>Ga0210017_1000945_pt1 | contig 25212 bp, 26 predicted proteins | sample CryGeyCG2014_020_FD_183966 | JGI IMG/M metagenome (GOLD analysis project Ga0210017, IMG submission 183966) | Groundwater microbial communities from aquifer - Crystal Geyser CG08_land_8/20/14_0.20 (SPAdes) (version 2) | ecosystem: Environmental > Aquatic > Deep subsurface > Groundwater | place... | reverse complement strand
ATGCTGTTTATTTTGACGGCTTTATGAGGCACTATCTCACAGTGAAAACTGGCGTAATTCCGAAAGAACATGAAGTGTATGAAGCGTTTAAGCAATATGCACACTCACCAGAAATATCCAGTATCGGAGCACTTGTTTCTGATATTAGAACTTTCGCCGGGCATTACTGCGCTATGGCACTTGGCACAGAAACTAATCAGGAACTTAAAATAGCGTTTCATGACCTCCGAGAATTAAAAGTTGATGTTGCATTTCCTTTTTTATTAGAAATTTACAATGACTATAAAAAAGAGCTTTTATCTACCGATGAATTATTAAAAATTGTACGACTTATAGAAAACTATGTTTTTCGACGCGCTATATGCGGAATTCCAACTAACTCAATGAATAAAACTTTTGGGAATTTTTCTCGCAACTTAAGAAAGGACAGATATTTAGAGAGTGTTCAGGCAATTTTTATGCTTCTCCCATCTTATCGCCGTTTTCCTGATGATGAAGAATTTAAACGAGAAATCAAGGTTAAGGATGTCTATAATTTTCGTAGCCGAAGTTATTGGTTGCGTCGATTAGAAAATTACGACAGAAAAGAGCGTGTCCCTGTGGACGAATACACGATTGAGCATATCATGCCCCAGAATGAGAATTTATCTGCAACATGGAAAACAGCACTAGGTTCTGAATGGGAACGCATTCAAAAAACATATCTTCATACATTGGGCAATCTTACTTTAACGGGTTACAATTCAGAATATAGCGACAGGCCGTTTATTGAAAAGCGAAACATGGAAGGCGGCTTTTCAGAAAGCCCGCTAAAACTAAATAAGTCTATTGCCAATAAAGACACATGGACAGAACAAGATATATTAGAACGCGCCGAGACTCTATCGGTACAAGCGATTAATGTTTGGTTTGCACCAAAAATAGAAAATAGTGTATTAGAGACTTATAAATCTAAAACGGAAGTGACTGAATATAGCATTGAAGATCATCCATATCTTGCATCTGAACCAATGCAAAGTGTATTTAATGAATTTCGTAAGCAAGTATTAGCACTCGATCCATGCGTAACTGAAACAATTTTGAAATTATATGTTGCATATAAGGCGGAAACTAATTTTGTCGATATTGTACCGCAAGCAAAAAGACTACGCCTTTCATTAAATGTAACATTTGCAGAAATCAATGACCCAAAAGGCTTGTGCAAAGATGTTTCAGCACTTGGACGCTGGGGCAATAGCAATGTTGAAGTTGGTCTCTCGAAAATTGAAGAAATCCCTTATGTTATGAGTTTGGTACGCCAAGCATTTGAAAAGCAAATGGGGCAGGAAGTAGATTAAGAATTAAATGTCCGAGAGGGTGTATAGGAATTAAAATAAGGAACCAAACAAACAGTCAAAAATTCCCGCCCCTTAAACCCCTTCCTGTTTGTTTGAAAAGAATAATAAGGAGTCTTGGCTTCGGGCATTTACCCCTTTCCCCTCTGCCCTTCGCCAAAAACGGAAAAAGAAATTTGAAAATTTTTTAAAACAAGTTTTCTTATCAGAAAACAAAAGAAAAGCATACATCACATAACAGCGTATATCTGGTTACGGCTTTTATACAAAAGCCTCCACCCATATTAACCCATTTGGGTTTAACCAAAATGGGTTAAACCCTATTTCAGCTGGCGGATCTCGGCTTCAATGAAGTCGTCTAGTTCCCCATCCAAAACAGCCGCGGGGTTGGCGCTTTCCACTTCCGTTCTTAAATCTTTAACCATTTTATACGGGTGCAGTACATAAGAACGAATTTGATTCCCCCACCCAGCGGTTTTGTGCACTCCCTTAGCTTTCAATTTCTCCGCTTGAATTTTTTCCTCCTCTATGGCATATAATTTGCTTTTCAAAAGTTTTAGGGCAATTTCCCTATTTTTCCCCTGAAACCGCTCGGTTTGACACTCTACCACAATTCCGCTTGGAATATGCTTAAGCCTTACAGCCGTAGAAACTTTATTTACATTCTGCCCCCCCGCCCCGCTTGAGCGGGAAGCGGTAAATTCAATATCCTTCGGTTTTACCTCTATATCTATATCACTGGAAATCTCCGGCACAACTTCAACTAAGGCAAATGATGTCTGCCTTAAATTGTCGGCATTAAAAGGGCTCTGTCTAACAAGCCTATGCACTCCAGCCTCATACTTCAAATACCCGTAGCTAAAACCGCCAAGAATATGCATAGTTGAAGATTTTATGCCCGTTTCATCCCCCACTGTTCTATCAATTTCATATACTTTCCAATTTTTTCTTTCACAAAACCGCTTATACATCCGAATAAGCATACTCGCCCAGTCGCAGGCTTCCGTTCCCCCCTGCCCGGCATGAATTGACAAAAAACAATTTCCAAAATCGTATCTTTCGGATAAAAAAGTTTTTACCTCCAAAGCTTTAAGTTTATCCTCAAGATTTTTAATGTCTTTTTCGCTATACAAAAGCTCAACAAACTCCACTTCTTCAATATCCTTTTTTAAATCCCCTAAAAGTTTAGATTTTTTTATACCTTCTTCCCTATTCCCCCAAAAAGCGGAGCTTTCCATTTCTTTTTGAATGGCTTTTACCTGCTCTTTTTTATCGTCAATTTCTAAAACCTTCTTTACAGAAGCTATTCGCTCCTCCAATGTGTTTTCCATAATACCGGGTGGGGTACTTAAATATATAAACTACCGCATTATCTCACTTTTTAGTTCTTTTACCAAATCGTAGGGATTTGAGCCTACCACGCTTTGGGCGTAAAGCTCCATTGAACCGAAGTCGGAGTGGCGGGTTTCTAAACTTCCGCGGTCCACAATCTCAAGAATAACCGGCATATACTCCCAACTTTCATAGGTTGGAGTAATGGGATGCGGAATAGCAATTAAATTAAAACTTCTTACGCCAAATTTATTAACCAAAGTCCTTAATATACTATTAACAGCAAAAGACAACGAACCGTCAAAACTTTTGGCATAAATGGTAATGCCCCTCTCCTTAATAGGGCACAAATAAGCCATAACCTTTACATCTTCCACCATAAATCCAAGCCCTAGTTTATGATGAACATTAAAAACATCGTTAAAATAATTGCTTTTATATTCCTCCTGATACCACAGAGATCTGCTTCTTAACAGCCCTATTTTAGAATAAGTAACATCTTTGGCAACAGTAACCTGCGCATGCCCATGCGTTATGGACGCTCCCGCTTTCCATAAACAGTTCCACATAAAAAACGGGTACACAAAACTTTTGTTATGTTCGTTCGCCTTTTTGAAGTAGCTGTTGGCAACTTCAAAATAATCGTGGATTTTTTCAGCGTTAAAATCTAAAGGATTATGGTCTTTAAAAATTATAACGCTGTGAAACCCGTCTATTTTGGCTATATTGCTCGCTGTAAGGGAATACTTTCCTTTAATTCTCCCAAAAACATCTTCTGGAGTGTTATTAAGAGGCGAACAAAACATTTCTGAACCGCACTTGTAATCAAAAGTTTCCCCCAAACTTATTTTCATATCCGGCCTTTTAGACCTTAAATCGTTAAAAACGGAGCCTTCGTAAGTTATTAGATTAGAAGCTTTAACAATAATCTGATTTTCAATGGCCGAAACGGAACCAAATTGGGAAATAACCCAAGGCTCCATCGCGGGAGGAACCGCTAAATCCCCTTTAACAATATTTACTTTGAATATCCTGTTAAAAACCTCTCTATCATCAGGAGAGAGATTTTTGATGCTATTAAAAAGTGTTTCCTTAAAACTTCCTTCCACCATTGAATTTATAATATTAGAAACCGCTCCATTTTTCAATCCCAAACAAAATTACCTCCCAGCAATACAGCAATTGGACAATGAAACATTTTACTTCTTTATATTCTTAAAAAATCGCCGTTTGGCAGAGGAAATAGAACTTTTTATATTCTTCTTGCTCGCCTCTTTTTTGACCACCGGCTCTGCTTTTTGAACAGCGTCCTCCACCAAAGGACTAATGGTAGTAGTAAGCTCCTCAACAATAGGACCAACGGTTTCGCCAACTTTCTTTTTAGCGGCTTTAAGCTTTTTTCTCGTCTCATCGCCGGGACCCGGCGCAAAAAGCACCCCAGCCACCATCCCTAAAACCGCCCCAATTAAAACTCCGGAAAAAAATCCGCCGCTACTGTTCGCGCGCGAAACATTGTTATTTGCCTTCATCTTCATCCTCCTTGCTTGCCAAATCTTTTATGCTCTTAAAAACTTTAAACCCTTGAGTGAATGCGCCAAGAGCGGCGCTTAAACCAATAAGAGGAGAGGAAAGCGACTTCACCACACCGTCTGCGGTTTCCAGCATATCGTTAACCCTGGCAATAACCGACCTCAATTCTTTTAACACCAAAACTAAATATACCCCCACCGCAACAAGCGTAACCGTTAAAAGAACTATTACTAATATTAAAATAACTTGAAGATCCATGGGCAGTTTTTCTCCTTATTTTTTAATATAAACATAAACTCTCCCGCCGTCAATACCAAAATTTCTTATTCGCAAAATTCCGCCTCTAAACCGCATTCCGATTTAACATATTCTCCACAAGAAACTTCCATTACCGCCCTCGCTTTCCCATTGGGACAATTATCACACTCCCTCCAAACTTCCCCTTCGCATTTTCCATCCTCACAAAGATTTACGGAACCGCAAAAAACCCGCGACCCCACCTTTGTTCCCGCCGCCATAGACCGCAGAACCTTGCTATTTTTTACGCTGCTCACACTTAACAAAAGCCCTATCACAAGAAAAAACACCGTTAAAAAGGCAAACATCTTAACCGGCGATGTTGTTTCTGTAGCAAAACTAATAGCGCTAAAATCCTTGCTCCTATCAATTTTTATCCTGCTTAAAAGTTTTTTCAACAAAGCTTGCATCCTTTCCCAAAACCCCCATATCTTTACCATTTAAGTATACTTTAACCACGCTGGCATTTCCAGCCTTTATCGTTATAAAATCCTTTGCGGTAAACTCGGCCTTTACTCCTTTAAGCATCAGCCCTCCCGGAAACAAAGTTTCACCATCGCCCATAACACTAATCCAGGACGCGCTATTTACTATCTCTATTTCAACCTTAAGCTCTTTCTGCTCCTCAAGAACCTCTTTAACCCCTAAAACCTCCGTTTGGTTAGGCAAAGGATTACTTACCAAAATTGTTCTAGTAACAAGTGATTCTTTGCCTAGCTTATTCAGCGCCTTAAAATTTAAAACATTAACTCCCTCCGAAAGCGATACTTTAATAGCAAAACTCCCTTCCGTTTCCATAGAAATCCTCTGCCCATTCAGAAAAAGGTCGGCATCCTTATCCACTTTTCCAAAAATATCCACAAAAGATTCGTTAATAGATAAATCTGTAGAAGGGCTTTCCACCGCCAAAAATGGCGCTCCAGCAAAAGAGCGGTATTGATAAAATAGATACCCTAAAAACCCAAAAATGGAAATTAAAGTTGCAAAAAAAATCGCTATTCCCGGCGTTACAAGAAGCTTCGGAGTGAACAAGGGCTTCATTATAAGTTTAATGCCCTCCGCCTGCTTAACCTCTTTTTCCTCGTATTCTCTCCTCCAAAACGCCATTACCTCCTCATCATTTAAACCCAAAAACCGAGCGTAATTCCTTACAAAACCCTTTATTTGAACTGCATCAGAAAAGACGGAATAATCAGAATTTTCTATAGCTGCTAGGAATTTAATGTGTATCTTTAACTCACTGGAAACATCCTCCAAAGGAATGTTTTTTTTCAGCCTGTTTTCTTTTAATATCTCGCCCGCTTTTTTCATAGTTAATCTTCATCACCAAAAACATCTGAAGAATCGTTGATTAAAACTTCTCTCGGCTTGCTTCCTTCCTGCGCGCTAACAATACCTTTTTCCTCCATCTCATCCAAAAGCCTCGCCGCTTTAGCATAACCTATGCTCAATTTTCTTTGCAGTAAAGACGAGGACGCTTTTCCATACTGCACTACCACTTCAACCGCGTCCCTAAACACCGAACCTTCTTCGGAACTCGCCACAACCCCCATTCCCTTTTTAATAGAAGACTCGGTTACCTCGTTTAGGTATTCCGGCATCACATCGGCATTTCTCAAAAAAACACTTAACTGCTCAATTTCGGAATCTGAAATATAAGAACCCTGAAGTCTAATAGGTTTGGAAGCATCCGGCGGGACATACAACATATCTCCCCGCCCCAAAAGTTTTTCGGCGCCCGCCATATCTATAATAACTCGCGAATCCACTTGACTTGTAACATTAAAAGAAATTCGGCAGGGGATATTTGCTTTAATCAGCCCTGTTAACACATCCACCGATGGCCTCTGCGTTGCTAATATCAAATGGATTCCTGTAGCGCGGGATTTCTGGGCTAAACGGCAAACCGATTTTTCAACATCGGTTTTAGATAAACTCATAAGCTCGGCAAGCTCATCCACAAAAACAATAACATAAGGCAGAGCCTGAAACCCCGACATTTCGTTATAAGCATCCACATTGCGAACTTTTGCATGCTCAAATAATTTGTATCTTCTATCCATCTCCATAACCGCCCACTTCAAGGCAGGCACAGCCTTTTCCGGCTCCACAATAACAGGCGTTAAAAGATGAGGAATATCCGCATAAGAAGCGAACTCCACCCTTTTAGGGTCAATTAATATAAACTTGCACTCATTTGGCGAGCATCTAAAAAGCAGAGTGGAAATGAAAGAATTTAATAAAACAGATTTGCCGCTACCGGTGCTTCCAGCAATAAGAACATGGGGCATCTTGCCAATATCCGCGATAAAGGGCTTTCCCGAAACATCAAGACCCAAAGACACGGCGAGTTTAGATTTTGCGTTTTTCATAATATCCGAAGTTAAAACATTTTTTAAAGTTACCAAAGCGGGCGAAAAATTTGGAACCTCAATACCGATTAAAGATTTCCCCGGTATAGGCGCTTCTATTCTAACCATACCGTTTGGAGAAGCTAATGACAAAGCTAAGTCGTTTGCCAGATTGGTAATTCTTGCAATCTTTGTTCCTTTAGCCGCTTCCAAAGCGTACTGCGTAACCGTGGGACCCATATTTATTTCAACAATGCGGGAACGAATACCAAAAGATTCCAAAGTTTTTTCTATAGTTTGAGCGCGCTCTTTTACATTTCCCCTATCAGCCGCAGTGGAAGGCACATCCGCTAAAACATCTAAAGGAGGGTATTCCCAAACTCTATCGGGATAGGGTATGGAGGATTTAACAGGGGGGAAATACTCCAGCTTTCCCGCTTTCGCATAGCCCCCACTAATAATAGGCTCGGCTATATTGGGGACCACCTTAAATTCCTCTTCTCCCTCCTCCTCAAAATCTTTTTCAGAAGTTTCTCTGCTTGAAGAGGTTTCTTCAACAGAAAGCTCCTTTTTATTCAAAACGAACTTAAACGGAAAAGCCATCTTAAACTTAACATTAGAGATTTTTGGAAAAATTTTTTCCAGTAGAGAAAAAAGCGAATCTAAACTTATATTAAAAACCAAAATCAGCGAGATTATAAAAAAACCAAAAAAACATACAAAAGCTCCCGCTTTGCTAAGCGCCTGCGCCGCGGTATTGAAAACTTTTACCCCAACAAATCCCGCCTTTTCGGATAAAAGACCCAGCGTAGAAATATAGAAGAGAAAAACCCCCAACAAAAGACGGGTTTGCAAAAGTCTAAACCTAAAAGTTCTAATTAAAACCAGCGCAAGATATGCAAGAAAAAGCGGAATAAAAAATGCGGTTGAGCCAAAAACTTCCCCCATAATTTCTTTAATTACAGAGGTTAAACTACCAACCTGCGCAAAGAGGGAAACGAACAAGACACCGGCCAGCAACAGCAGGAAAACAGAAATTAAAGACAGCAAAACATCTTTCTCTATTTTAAGTTTTAGAGATCTTTTTTTTCTCCTTCGCCCCATCAAACATATTATGCCATAGGATTAAAAAGAGTTAAAGTCCCCAAATTTTTCTTTTCTGCAACAACATATAATCTTATTTACGATATATGGCATATGTCATAAGATGTGAAAGTGAAATACTTTGGTAATATTCAATAAAAACTGCCATTTTCCCGAGCCTCCCGCTCTTTTAGAGCATTATACATCTGCCATTCGGTCAAAAGCCCATCAATAGCCCCAACTTTTTGTATTACCGACGCAGAATTCACCGCTCCCCACCGCAAAGCTTCTTTAATATCTTTGCCATAAACAAGTGCGGACAGCACCCCCGCGCTAAAAGAGTCTCCCGCTCCCGTCATCTCCACCCGCTCTCCCGGAAAAATGCCCATTTTCAGAAACTCCTTCCCATCATAGGCAAAAGCGCCATTTCTGCCATCAGTAATAACTACAATCGCGGGACCTAATTTGGATAGTATCATAAGCAAGTCTTTTATATTCGCCCCCACAGCAATGGTCCCCTTTAATACCAAACTTTCGGCTTCCTCTTTATTAACCACCAAAAGCTTGCTTGCCTCTAAAATACTTTTTATCTTAGGCAACCCCGCCTTAAGTTCGTATATTCCGGGGTTGAATCCTATCTTTGCCCCGCACTCTTTAGCCCAGCTTAAAAACTTTTTGTTAAACTCTTCAAAATCCTCGCCCATAGAGCTTAAATACCCCCATTTTGCGCATGCCGCATTTTTTGGAAAAACATATTTTCTTTTTTCATGAAAAGCCAAAATTGTCCGCTCGCCTTTGAAATTGATAACTGTGGAATAATCGGTGCCAAAATTATCGCGGCAAATATATTTAAGGTCCTTTATTCTTTCTTTCTTTAGAACACTTAAGACAAAATCGCCGTTTTCATCCTTGCCAATGCGGGAAACCACTCCAACAGAAAGCCCTAAACGGGAAGCTCCTATAGCAGTGTTGGGAGCGTTGCCCCCTATTGCGCGATGAAAGGAAGTAACAGGAATTTTTTCGGCATAATCCAAGCAGATTTGGCAGTTTTTGTGGTTAATATCACACTTAACCCGCGCGTCGGCTATTGCCAAAAAAACATCTGTAGTTGTATGACCAAAGGTTATTAGGTCAAGCATAAGTAAAATTCAAAGCTCAAATAGACAAATAACAAATCAAGCTCAAAATCAAAATCCAAAAAGTTTCAGACATTTGAATTTTATCATTTGATTTTGTCCTATTACCACTCTGATATTATCCTGCAAATTTCCTTAGAAAGACCTAGCGGCTCCTTCGCCTGCCAAACATTTCTCCCAACCGCCACTCCGGAACACCCCGCTTTTATAGCATCCTTTATATCTTTTAGAAATTCCCGCTCGTTGGTTTTTAACCCACCCGATATAACCACTTTTGCTCTGCCGGCGCTCTCAACCACCAGCCGCATATCCTGGACACTTCCCGCATAATGCATTTTCAAAATATCCGCCCCAAGTTCAAGCCCTGCTCTTGCGGCGTAAGCTAAAACTTTTGGCGAATCCTCTTTTCCTTTTACCGCTTTCCCGCGCGGATACATCCAAGCAATCACAGGAATGTTTTTATTATGCGCCTCTCTTACCACATTCCCAAACTCTTTGAACATAAGGCTCTCAAATTTGCTGCCCACATAAACGGTATAACCCACAGCGCAGGCTTTAAGTTTAATTGCCTCGTCCACAGTACACAAGGGGGCGGAGTAAGGCTCGTCTTCAACAAAACTAGTTTTGCCGTTAAGTTTAATAATTAGAGAAACTTTTTTGCGAAAGGGCACATAGTATTTTTCGGCAATACCTTTTTGGAGGATAACTGCGTTAAATTTAGCTTTGTCGGCAATATCCAAAATATAATTAGGGTCTATGTTTATATCGTTAAAATCCGAGGGGCCATGTTCTAATCCGTGGTCATACGCCAGGAACATAAACTTTCCGTTGGTGGATATTTTGGACAGGGATAACATAATACTATTATAGCAAAGAGAACATTTTTTTCAATAAAAAGATTAAGATGGTAAAGAACTTCGGGCGTTATAAGTACTTCTTAATATTATCATTATGCTCCTGTATGGTTTTGGAAAAATGCGTTACTCCGTTACTCCCCGTTAAATAAAACCAATAATCCGTTTCCTTATACTCTAAAACCGCTTTTATCGCATCCAATCCCGGATTGCAAATAGGCGCGGGAGGCAATCCTGCATATTTATAAGTATTGAACGGGGAATCTATTTCTAAATCGGCGGCGGACAAAATATCCCACCAAGCGCAGTCCTGCGCAGAAGAGCAGACCGACTCGTTTAAATCTTTCGCGTATTGGATTGCAGCATCCGCCTGCAAAGGCCAGCTGTTACGGTATCTTTTTATTAATATCCCCGCAACCGCTGCTTTATCCTCAAAACTTCTTGCCTCCCTCTCAACTATGGATGACAATATAACCACCTCATCCAAACTAAAACCGCTCTCCTTTATTTTATCTTCAAAAGGGCTAATTTTCTCGTCAAAATTTTGCCGCAGAGTTTTGGCTATATCTTCCCCTGAGACACTGTTATAAAAGAAGTAAGTATCCGGAAACATAAAACCTTCTTTGGTATAGGCGCTTTTCAGAAAATCCATTTGCGCCGCCTTCGGAAGAATCTGCGCCATCTGCTCAATTCTCCACCCTTCAATGAAGGTAACCTTCTCCTGAAAACTTCCTTTACCAAAAAGGTCTGCCACTTCAACAACGGAGGCGTTGGTTGGGATAATAAATTTCCCCGCCTGCAAACTTCTTCTTCCCAAAAGAACATACAACTTAAACAACCCTTTGGAATTTATAAGGTCTTCCTTTTTCAAAAGAACAGCGATGTCCTCTACTCCAAAACCCTTGGGAACGGTTATTTCCTTATACAGCTCTTTTCCAAAGTAATTATTCTGCCTTCTTATGCCCCATAAATAAAAGGCGGCAAACACCGCAGAAAGAACTGCTAATAATCCCCAAAATTTCCAGTATTTTGGTAATTTAACTTTTATCTTTGCAATCATAGTTTTCAAAAAATTTCTCCAAAAGCATACAAGCCGCAACATCATCCAAATGTTTTCTGCTTTTTTTTGAATATCCCATTTTTATTGAATAATCCAAAGCCTCTTTGGAAGTAAAATCTTCATTTAGACCCCTAATTGGAATGGAAATCTGCTCTTTTAAGAACTCCTTAAAACTATTCGCCCCAATAATATCTTTTTTTGGGATACCCAAAACTATACAGGAAATTTCGTTTTCCTCAATAATTTTTTTTAAAACCCGCAGAACTTCGTTCCAATTTTTCCCTTCAAGAATTGCAAACGGAGCAAAAAAAGGGTTTTCCCCCAAAGCTACCCCAATACGCGATTTCCCAAAATCAATACCTAAAACCTTTGCCATAGACTATTCATTCCTAATTTCAACTTTTATACGAGATTTTATATGAGGGGTAGTGTTTAAAAATCCCGGAAGTCTTGGCCAAACAGTTAGCTCATAAGAAGTTACATTTTTTAAACTGTCCAAATATTCTTTAGCGGCGGGAACTCTTACATTAGCAATATTATCCCTAACTTCCTCAGCACTTATTTTCGGCACCACAAAACTTCTAACCTTAACCAATAACTCCAGCTTATCTTTAGACAACGGCATAGGCTTGCTTGCAAGCACATTTCCTATTTCAAAACGGGTCTCCGCATCCGAAAAAGCATATTGTTCAGGAACAGACCTCTCCAAAACGCTCTTAACAATTTGTTCCAAATCGTTTTGATAGTATGCCAATGTGTATGTCCTCCCCTGTAAAGAAAGGTTTAATTTATCCGCCTCGTCATCAACATTTTTATCAAACACCTCATCAAAAATTTCAAACCCTATGGAATTTTCGGCAATTTTCTGCTCCCCAACAAGTTTTAACTCCAAATCTGTTTTAGCGCTTAACTTTAGTTTCTCCTCCAAAGTTTGCTTAAGCGCTTCTTTATCCTTTTCTGAAACTGCGTGCACCTTCTTGCTGGAACCTCCCAAAAACTCTTTCTCGTTTTGGGCAAGAAAATCAGAGGTTTTATGGTCGTCCACATAAAATTTTTGGTCCTCTTTAATATTATAAACCGCGCCAAAATTTTCGGCTTCAACCCCCACTTCAGAAAACCCATAAGTAATGCCCTTTGGAAGCTCTTGCCGCTCCTCAACAACAACATCCTCAAGAGTGTAATAATTCAGCTCCTCCGTATCCGCAGTAATCAAAATTAGTTTAGTCCCTTTGCTAAAAGTTTTTTTGCCCGAAGTTTTATTGTATATTTTTACCGTTCCTTTAGCTTTTTCTCCAACCTCCTTCTCCCCGGAAGTTTGAATAGAATCGCTTAACTTTCTAACTGCCTCAAGTAGAACAGCTGGAATCTCCTTATCGCTCTCACTAACCTTTTCCGCTTTTGCGCTTGCTGTAATATCCACATTTTTAACAAGCATTTCAGAATTTATATTTATTACAACATCCGCCTTCGGAACAACCCACCAAAAGCCAATCCCTAAACCAATTAACAGCAAAAAGACACCTGCCAAAAGCGCCGCATTTTTTAATATAGAAAATATTTCCATTTTTTGCACGGGCGCATCTTTAGAAAACTCTTTTTCTTCCAAAGAAGGTTGATAACTTTCCGCTTCCAGAAACTTTAGAGACTCGCCCTTTTCGTTAACAAACGATATTTTTTTCCCCAGCAAATCCGCCTGCCTTTCTAGGAACTTAAAGGATATTACATTACGCAAAAAAGGTATCTCAGAAGAACCCGCAAACACAAGCTCCAAATCCTCAATCTTACGCATATCCTCCGCAAGCGTGCATAAATCGTCGGCTTTATTAATAACAATTTTTTGCATTCTTTATTTCAAAACTTCTAAACCAACCATCCCCAAAGAAACGGGAACAACATTTCTTAAATCTTTTAAGTACCCGTTAGGGTCCTCTATATTTTGAAAGTCTTTCAGAGTTACTATTTCTGCCTCCGGGACAGATTTAAACGGAAAATTCTCATACCATTTTCTTTCCTTTAGTATTTTTACAAGGTCATAAGTCAGCCCCCCTCCCCCGAATATAAGAATTTTTGGCGGAAACACTTTTATACCATCAAAATTTTCCAAAACGGTTTCTATACCCAAAAGCCAATAATTTAAAACTTTAGAGGTGATTTCTTTTATCTGCTCTGCCCCTAATGTTCCTTCCTCGTAAGCGATTTTCTTTTTCTCCGCTTCGCTTATTTCCACATCCAAGATGGAAGCTATTTCTTTAGTAAGCTGGCTGCCGCCAAAGTCTAAAGTTTTAGTGGAAACAATTCCGCCTCCATAACAAATACCAACATCTGTTTTATCCCCCCCAAAATCTACTAAAATAGCATTAAGAGCTTTGTAATTTGGGCTTAGGAATTTAGACAGCGCATACATTTGGGAACTTGCCGCCGTAAAATTAACTTTTAGTTTCTTGCAAAGCTCCGCTAAAAAAGACAAAGTATCTTTTTCAGCAAACGAAGTAAAAAGGCCTATTTCTAAATACTTGCTAGATTTATCAAGAACATCCTCTACCAAAACGCCGTCAATTCTGGAAGATATTATGCCCGAATTAACCATAGTTAATTCTCTATCCTCTAAACCAACCCTGGAAGTTTGGATTCGTTCCGCTTCAATAAAAGCCAGCTCTTGGATTCTTTTTATTATATCTCTCAGTTCTCCCTTAGAGACCCTTTCCTCCGGGTTCTGTCTTTTTACTTTTACCGTTGTGGCAAATCCAAACACGGTTTCCCCAGAAAGGCCAAAAATAACATTCTGCCCTTCAACAATATAATCTTTAAGAATAGATGAAATTGCTCCCAAGTCGGTGAACATCCCCAAATTCACCGCATCTTTGGGAGTATTTACAGTAGAAAGATTTTCAAGAAGCAAACGGTTGTCGGGCAAAAAGAAGAATTTGCTTATTTTTATTAAAGAGGAGCCTAAATCTATAGCCAAGAAACTCTTATCGGGTTTTTTCCTTATTAAGGACAAGGGATTAAACATACTAAATAAAGTATAGAACAAAAACCCCCCTTTGTCATCTATTCAATTCAACACAATAAGTTTTCTCTAAAATTACTTCGCCTTCCTTATATTTAAAAATATTAAGATTACCTCCTACCCAAATCTTCCATTTTTTTCTATCAGGAGAAACCGTTACAAAAAAGTTTATTTTTTCTATTGGCAAATTTTTTAAATTTGTGTTTTCGTTTGACACCCAGAAACTAACACTTAGCAACAGAGGCAACTCCTTATTTTTAGGAGAAATTTCCTCAAGCAAATTATCAAGCGCTTGTCTAAAATGTAAATTAGATTTATAAAAATTCAATTTTTCTATATCCGAAACAACTTCCGGCAATTTATAAGAACCCTTATTTTCTGTAAGATCTAAATATTTTTTCGGGTAGCAAGCAATAATATCAACATATTTTCTGGGCTGACCACGACCAGTGCCAGCTTGAGGAAATATTGCCCTGTCCCCTTGGGCTCCGGGGTAACTCAAGGAAATAATATCAAAACCATTCTTCCTTAAAACTTGATGAGCAACAATATAAGTAATGTCGTCCTCCTCAATAAAATCCCTTTCCTTCACTTTTGTTGCTTTTATGTTTGAGTTTTCTCCAAAAATGTTTTGAGTAATATCCCACCCTAAAACAATTTTGGTTTTCCCCCTTTTGTTTTGGATTAGCAACTTACTAGAATTAGAAAATATCGCAAGCAATGCCTTATTGAATAAATTTAGATTATCAGAAACAAATTTTGTAATATTTATCTCTTTTGAAACTAATTTAGGTGACAGGTACCCTTGTGTTTTTAAAAAAGTGGTAAAGTTGCCACCCATATCTAAACTGGTTCCCTCTATAAAAGCATTCAAGTAATCTAAATCATTTTTTAACTTATTTTTCTCAAAAACCCTGTCCCCACGGGATGGAAAAACTATTCTTGATATTATCTCCTCATTATATCTACATTTGTAATACCAAATCATACCTCTCTCCGGGTCCATTGCATGCCCCATACGATTAAGTTTAAAAAGAAAAGCATTCTCTTTTTTTAGCCATTTCAGCCTGGAGCTTCTAAAACTAGAATGATCGGCTAAAAGAGTAAATTTTTCAAGTCTTTCGAGCCATTCTACTAAATATTTATTTTTTATTTGGGGCAGAATAATTTTAGAAAGTCCCTGTTTCTTTACATCTTTATAATTTTCCGAAACAACTTTAATTGTTTTAACTATTAAATAATCAAAATTCGCTATATTTGGCGGACACGAAAGGTATTCAGGATTTCTCTCTACGAGACTTGGCGTTTCCATCGGCCACTCAAAATGGAATGCTGGTAAGTTAAATCTTTTAAAGATCAAAGCATAGGGTTCAAAGGTATCAAAACCGATATTACCGCCATGTCTACTCTGCGATTCTTTAAATGGTGAAATCCTTACATAAAAACATTTTCCCGCTACCGCTCCAAGATAACCATCAAACCTTTGCAACTCGTGATCCTCCGTTGTTACAGCTTCAGAAAATTCTATTACAAACAGAGGTATTTCCTCAGTACCTACTACACAGGAAATCATTATATCCGGATTTTTAAATTTTAGTATTTTAGAAATTAAAGACCCGTCAATGTACCCCTTTCCTTTAGAAAGATAAACAAGTTTTAGTCCTATATCAGGAAAACTATTTTTAATAATTGGTTTAATGTAATGATTTGCCTGCTCGTATGATTCGTAATATATTCTTATTTCTCTGTTCATAATTATTTCTTCAGTAAAATTAAATGCTCCTTTTTTTCAAGAGCAGAGGCAAAACTTGGATTAAATGCTCTAGAATGTCTTGAAAGTGGCACCGATACCCCATCTATATATTTCAAACCAATCTCACCAGAAAGTCTTTTAATAATCTCATCCATCTTTATTATTTTTTTATTTATTACAGAATCTCCAATAATAATGAAAATATTTTTGTGCTCTCTAATTATTCTTCTCATCTCTAAAAGACATTTTTTGATATCCTCCTCCCATTTTTTAGGACTTTCTTTAAGTGAAGAAAACTCTCGTCTTGAGCCAATCTCATTTAATTGCGCGAATTTAATATCCATATCTAACCAATACTTCCTATGCTTATGATATAAGTAATAGTCATAAGTATTTGCATACGGAGGAGATGTAATTATTATATCAACAAAATCATCTTTGATTGCAGATAGATTTCGACTATCTAACTGTAAAATTTTAACATCTATTTTTTTATTTTTAGTCTTTTCAAAAAAATCCAAATGCGCTCTTTTAATTTCCTCAGCTTTCTCAATAAACATTTTTATTGTTTCATAATCTTTTAATCTCTTCTCTATCGCCACATACCTTGTATCGCTTTCTTGGTTTGAAACTTTAACAATTATTGATGACAATACTATCAATAGCAAATCTCTTAAATCCCGCTCCTTAATTCTTAAAATATTTTCTTTAAGAAATGAAAGCTCCCTAACAACATTCTCCTGAAACCAATGCTCAATACTTTTATAATAATACTCCTTAACCACATCCGTTTTTTTATAATGTTCTAACAGATAAGTAAGCAAAATATCAATTTTATTCAACAGTTTTTTATCTAGCGGTTTTCCCTTAACTTTGGACAAAAGACATGAGAGAGGATTTATATCATTCCCTATAGAGGAATATCCTAAAAGGGTAGCTTCCAGCAATGTTGTACCAGAACCAACAAACGGGTCGCAGATTACATCCCCTTTATTAGCATATCTTTTAATTATCTCCCTTGGAATAAAAGCAGGAAATTTACAAGGGTAGGCATGAAAGGAATGAAGCGGATGATCTAGTCCTTTTCTCTCGTGATTAAATATTTCTAATAAATTATTACCCATTGTAGTAGGGCTTACGAAGAATTACAATAAATGAACAGTTTTGATTTGTATAGAAAACACTGGGATATCCTAAAAGCACCAGCCTCCTTTGGAAATTTTGATTCCAAATAATCAAATCGTGGTAATACCACCCTGCTTCTTTACCAACACTCGCTAGATCAGAATGGAAATCTATGTAAGGGATTTTATTTTTTGTATCCCTATAATCTTTTACCACCCAAACACTATACCCACCTATTTTTGTTACCTGCAAATTGTCTATCAATATCTTTTTGACCTCTTTGAGAAAGTCGGGGTAATCTAAATTACCAAAATCTTCTGCCTTTTGGCTATATTGTTTTACAGTTGAATTGTTGGCATATTTTATTAAGGATGTTTTATGCACTTTCTGCCTATCTTTCAATGACCGTTGAATAAAGTTCGCGTAGGGTGGCGATGTGAATGTTAGTTGGATAGAAGACTCCTTCAAATACTTTTTAAGATTTCTACAATCGTCATTGTAAATAACATGGAATAACTTACCTCCTTCTTTGTCAAAAAAATTGGCTTTCTCCCGCTTCAAAACACCATTCGCAATTGTGAAAAATTTTTCATCCAGCTCTATACCTATTCCAGAACGCCTCTGCCTATATGCGCTTGTAACAGTGGTCCCAACCCCAACAAATGGGTCAAAAACAATATCCCCTTCATTAGAGTACATTCTGATTATTCTATCCGCTAAAGCAATAGGATAGGTTGCTCCATGTTCTTTTTGATAAGGCTCCCGTGGAGAACTAACATCATCCCAAACATTTTTACTTAAAGATGCCCATTCTGTTGGCGTTAGACCATTAAAAGATTTTTTATCTCTTTCATTAATATCTTTCATAATTTTGCATTCTACCCCCTATTCAAGTACCGCTTTTATTCTTTTAACATTACTCCCCACCGATTCCTGTTTAATTATCTTAAACTTTCCCAACTCTTTTGTATTTTTAATGTGGGGGCCGGCGCAAAGCTCTTTTGAAAAATCCCCAATGCTGTAAACATTAACCCTATTCCCATATTTCTCGCCAAAAAATGCAAGCGCTCCTTCCTTCTGCGCTTTTTCAAGGGACATTTCTTCGCATTTAACGGCTACATTGCTCTTAATAATTTCATTAACTATTTTTTCAACTTCAAGCAATTCCGCATCCGTAAGTTTTCTATTAAACGAGAAATCAAACCTTAATCTTTCGGAAGTGATGTTACTGCCTTTTTGCGAAATGTTTGCGCGCAAGACTTTTCTTAGAACTGCGTGAAGGATATGCGTCGCGGTATGCAGTTTTTTTGTCTCCTCGCTTTTATCGGCAAGCCCGCCTTTAAACAACCCTTTGGAAAACTTCTGCGAGGATTTTATATGCTCGCTTTTCCGCTCTAAAAAACCTTTCTTGTCCACGCCTTTAATAAAACCCTTTTGGCGGACAAGCTCGTCCGTTACCTCAACAGGAAAGCCATAGGACTCGTACAGCAAAAATGCTTTCTCTCCCGAAAATACAGCTCCAGAATTTTCTTTAGCCATTTTATCCAAAACCCTAAAACCCTTGCCTAACGCTAACGAGAACTTTTCCAGCTCCTCCTTTACTGTAGTGTGGACAAGATTTGATTGACGAAATTTTTCTAGCGAGGCCATCCCGGCAAGAGTGAACATTTTAACTGCAAATCGCCTAATAAGCCTTCGCAGAACATACCCTTGGTCCCTGTTGGAAGGAACAACTCCAGACTCTATCAAAAATTCCGCAGCTCTTATATGGTCTGCCATTATTCTCATCGCTGGTACATTTGCGTTTTCGGAATAATTTTTACCTGTGAAACTCTCAATTTTCTGTATTATTTCCTGAAACACATCTATCTTGAAAATATCGGCGGTATTATTAACAGCCGCAGTAATCCTTTCAAGTCCTCCGCCAAAATCTACATTGCTTTGGGGTAATTTAGTAAACATCCCATCCCCATTTTTTACATATTCCATAAAAACGGAGTTTCCAATTTCCATAAATCTTCCGCAATCACAGTTTGGATGGCAGGTCTTGCCAAAAGCGGGATTGTGAGAAATGCCAAAGTCGTAAAAAACTTCGGAATCGGTGCCGCCTATTTCCCCCACGGGCATTTCCTGAGGCGCTCCGCAACGACTCCACCAATTTTTTTCAACGGAATAACCGTAAATATGGTCATCCGAAACTCCTAACTTTCTCCATGTTAATATAACTTCTTCATCTTTCGGAATGGATTTGCTTCCATTAAAGTATGTTACAAAAAGTTTTTCCTTTTTAAGACCAAGTTCTTTAGTTAAAAATTCAAAAAAGTATCCGAGCTGTTCTTTCTTAAAATAGTCGCCTAAAGACCAGTTGCCCAGCATTTCAAAAAAAGTGGTATGGCTGGTATCGCCCACAAGTTCAATATCCCCAAGACGGATGCTGGGCTGGGAATTAACCAGCCGTTTTCCCAAAGGATGAGGTTTGCCCATTAAATAAGGAATGAGGGGCTGCATACCAGACGATGTAAATAAAGTTGTGGGGTCGTCTTTGGGAACAATAGAAGCAGGGGGAACAATTTTATGATTTTTCCCCACAAAAAAGTTTATGTATTTTTCCCGAACCTCGGATACGGCAGCCATAATTGAATTTTAACACATCCACAATTTTTGCCGAACCGAAAACTTTCTCACGCCTTATAGTTGAATAAGTTACGATACATTTAGGAAAAAGTGCATGTAAAAAATGTACGGGGATGGTTTTCCAAGTTCAAATAAAACAAGATTTCTGGGTAAGGGAATAGTGGGTTATGCTAGATATATGAAATTCAAACATAATCTGAGCATAACCCAAAATAATCATATAGTACAAAAGCGTTTGGAGGTAGTCCTGTTCTTTGATAAATATGGACTTTCTCCAACACTAGATGCTTTCAAGGTTTCCAAATCTAGCATTTACCTTTGGAGGTCCGTTCTTAAGAAGTGGAAATACCAAACTATCTATCTCGTCCCTAAATCCACAAGACCAAAAAATACAAGGAGGATGTCTGTTAATCCACTAATACTTAAATTCATTAAAGATATAAGGGAAAACACATATAAACTCGGTAAATCCAAAATCAAAGCTCTTCTTGATGAGTATTGTGTAAGTAATGGTATAACCCCAGTATCAGAATCTCTAATTGGAAAGATCATAAAAAGGAATAACTGGTACTTCGAGCCAACAAAGAAGATCTATCACAACCCGTATTCCAACTATCCAATGAAGAAATCAAAGAAAATGAGAGCTCCAAAGGGAGAGAAGATATATTTCCCTGGACAACAAGTACAAATAGATTCCATAGCTAGATTTGACCTTAACCTTAAAAGATACATAATAACCGCAGTAGATTTATACTCCAGATTCTCTTTTGCCTATACATACAAAAGCCTATCATCCAGGATAGCGTTAGACTTCTACCAAAAACTTGAGAAAGTAGCTCCGTTTAAGATACTAGCAGTAAAAACAGACAATGGATTGGAGTTTGAAAGATATTTTGATTCCTACCTAAAGGAAAACAATGTATTCCACTTCTTCTCGTACCCCAGGACTCCTAAATCCAATGCTTATGTAGAGAGATTTAATAGAACTATCCAAGAAGAGTTTGTGGATAGAAGTATAGACCTTATTGAGAATATAAATACCTTTAACAGCAAACTTATTGATTATTTGATATACTTTAACTCAGTAAGACCACACAGGAGTTTAGATAATCTAACCCCAATGTGGTATTTAGTTTTCAAGGGCATTCTTTCCAAAATGTCCGTAACCCATACATGTCCTTGAATTAAATTGTTTTCGGCTATAGAATTTGTTGGAGGAGAATTGGATAATATCTTATAACCTCCAATCATTCCAAAAATTATCACTAAACACCAAAAAATTGTTTTTGTTTTCCGAGATAATTTTTTATCCTTTATTTTAGAATCCTTGTTGGTATTCAGCATATCCACCGCCTCTTTTGTGGTTTCACAAAGAGGGCAACCTTCTTCTTGTTTATTGTTGTTTTTTTGATTCATAAACTAAACAAAAAATATTAAAATTACCGCGCCTACAATGAGCATAAATAAGCCCATTACTAATTTTTGCGTTTTCTTATGTTTTTGTTGCCATTCGCCAAACTTAACTAAAGTGTATGGGTTAGTAGAAAGAACCAATAAAATAATTAAAGGCATGACAAACATTAAGTTGTAAAGCAAAAGATACAAAAATCCAGTCAGAAATGTGGTTTTGGAAGCCAAAAGAGCGGTGATTGCCGCGTAAATTCCGCCAGAACAAGGCACTGAACAAAGACCCACTAAAAAAGCGGCGATGGCCACTGTCGGCAAAGTGGCTTTTTGTAAATAGCTCTTTATCTTTTCATTGGGAACTTTGGGTATTTTAATCCCTAACTTAAATTGAGGAAAAAAGTAATCTTTTAAATTTATTAATCCTAATAAAATCAGAAGCCAAGAGCCTAATTTGGCAAAAAAATGATGTTGGCCAAAAAGCATAATACCTGAAAAAAGACCAACACCGATAACTAGGTAAGTCAAAAAAATGACCAAAATATAAACAAGACCTAAACCAAGAATGTTTTTAAACGACCTGCGAAGAGTCAACAAAAAGGCAATAAAGAAAATTAAGATAGCGATGGCGCAGGGGTGAATGCCGTCTAAAAAGCCAGTAATAGCAACTAAGGGAATCATTGCCATAGGAGTTGCAGTATTAATGCCGTTATGAATATTATTGACTAAATTATTTAACATAAGCATGAATAGTTACTTCAACTTGTGGGTTGACAGGGTCACTGCTTTTAACATAAATAATTCGTTCTTGGTCGCCTTTAGCGTGCGGTGAGTCCCCCATCAGTCCAGTGTCATAAGTTACATTCAGGTCGGTCTCTTCGTCAAGCCCCAAGATTTTTTTTCCAACCTCGGCAGAAGTACAGGCGCAAGAAGTGGCCACTCTTTTTATCTCCAAAACTTCACCACCCAAATTTTTAATTTTAAAAGTATGTTCGGCAATTTTTCCATATTCAATCTCTCCAAAATCAAAAACTTTGGGAGTAATTTCAATTTGCGGGCGACTGTCAGTCTGATACTCTACACCGGGTACAGCTTTAAAATAGCCCACTGTCGCTAATCCAAAAATAGCTAAAATTATGATAACAGCGATAATAATAGTTTTTTGACTCATATAATAAAAATTAAATTAAATCTTTTTTCTTTTCCTCAAATTCTTTTTTATCAATCTCGCCTTTAACATAACATTCTTTGAGAATTTCTAAAGCAGGCTTGCCTTTGGTCTCGTGCTTGCCCTGATTCACAATCCACTTTATCAACGCAACCATGGCTAAAATAACAAGTCCCCAAAATAAAATCATAAATATCCAACCGAACCCCCAACCAAACCAACCTATTGGATTGGTAGCAAAATTTCCCATCATAGAGTTATTACCACCTCCCATCATACCACCGCCCATCATCATGTTAGTCATCATATTTTGGGGCATTGGCGCATTTGGTTCGCAGTTACTCATTCGTTTACCCATCGCAATATGCATTTGTTCTTCACCTTCTCGGCCCATCATCTGGATCATCATATTATTCATTGCCTCGTGTTGCTCACCAGCCATTTGACCCATAAAGTATTCTCCAAGCGCGCCAAAATCATCTTCGGATAAATCTTCGCAGTTTAATTTTTTAGCTTGCAGTTTTTCCCAAACTGCTTTTCCTTCGGCTTCCTCGCGGGCAGTGTGTCCGTCATCGCTCTGCGTAATCGTGTTATTTTCACTCATCATATCTCCCATCATTCCTTGCGCAAGAGAGTAGCTTGGGAAAGCATAACTTAAGGCGAAAATTAAAATTGTAAAAGAAAGCAATTTTTTCATAAATTATTTGGCATTATTTATAATATTTTGAATTATTTGGTCAATTTCTTGCGGCATATTGCCTAAATCTGCCTCCGGGAAAAACTGCGGCAGAATAACCGGCCGCATGCCGGAAATAAAAGTCTTTGGTTGTAATAACAGTATAATCAAATCCCATTTTAATCAACTTGATTCAATTCAATTTTTACTTTTGTCTCAAAATTAATTGGATCGTTGGAAAAAACATAAATTTCTCTAATGGCTGTGCCGCGAAAATCTTTATGGACATCAGGGTCATACATAATTTTTAATTGGGCAGTTTCCCCTGGGGGAATTGCCACTCCTTCCCATTCGGGGTTTTCAGAGCCGTGGCCCGGCATGGTAAAAAAAGGAGACTCACTGTCTCTAAAAATTAAGGAAGCGAAAGTACAGCCACAGGAAGTATCAAGCCTATCAATAACTAAATCACTTTTCCCTTCGTTTTTCAAATTAAAATAAGTAAAGACTTTTCCCGCTCCCTGGCTAACATCTCCAAAATCGTAAGTTTCCGAGCTCAAAGAAATTATCGGTCGGTTGGCCGGAGCTGTCTTTATTAGTTCTTCTTTAATTTCCTCTCCTTTGTTTTTATCAACAAAAGAATTCAATCCGTATTTTTTAACATAAGCTAAAATAATTTCTTTTTCGGAAAGATTTTGAACTGCCAGAGAATCAATATAGTCTATTCTTTCTTTAGCCGCGCCACAACAAATCTTATTTTTATCTAAGGGTTGGCCACAACAAGGACAAAAAAACAAAGGATAGATCTCCGCCGCCAAAACTGGATTCACCACCGCCCCTTTGATACTACGGAGGCGCCCCAGTTTCACTCCTTGGGATTCAACGGTAAAGGAAGTAATCAAAAGCGCAACTAAAAGCAAACTTATTACCATCCAGGGGTTAACTTTCAATTTTAAATTTTCAATTTTAAATTTTCTTATCATACCCCGCATCCTCCTCCGGCAGCTCCGTAAAGATAGGGTAAACCACCAATCTCCTGACTAATTGTGGCCGCTCCTTGACCCGAAGAAAATTCTTGGCTCAATGCTTCTTTGAATTGGGCTACTTGGATTTCGGTTACACCCGAACTTGCTGGTCTACCCGATAAACCCGAAGACCCTAAAAATCTCATTCCCCAAATTGTTAGCAAAACCGCTCCCAAAACAAAAGCTATTGTCTGCCAAAAGGAAAACTGTGGTAGTTTATTCTTTTTACTTTTTAAGTTTTGCATAAATTTTTTAAATTTAACACCCTCCAACCATTTGAGGTAAGAAATCAGGAAATTCTTTTAAAATTTGTTCTATGCCGGATTCTCCAGCTTTTGCCATTCTATCCAACTCTGCTGAAAGAGTTTGTTTTGGGAAATATGTTATTTTCCATTTTGTTAATTCATCCAAAATCTGCTCATCAGTAAATTCTTGAGGGTGGTTTTTTATCAAATAAGCAGTCAACCCCCGCATCATTTGAGAATGGTCGCAACCGCAGGCGGCCTCTCCATTCTCAAAAACTAAAGTTGTTACTCCACAGCAATACTCACAAGCAATAGAAGCACCAATCTTTTTATAGCGTTCTAATCCAGTCGCGGTTAAATCCGTTAAGGTTATCTTTTTGCCCTCAGTGCCGTAAGTGGGGTCGAATATGGCGGTTTTATTGATAGCGTCTTGAACTTCATCAAAAGAAATATCTAATTCTTGTCCATAAACATTGGAAGTTCCCTTGGGAATAAAAGAGTTTTTAATTTCTTTAAATTTCAAATAAGCTGCGGCTTCTACAGATAAATTCTCTGAATTAGAAACCATTTGGGATACTTCTTTTTCCTTCGAGGGATTCTTCCAACTATAATAACTGTAAACTGCGCCGGCGCCGATAATTATCCCAATTAAAATAAAAATCAATGAATCGGGAATCTTTTTTTCTTTTGACATAATTTTAATTATTTATTAAGCAGTTTTGTAACCTTTAAAATCTCTTGGATCATCTCTTGTTTTCTTTTTTCATTTTTTGTCCCGATTGCTGTTTTAAAACAAGTATTAAGATGATTTTCCATCAACATTTGGTGAGCAGACTTCAAAAGCCCAATCACCGCCAAGTTTTGCTGCATAATATCAATACAGTACTCATTAGCTTCAACCATCTTGATAATTTTCAATATTAAGCTTTGGGCTTTTTTAAAATTGATAAAAGTTTTTTCTTTTTGGTTAGTCATATTTTTGGAAATAAATAATTAAGTTATCCACACCCAAACCATAGGTATAGGTATATATTATCAAATGGGAAAATCGCTGTCAATAGCAAATTATTTGTTAAAATAAAAATATGCAATACATTGACCGCATTTACGGAAAATTTGAAATCACAGAGCCCGTGATTTTAGAATTAATTAACTGCCCATCACTCCAACGATTAAAAGAGATTTCTCAATATGGTTA
>Ga0210017_1000942_pt1 | contig 25238 bp, 25 predicted proteins | sample CryGeyCG2014_020_FD_183966 | JGI IMG/M metagenome (GOLD analysis project Ga0210017, IMG submission 183966) | Groundwater microbial communities from aquifer - Crystal Geyser CG08_land_8/20/14_0.20 (SPAdes) (version 2) | ecosystem: Environmental > Aquatic > Deep subsurface > Groundwater | place... | reverse complement strand
AATCATAATACGCGTCGTAATCAGCCGCGCTGAAAGAAATGTTAAATTCCCCGCAAACACCTCTGCCCGTCAACACGGCGGCTAAGGCGGCAACAGCAAAAGCCCGGGCGGAGAGAATGAGCCGCCCGCGCGCTTGCCCTGTCCCTGATGGTTTTTTATGGTTCATAAATTTCAGTATATGATAGCATAAAGTTGATTTCATTGTAAATTTTTATTAGAATGGCCTCACTGTGTGGCGGTGTAGCTCAGTTGGTTAGAGCAGTGGAATCATAATCCACGTGTCCGGGGTTCGAGTCCCTGCACCGCTACCATAATTAAACGGGAGAGGTGAGCGAGCCAACTGCTTGGCTCGCGTCAGGACTCGAAAGCCGCAACGATGCGCGAGTTTGCCAGAGGCAAGGCGAGCGCCGTGAGGCGGGGTCGCGAAAAATTCCCGTCAGGGAATTTATTTGTGACCGAGTCCCTGCACCGCTACCATAATTAAACGGGAGAGGTGAGCGAGCCAACTGCTTGGCTCGCGTCAGGACTCGAAAGCCGCAACGATGCGCGAGTTTGCCAGAGGCAAGGCGAGCGCCGTGAGGCGGGGTCGCGAAAAATTCCCGTCAGGGAATTTATTTGTGACCGAGTCCCTGCACCGCTACCATAATTAAACGGGAAATTGATGAAAAAGAAAAAAATAGACTTTGAAAAACAGACAATCCTGAAATTTCTCGCCTCCTGCAAAGAGCGCAGCATCGTTTCCCCGGGAGCAAAGATACTGCTTGCCGTCTCCGGCGGCAGCGATTCAGTCGCCATGCTGGAGCTGGCCTCAAAGCTTAAAAACAAAAGCGCGGCGGCCTACATAGATCACCGTCTCAGAGGCGCGTCCGTCAAAGAAAAGGCCTTTGTCAGGAAACTGGCAAAAAAATTCGCGATGCCCTTTTACACAAAAAGTTTTGATGTGGCCAAGTCCGCTGCCAAACCGGGAAAATCCCTTGAAGATTGCGCCCGCGTGGCGCGCTACAAACTTCTGGGTGAGATCTGCAGAAAGCGGGGTTTTGACATTATATTCACCGGGCACACCCTCTCGGACAACACTGAAACCTTCTTCCTCAAACTCTTCCGGGGCGGAGGGCTATCCTCTTTTTACGGTATCGCGGAAAAAACAAAGATATTCGGCGTGCCTGTGGCGAGGCCCCTGCTCGATTTTGAAAGAGACGAACTGAAAAAATTTCTGATTGTCTCAAAACTGCCTTTTATGACTGACGAATCCAACAAAGACCGGCAATTTCTCCGGAACAAAATAAGGCGGGACCTGATTCCTTTTATAGAAAAACATTTTGGAAAAAATGTCCTGAAACACCTTGCGGCCCTTGAGAGCCAGGCCTCAGACCTGAATGCTCTGACAAAAGAAAGCGCGGATGAACTCAAAAAAAATATCAAAAAGGGAAAACTTGATAATAGCGTCTATTTGAGCTATAATAAATTCCTGAGGAAGTGTTTTCTGGCGGAATTCCTCGGCAGAAAAGTAAATTCCCGTTACATAGATAAAATCGACGGATTTATAAACTCAGGGAAAGGCGGCGGTTTTGCGCTGCGGGATATGGATTTAATCGTGAGAAAAGGCAAATTATATAAACGGAGAAAAAAATGAAACATGCGGACATAAAAGAAATCCTGATTTCCGAAGCCGAAATAAAGAAAAAAGTGAAGAGTCTCGCCGCCGCCCTCAATAAGGACTACAAGGGAAAAAAACCGATACTCGTTTCGGTTCTCAAAGGTTCCGTTGTCTTTCTGTGCGACCTCATCAGAGAACTTGAATTCTCTCCAATCATAGATTTCATAGGCGTGTCTTCCTACGCGGACTCCACCGAATCATCCGGAGTGGTGCGTCTTCTGATGGACCTGCGCGAATCCATCGTGGGAAAAGATGTGCTCATCATAGAGGACATCGTGGACACCGGCCTGACACTGTCTTATCTGAAAAGGAATCTTCTGACAAGGAAACCCAAATCATTGAAAATATGCGTGTTGCTGGATAAAAAAGAATGCCGGCTGAAAAAAATAGATGTTGACTACACCGGCTTCATTATCCCGAATAAGTATTGCGTCGGTTACGGCCTTGATTACGCCGAAATATACAGGCACCTGCCCTACATAGGCGTGCTGAAATCCGAGATTTACAGACAGCAGAAATGAAAAAGAGAAATGTGGGGCTGTCTTTCTGGGTGCTGCTGGCGGCGATTGTTCTCTACCTCAACTACAGTCAGGCGACGAAGGTCTCCGACGAAGAGATAAGCTACGACAAATTCCGGATCCTTTTAGACGCGGGGAAAATCATCTCCGTTGAAATAGTGAAAGACGAAACAATCAAGGGCAGCTACCGCTCGGACGGAAAAAGCGTGAATTTCAAAACCCCGTATCTTGATGACAAAGACCTGATAAAAGACATGCAGACCGCAGGGGTGAGCTACGCGGGTAAAACCGGCGGCAAATGGCTGACCAACCTGCTCTTCAGTTTCGGTCCCATACTGCTTTTCATACTCGCATGGTTTATTTTCGCTACCAAAATGAGCGGCGGTTCAAAACAGATATTCTCGTTCGGCAAAAGCCGCGCGCAGAATGCCGTGAAGGTGGAAACAACTTTCGCGGATGTGGCGGGATGCGACGAGGTGAAAGACGAGCTGGTGGAGGTGATAGCATTCCTCAAAAACCCCGAAAAATTCCAGAAACTCGGCGGACGCATACCAAAAGGCGTCATTCTTTACGGCGAACCCGGCACGGGAAAAACGCTTCTTGCCCGGGCCATAGCGGGCGAAGCGAAGGTGCCGTTTTTTACGAGTTCGGGCAGCGAATTCGTTGAAATGTTCGTGGGTGTGGGCGCCAGCCGCGTCAGAGATCTTTTCCAGATGGCGAAATCCCAGGCCCCCGCCGTTATATTTGTTGACGAAATAGACGCCGTGGGCCGTCACAGAGGCGCGGGAATCGGAGGAGGCCATGATGAAAGGGAACAGACCCTGAACCAGCTGCTGGTGGGTATGGACGGCTTTGACCCCAACACAAATGTGATTGTCATAGCCGCCACGAACAGGCCTGACATTCTTGACCCGGCGCTTTTGAGGCCGGGCCGTTTTGACCGTCACATACACATACCCAAACCGAACATCAAGGAAAGAGAAGACATTCTCAAGGTGCACGCCAAAAAAATCAAGATGGAAGAAAACATAGACCTTGAGATAATAGCGCGGCGGACCCCGGGTTTTGTCGGGAGCGACCTCGCCAACATAATAAACGAGGCGGCGCTCCTTGCGGCGAGAAAAAACAAAGAAAGCGTTGAAATGATTGATCTGGAAGAAGCGATAGACAGGGTGCTCGCGGGGCCTGAGAAAAAAAGCCGCGTGATGCGCGAGAGCGAAAAAAAAATCATCTGTTATCACGAATCCGGCCACGCCCTGGTCGCCAAACTGATGCCCGACGGCGACACCGTGCACAAGGTGTCCATCATCCCCCGCGGCCCGGCCCTAGGCTACACACTTCAGCTGCCTCTTGAAGACAGATTCATCGCGTCCAAAGACGAACTCATCAATAAAATAAAAACCCTGCTCGGCGGTCGGTCGGCGGAAAAAATAGTATTTAAACAGTTCTCCACCGGAGCCAGCAATGATCTTGAGAAAGCCACCGAAATCGCCCACAGCATGGTCACCCAGTACGGCATGAGCTCCCGCGTGGGGCCGGCGGTGTTTAAGGATTCGCAGGATTCTGTTTTTCTCGGCATGGATATTTCCAAAGGTTCACGCGTGAGTGAAAAAATGAAACAGGTGATAGATGAGGAGATCAGGAACATAATCATGAAAGCCGAGCGCGACGCGGAAAGCGTAATCATCAGGAACAGAAAATATCTGGATGTGATAGCGGGAGAACTTGAAAAAAGAGAGACGCTGACAGCCAACGACCTTGATAACATAATGAAAGGCAAAGAACTGGCGCCCCTGCCGAAACCAATGCCGAAAGCGGAGAACAAAACGGAGGATGCTGAGACCGGACAGGATTCGACAGGCGGAGTGGCAAAAACTGCAGATGCCGGCAAGGATATCGGGGAAAAAAGCTCAGGTGAGGAAACAGATGAACAAAAAGAAACTGCGTGAGGCCGTAAAACTCATACTGGAAGCCGCCGGCGAAGACCCTTCGCGCGAAGGACTTCAAAAAACACCCGAACGGGTGGCGGACATGTATGAAGAGCTGCTTGCGGGTTACTCTGTAAAATCACCGGAAAAAATCCTAGGCACCGTTTACAAAACTGAAAGATACAGCGAAATAATACTTGTCAGAGATATACCTTTCCATTCTCTCTGCGAGCATCACATACTGCCCTTCTTCGGCAAGGCCCATGTGACCTATATCCCGAAAGACAGGGTGCTGCTGGGGCTGAGCAAAATACCGCGCTTAGTGGATGTCTTCGCCAGGCGCCTCCAGATACAGGAACGCCTCACACAGCAGATAGCCGACACCATAAACAGCTCTCTCAAACCGCTGGGCGTGATGGTGATAATAGAAGCTGAACATCTTTGCATGACAATGCGCGGCATTAAAAAACCCGGCACTAAGATGACGACTTCCGCCCTGCGCGGAATTTTTATGACCGACGCCAAAGTCCGATCCGAAGCGATGACTCTTATTAAAAATGGCTGATTACCTTCCGCTGACCTGGAGCGCATGGCTGAACTATATGAGCCATGCCGCCGATATCCTTATAACGGCGATTATCATATACTACACACTCTCGCTCCTGAAAGGCACCCGCGCCATCGCCATCTTCAAAGGCATCGTCATCCTTGTTTTTCTGACGGCCTTCGCGAAACTCCTGAATCTCACGACGCTGTCATGGCTCCTTTCGGCGGCATGGGTGGTGGGGATGGTGGCCATCGTCATAGTCTTTCAGCCGGAACTGCGCTTTCTGCTGGCCAAATTAGGCAGCGGAAAAGTCGCGGGTTTCCTGTTCCGCATAAAGCCGGACTGGATAAACGCGATTATAGAAACCATGGAAACGGCCCAGAAAAAGGGCTGGGGAGCCCTGATAGTCATAGAGCTCAATATGGGTATGAAAAATTATACGGAAACGGGCATAAAGATAGACGGAGAAGTTTCATCTGAACTGATGCTGTCCATATTCAATCCCGCGGGCCCGCTCCACGACGGAGCCGTGGTCATCAAGGGAAACAAAATCCTCGCGGCTTCCTGCATCATGCCTCTGACAATGGAAGAAATAGCTTCCCGCATACTCGGCACGCGGCACAGGGCCGCTGTCGGGATCAGCGAGGTGTCCGACGCCTGGGCGATCGTCCTCTCCGAGGAGACATCATCCATATCACTGGCGCGGGCGGGCAAACTCACAAGGAATATCTCAAGCGAGGAACTGAGGAAAGAACTCGTGGCCCTTTACAGGGTCAAAGAGTTTGATACCGCGCCATGAACAAAAAAACATATTTAAAAATCACCGCTCTGGTGATTGCCGCGCTGCTGTGGCTCTATGTCAGATATATCCTGGGAATACGCTGATGCCGCTGTTAGGCGTTAATGTTGACCATGTGGCTGCTATCAGGCAGGCGCGTTTCACCTCTTACCCGGACCCCCTTGAGGCGGCTCTCGTATGCGAGAAAGCGGGCGCTGACGGCATCACCATACATCTTCGCGAGGACAGGCGGCACATACAGGAGAAAGACTGTCTGCGTATAAAGAAAAAAATAAAAACAAAACTCAATCTTGAAATGGCGCTCAGCAGGGAAATAACAGAATTCGCCCTGAAGCTCCATCCTGATGATGTGTGCATCGTGCCGGAAAAAAGAAAAGAGCTGACGACCGAAGGCGGCCTTGATGTCTTCAAACATGAAAAAGAGCTCAAAAAAATAATACCCCTCTTCAGCAAAAAAGGCATTAGGGTGAGCCTCTTCATAGAAGCTTCCGAAAAAGCGATCGCCCTGTCAAAGAAACTCGGCGCCGACGCGGTGGAGCTCCACACGGGAGCATACGCCAACCTGAGGGGACAATCAAGAGCAAAGGAGCTTATCCGCATAAAAAAAGCATCATCTTTTGCGCTGAAACAAGGACTGCTCCTCAACGCGGGCCACGGCCTTGACTACGACAACACGCCCCCTATAGCGCGCATAAAAGGAATGAATGAACTCAACATAGGGCACAGCATAATCGCCTACGCCGTTTTCGCCGGACTTGATAGAGCCGTCAGGGATATGAAGAAACTCCTCTCATGAAAAAAAGGAGCTGGCTGCTCTTCATCCTCATAGCGCTCCTCTGGTGGCTCAACTTCTATGCGAAACGCAGAAACACAGAAATCAAATTACTGCCCCAGACGGGTATCCCGCGACCGTCACTTGAAGAAATAGAGGCGAAAGAAAAAGCGCTCAAAGAACAGCTCATTGAAAAGGCGAGAAAAATTTTTCGGGAATCAAAAGGCAGAGAAGCCAGAGACATGGACGAACTCATAGAAGAGGGCCTTCTCAGACCAGATATTTTCTGACGCTTTCCTCATCCGCCGCCTCAGCTTTCCGGACAACTTCCGCCCCGTCGGCGGAGCGGATTATAAATTCCCGCGTCTTTTTGCTGTATCGCGCCATTATTGAAAGCGCCTGGTCAATGTCGCGCATATCTGAAAGGAGCGCCTCCGGACCCGGAGCCCCCGAAGGGATTATCTTTATAAGCCATCCGGCATTATCCGCAAGCAATGTGTTTTCGGAATCCTTGCGGGCGACCACCAGTTTGGAGCCTTTCGCGAGGCGGAAATGTCTTCCCGTCATGAGATGACGGCTTCTCAAAAGGTCAAGTTCGCCGTGCTCGACGGCGTCTTTAATCCTTTTTGAGAATATCTTATCCGTGAGGACGCATCCTCCCGCGGGTGTGCCAAAACCGCTGAGGGCGTATTTCGCGGCCAGGGCAAGCTGTGTTTTACGGCTCTTGCCCGAAACGGAAAGAAGCTCTTTCCGTTTAATAAGCCCGCGAATCTCGGCTTCCGTCGGCGGCAGCAGAGCCCCGCTCAATGGCCTGATTATCTTTCCTTCCAGGGCGCTCTCCTTTTCGGCTTTCAGCAGATCCCCGCTCTTCTGGGACATCATCCGCTGGGACAGCACCTCGCCCGTTATAATAAATTCCGCCCCTGTCTCATCCGCGTATTCTTTCGCTTTTTTGAGCATCATTATGTGACAGTCCAGACAGGGGTTGATCCCCTTGCCCGTGCCGAACTTCGGATTGAGTATGAGCTCAAAATATTCTTCGCCGAACACGATGTGCCTCAGCTTCAAAGATAACTTTTCAGCAAGAGCGAAGGCCTCTTGTTTCACCCGCGAAAAAGGCGTGGAAAAAACAACTCCCGAAAGGTCAAAGATATCTTCCGTGAGCTTCGCGGCAAGGGCCGAGTCCAGCCCTCCCGAGAAAAGTATGACAGCTTTCTGTTTCATCGCTTATTATAACCACCCTGGACAACACAACCGTATCAGGGCTCAACTTGAATTTTTTCTTTTGGTGGTTTGTAATTCGTACTGCTCATAAATATTTTCTCCTATTTCTGCCAAGAGTCATTCTTTCTTGGGGCCCTTAACTATCTGCCAGTACCCGCCTTTGTCAGGACCGATGCGGCGCAAAATACCAGCATCCTTTAATTTTTTTAAATTCCACTCAATGCCTCGACGGGTAATGCCAATTTTTGCTTCAAGTTCATGTTGTGTGATCGTCGGTTTTTCCTTTATCAATGCTATTATCTTCTTGTCCGCCTTCTCCACAGTTTTCTCCACAGTTTTCTCCACAGTTTTCGGGGTAGTTTTTTCTTCAGTGCGTTTCCTTTTGAAAACAACGATAAATTGCTTGCCAACTTCTTTGAAAACCGCAGATGGTTCTTTTGAAAGCATCAGAGCAATCCCTCTTCCCCATCTTTCAATAATGTGTATCCGGTGAAATAATTCGGCAATTACTTCGTTCCGCCTTTCCGACACCAATTCCGTTCTGATTTTTTCAATGGTGAGTCCGCCGTAAAGCAGACCCGGACTCCTTATTTCAAGACGGTCTTTGAAAATGGCGATGTTTACGGAATCGTATTCCCTGTAATCCCTGTGGCAAAAGGCATTGATTACAGCTTCGCGGAAAGCCTCTTTGTCTATCTCGGGAACATCTATTCTATACAAACCTTCAACGCGCATCCCGAGATGAATGTTTTTCAAAATGTATTCCTGCGCTTTTTCAATGAGATAAAAAATATCGCCTTCATATTCTTTTCTGTCAATTATGAGCGCGGTGTCTGTCCGGGCAAAAACAGCGCAGCGTAATTTGGCGTTGGGGAAAAATTTCTGCGGGGTTTTTGCAAACAGAATCACGGCGGCGTTCAGCAGTTTTCTCCCCTTTAGAATCTTCAATTTTGCCAATGCGTTGTGTAATGTGTCATATTTCAAGCGGGCCATTTTTAGAAATGTTTTAAGTTTTTTTACGCTGATATCCGATAATTTCGCCTGCGGGCAGGCCTCTTTATCCCAGCGCAGTTTATCTTTGTTTTTATTTATGATTAATTTTTCAAATTCGCGGGCGCTTATCTGGCGGTTTTCATCGGCAACGCGCATATAAGCGCGTCCAAAAGCAAAATACGGGATGTCTTTTCCTTCAAAACTCACTTTTACACAAATTTTATTATCAATCTTCATCTGCCGTATCTTGGGGTAAATTTTCGGTTCTATGTTTTCGGAAATGGCTCTGGAAATGTCCCGCAGCGTCCGGTCTCCCGCAGCCTGCCCGACAACAGCGCCGTCATTTTTAATTCCGAAGTATAACTCGCCGCGATTGTGTTTGTTGAGAATTGCAGACATAGAAATCACCGCTTCTTTTATTTCGGAAGTGGATTTTTTCAATTCGATTGTTTCAGATTCTCTGTATTTCATAAGGGCAATTATACCAGGCCTTTTTCTTTGAAGCTGAAATAATTGTCTTTTGTAACAATAACATGATCAGCGACTTCTATTTCTAAAATTTGGCCGGCCTCAACTAACCTTTTGGTAATTTCCAAATCGTCCTCTGACGGCTCGAGAGCGCCTGAAGGATGATTGTGAGCAACGATTACGGATGCGGCAAGATTTTTAATCGCCGGCTCAAAAACTTCTCTTGGATGAACCAAATTAGCGTTAAGTGAACCAACAGAGATTACTGCTCTTTTTATCTCGGCAAGTTCCACAACATTCTCGCCCTTCCTGCCTGACCTTAAAAGAATCGCCAGCAATTCCGAATTAGAGAGTTTTCCCGGACCGTATTGCATTAATTTCTCTCTCGGTCTTTCTACTTTCGGTAAATCCTTGATTGCCTTTTTAGTTTTAGTTTCCATTTAGGGATATGGTACAAAAACACCAGGATAAAAGAAAGGCGTGGGTTTATCCCTGTTTTTGACGGGTTTTAACGGAAAAGATTTCTCGTCGCTACGCTCCCGCCACGGCGGACGAAGCGCCTCGAAATGACAGCAAAAATGACTTTTTAGAGCCGCCCCATTTGTGTTCAGATATCGCCGTAAAAGATGTCCATGACCTCGCCGTCAAAGTCTCTTAATTCGGCGTCGCTTATGAGAAGCTGGGCGTAAGATTCTTCCGGAGGACTGTTTTGGCGCGAGTAAAAAAAGCCTCCGGCCAGCAGCAACGCGAGAGCCGACAACGCCATCACGGGTCTGTGAAAAAAAACCGGCATGAAAGAAGGAATAAATGAGAACCGGGGAGCTGACTTACTCATTGCCCTTATAACATTATCCTCAAAGCCGTCGGGAACCGGCGGCGACTTAACGGAAGCGATGATTTCAGACAGAGCGTTTATGGACCGCAGCTCGGCCAGGCAGAGCGGACATGCTTCAAGATGGCTCTTCAGCATAGAAGTTGTTTCAGTGTCCAGTTCGCCGTCTTTGTATTCCCCTAAAAGAGAAAGGCATCTTTTACATTCCATTTAACGCGGCCTCCTTCATTTGTTTTCTCGCCCTGAAAAGCATGATCTTCACCCTGCCCAGCGGTATCTTCAGCGTGCGGGCTATATCATCGTATGACATACCCTCTATCTCACGCAGTATCACCACGCTCCTGAACTTCGCGCTCAGCGTTGCGAGCAGAGCCTTGCCCCTGGCTTCATTCAAAAGCCTTTCCGGAATATCCGGCCGGGGCGAAATTATGCTGTCGTTCAATTCCACCGTGGCCGTCCTTCTCTTCCTGAGATAATCCTTGCACTTGTTGATTGTGACGCGGTAAAGCCATGTGGAAAGAGACGAATCAAGGCGGAATTTATGGATTTTTCTGAACACCGCGATAAAAACATCCTGGGCGATATCGTCAATTTCAGAAGCCATGCCCGAGAACGAATATATGATGCGGTAGACAGCGTCTTTATAAAGCGCCATGAACTCCCTGTAGGCATTTTCATCCCCCCTTTTTAATCTCTCGACGAATTCTTTTTCTTCCATAAGTTAGACGCCGCCTGAGGCTGTTTTGTTACACTCTCCGCGAAAGATCCGCCGGAATGCCGCTGTCAAGTTTGACGGAATTGAGCGCGCTCACCAGGTCAGACGCTTTTATTTTCAGTTGAGCGAAGCGCTTTTCGTTCCTGACCGCGAAACGCGAGGCGCTTTCAAATATGTCCTGATCCAATTTTCCGCAGGTTGCGAATTCATTGAAAATACCGCAATCGGAAAAAAGCTGACGGAGCATCACAAGCTCATCTATGCGGTTCAGGGCAAAAAGACAGGCAAGAATAGCCGCTCCCACCAGCTCGCCGTGAAGCATGCGGGCAAATTCCGGCCGCTCGGGGAAAAGCTGAGTGAAGCCGTTTGCGATAGCATGAGCGGTAGAGGCCCTGAAATCGTCGCCGCCGAGCGAACTTATGAGCCCGGTGTTGATTACACATAGACGGCTCACAGATATAACAGCGGATTTGTCGGATTGATTTTTAATCGCTGTTACACCCGTGAAAAAGCGTTTCAGCATATCGCGGGCCATCGCGGCTACGCTGCTGTCGGCACCGCCGTTGAATGTGAATTCATAGTATTTGGCGCAGGCATCGGCTATACCCGAAAAAAGCAGACGCGGCGGCGCATCCAGCATAATATCTTCGGCGAGAATCAGCGTGTCCGGACATTTAAGATGATTATCATTTTTCAGATAATTGCCTTTCTCGCCGTAAATAACGCTGTGGGGCGTGAAAGCCGCGCAGGTGGAGGCGGAAGTCGGAAGGACGACGAGACGAACACCGCTTCGGGCGGCGACACTCTTTGAGCTGTCCATCGCCTTGCCGCCGCCGAAGGCAAAAATAAAATCGCTTTTGTGGGTTTTGACTCCGGCAAGGAGCCGGGCTATCTCACTCTCGCAGCATTCGCCGCTGAAACCGGCGTATATCTTCGCTCTTTTGCCCAGCGCCGCACTCATCAGCGGCCCGTAAATATCATGGACATTTTTCGGGCCTATGACAAAACATCTCCGGCCCTCTCCTCCGAGTATATTCGCGAGCTCGCCTGTTTTGCACTGAATGATTTTGCCGGGTAAAACTGAATTAAGCACGATTAATCCCCGCTCTGATTGAACTGGATCTTATAAAGGCGGCTGTAATAACCGTTCCTGGCCAGAAGCTCGTCGTGCCGGCCGCTTTCCACAACTTTTCCGGCATCTATCACGGCGATATTATCAGCCCTGCGCACAGTGGAAAGCCGATGGGCTATCACAATGGTGGTCCTGGCGGTGACAATGGCGTCAAGGGCCTTTTGGATCTGCATTTCGGATTCGGTGTCCAGAGCGGAGGTCGCTTCATCAAGTATGAGAATGGGAGGATCCATCAGAACCGCCCTCGCTATGCATATGCGTTGAGCCTGGCCGCCGGAAAGCGTGGCGCCCCTTTCTCCTATGACGGTGTCAAAACCCTGAGGCATTAGCTGAATAAAATCATAGGCGTTCGCGAGCTTAGCGGCGCGGATCACATCTTCATCGGAGGCATTGTCCGCGCCGTAGGCGATGTTATTCCTGATGCTGTCCCTGAACAGCATTATGTCCTGCGAGACTATCCCTATGCTGCGCCGGAGCCCGGCGAGTTTGAAATCCCTGATATCCGCCCCGTCTATTGTGACACGCCCTTCCGTGGGATCAAAAAAACGGGGGATGAGATTGGCTATGGTTGTTTTGCCGCCGCCGGATGAGCCGACCAGCGCGCAGATAGAACCTTTTTTGATGCGCATGTCCACATTTTTCAGGGCCTTATCACCGTCAGGTCCGGAAAAATAAGAAAAAGAAACATTCTCAAAAGCTATGCCGTTTTTGAGGCCGGGAAAATCTTTAGCGAGAGGCTTTTCCTTCACCGTTATATTGGCGTCCAGCACGCGGAAAATTCTTTCCGAGGCGGACAGCGACGACTGCAGGAGCATGTTCAGGTCGGCGAGACTTTTAATGGGCGCGTAAAAATTGATGAGAGCCGCCAGGTACGCGACAGCCGTTCCGACACTCACAGTCTCCCTGAAAATAGCGTTTATCACATAAGCGCCTATAACAAGGGATATTGTGTAGGTGATGATTTCAAGCACGGGGCGCTGCATCGTCTCGGCCCGCAGAAGACGCATGATGACATTGAAATAATCACTGTTGCTCTCCCGCATTCTCTCAATTTCCCTTTCCTCGCGGGCAAAGGCTTTCGTCACCTTGGCTCCGCTTATCCTTTCGGCCAGAAGAGCGTATATCCGGGCCATCTGTTCCTGCGTCTGACGGGAAGTCTTACGCATTTTCCGACCGAAAAATTTGATGGGCAACAGTAGTAGCGGAAAGAAGAGCAGAGATGCCAGTGTCCATTGCCAGTTGAGAGCGAAAAGAACGACAAGCAGCCCGACGCAGCTTAAACCGTCCCTGATCAATTTTACCGGCACGGTGGTGATGGCGTTCTGCACATACATCATGTCATTGGTCAGCCGCGAGAGCAGCGCCCCGGTTGTCCTCTTGATATAATAAGCAAGCGACAACTTCTGCATGTGCGCGTATGTTTCGTTGCGCACATCTATTATGACCTTCTGACCGATGTAGGCGAGTAGATAGTTCTGTATATACGAAAAGACGGCATGTACGACGGTCAGTACGATAAGCGCCGCTGAAAAAATAATGAGCAGATTCGTGTCTTTGCTCTCTATCAGTTTATCCAGGCCGGGCTTGAGAAGGTAAACACGGCCGCTTTTCACCGCCGCCACAACGATCATGCAAAGGAGAGCTTCAACAAAACGGATGCGGTAGGGCTTAAGATACACCAACAGCCTTTTCATAATATTTTTTGTTTTCATTATATCCCCCCGGCGCTGACGGCAAGCAATTTTTCTATCTCTGAAACGACATTGGCTTCCGCGTTCTTTTGACCGAATAAATTCCTCAATTTAACGAGTTCGGCGGAAGTGCAGAGCAGTTTGTCTTTTTTCAGCATGGCTGTGAGCTCGCGCAGGATCCTGAAAGGAGCCGCCTCCGTCTGTATGAGTTCGGGCGTCACCAATTTTCCCGCAAGTATATTGGGCATGCCTATGAATCTGCTCTTAACGACCCGGCGGGCTATGGAATAGGACAGGAATGATGTTTTGTACATGATCAGCGTCGGTATCCCGAGCATCGCGTTTTCAAAAGAAGCCGTGCCTGAAGAAGCGACGGCCAGGCGAAGACTTCGGCGGTGGACATAGCCCTTGTCTTCCACTATCTCACAGCTATCCGGCAGAGTTGAATAAAGCTCCATGGGAAGCGACGGGGCCTTGAAACATTTGAAACGGAACTCCCCGCCGCCAAGAAGCTTGATGAGCGCCGCCATCACCGGCAGATGTTTCTCCAATTCACTTTTCCTGGAGCCCGGTAAAAGCCCGATGTAAGGCGATTCGGGGTCGTATGCGGGTTCCGGCAGCATAGCGGTGAGAGGATGCCCGGGGAAAAGAGCGTTAACGCCGTGAGCAAGATAAATTTTTTCCTCAAAAGGAAAAACCGGAAAAACTTTACTGACATATTTTTTAATTTTTTTAACGCGAGCGAAACGGCTCGCCCATATCTGCGGACAGATATAGTAGAACACCTTCGTGCCGACACCGGCAAAGAGCGGAAGAAGATGAGAATTAAAACCCCAGAAATCAACCATAACAGCGGCATCCGGTTGATTCTCCACGCAAAAGCTTTTTATTCTGCCAAGCAGACGGCGGAAAAAAATTATGTTTCGGAGCGGCTCTATGAAACCTATGTCGTTTCTGGCGGAAACATCCGCTATGATTTCCGCTCCCGACTCGCGCAGAGCGGCGCCGCCGACGGCGGAAACTTCCCAGCCGGAGGCCATAAAAGTGCCGGCAAGGCGCGCCGCAAAGATATCGCCCGAAAAATCACCGGCCGAAATAAAAACTCTCACTTTATTCCTAAAACGCAGATACCATTTTCATCGGCGAGGGCGACGCTCTCGCGCTCTTCAAAAAAAAGAGCCGAACCGGCCTCGGCGGCAAGAACAGACGCTCCTGATCGCACAAGCTTTTTAATGGTGCCGAGGCCTATGACAGGCACATCAAAACGGGTGTCCTGCGACGCCCTGACGGCTTTCGCCACAACCGTACCGCTTCCGGCTAGCTCCCCTGAGCGCAAAATACACATATCGGTACCTTCCATCGCCTCAAGCGCCACGACAACGCCGTCTTTCACAACAGCCGTCTGCCCGATGTCTTGTCCGCTGATCAGTTTGGCGGCGGATTCCGCCAGGCTTATATCTTTGAGTTCCCGTTTGGAAGGCTTGCGGCGGGTGTAAACCCTCTCCCTGAAAAGCATGCTCTCAAGCGGCCCTACGGAAGAAAGTATCCTGATACCCTCTTTCTCAAAGAGATCGCAAACCGCCTTCAGCATTGTGGATACCCTTTTATCTTTGAGGGAAGCCAGCAGTTTGACCGCTTTGAGGTCGGGTTTGATAGAAAAAACCGAAGCGTGCCGCACGCGTCCGGCGAGGATCAGCTCCTTAACGCCCTCTCCTTTGAAAAAATCTATGGTTTTTTTTAGCTCGCCTATATGCGCCCATACAAAAGAAGACGCGTGTTGCTCTATGCCGCCCATAGCGTGATCCTTTACAGCCGCTATCTTCAGGTCATAACCCTGTTTTCTAAGCTGCTCCGCGACAAGGATAGGAAAACTGCCTTCGCCCGCTATTAACCCTATGACTGACATTCAGTATTTGAGCATTGTGAACAGCTCCGGGCCGGGGGGGAGTTTTTTTCTGCCGTTCAAGTCGGTCAGCTCAATGAGAAACACGAAAGAATCCACGACGGCTTTTTTCTTCATCAGGAGCTTATACGCTGCCAGCGAAGTGCCGCCGGTCGCGAGAAGGTCGTCAAGGATGATATATCTTTTGTTTTTGACAACGGCATCCTCATGCACTTCTATGCTGTCAAAACCATATTCAAGCTTGTAGCGCACCGAAAGTTTTTTCGCGGGGAGCTTGCCTTTTTTCCTTATCACCACCATGCCCTTTTTCAGTTTATAGGCCAGAGCCGCGCCGAAAATAAAACCGCGCGATTCTATGCAGGCGATATAGTCTATTTTGCGCCCGCGATAATATGCGGCCATGGCGTCCACCGCGGCGCGAAAAGCCGCCGGATTTTTCAGGAGAGTTGTGATGTCGTAGAAATATATTCCCTTTATGGGAAAATCCTTCACACCTCTGATGTGCTTTTTAAGATCTATCATTCAAATCCCCCTTTTGACCTCTTCCTTGTATTTTTAAAATCAGAAGTCAACACCCTCTTCAAGAAGGTAGCTTTTCATCTTTTCCAGAGCGCGCCGTTCTATCTGGCGGACGCGTTCCCTCGTAATTCTATATTTTTTCGCCAGGATTGACAAAGAGGCGGGCTTCTCCCCGTGCATCCCGCTTCGGCAGCGCAGAACATCCTGTTCTCTCGGCAGGAGTTTCTTGAGGGCCTCGACAAGAAACTTTTTCCTTTCGCTGCAGGAGGCGATATCTTCAGGGCAGCCCTCTTCCGACACGATTATGTCTTTCAGGAATATCTCTTCGTTCTCATCTATCGGCGTATCAAGAGATATTATGTGCTCCCATGCCTGAATATTACCCAGTATCTTCTCCACCTTATCCTCTGAGGTAAGCATCTCTTTAGCGAGCTCTTTTGCGCTCGGGTTCCTGCGCAGTTTCGCTTTTAGCTTGCCCGCTGATTTCAAAGCCTGTTTTATGTGCGTGTCCGTGTAGGTGGGAATATAGACCATTTTCATCTGATTCATAAGGGCTTTCTGTATTGACTGCTTCACCCACCAGTATGCGTATGTCGAAAACCTGTAGCCGTATTCGGGTTTGTATTTTTCTATAGCTCTCATAAGCCCGAATGTGCCCTCACCTACAAGATCCAGGAGGCTGAGGACTTTCTGGCTGCGAAGATATTTTTTCGCGATGGAGACCACAAGCCTGAGGTTGGATTCTACGAGTCTCTGTTTCGCCCAGACATTGCCCTTGCGCGCAAGAATTATCAGTCTGGCCAAATCCTCTTCTCCGAGAAGAGGAATATCCCCTATTTCCTTGAGATAGAGTTTGACAGAATCAATCTTTTCCATAATTCAGTTCAGATACAGCATCGGATCATAGGCTTCCGTCCCGTAGCGTATTTCAAAATACAAAACGCGGCCGCCGTATTTTTTCCTGCTGCCGCAAGCGCCTATCAAGGCGCCCGCGTTCACATTATCCCCTATCTTTACCGATATGCTGTCAAGATAGGCATACACGCTGTGATAAGCTCCGCCGTGTTCTATGATAACGGTGTTGCCGAAATTCCCCGCTTCGCCGCAAAAAGAGACTTTTCCCGGAGCGGCCGCTTTCACATGGGAAGATTCCGCTTTTATCACTATTCCCAGCGAACGGCTGAGATTATTTTTGCCGAAATGCTCAACGACTTTCCCCGTAGCCGGCCAGGCAAATGAGATATCCGCGGCTTTAGGGGGTTTTGACACCCTTGCCCTCTTTGTGCTCGCCGGCCCCGCGGCGGCGGAGACGGCGCCTCGCGGCACTTTTAATTTCATGCCGGGATAAATACGCGAGGAATCCCTTAGCTTATTGGCACTCACAAGCGAGAAAAAATCAGCATCATGTTTCCGCGCGATAGACCAGAGCGTATCGCCCCTCCTGACATAATACCATCTGTGGCCGGCAGGCGGGGGAATACAAGCCGCCTGAGCCAAAACAATAACACAGCAGATGCCCGCCAATAAATCTTGTCTGTAAAGAATCAAAAAAAACAACCTCCTCCTGTTTTCGAATCCGCAAGGGCCTTTTTTTTATCAAATAAAGAGGCCGCCCCGCAAGCTCTGTTTTAGTCTATCGGCAGCCAGAGATTGGAAGGTGATCTTTTATAGCGTTTTGACAGAAATCCCGATTCCGTCTTGATAAACACGGTAAACAGCTCGGCTTCGCCTATACGTAATACACACACGAAATTATCATCCTTCAGCACCTTGCCCGGCTGGCCGTTTATAACAACATCTTCCATCCCCGGGCATGAACCCTTCACCTCCAGTATCCCGTCTCCTATATCGGTTATGGATTCCACTTTGATCACATCTCTGCTCTCAGTGCCCCTCACAAAATAATAAAAAGCGCTCCACTTGCTCTCAAAGCCGTCTTTTGAAAGAAGAGATACCCTCAAATAATAACCTCCCGGCGGGAGCGAGCGCTGCGAGGATTTCACATCCTCAGGGCGGAGGGCATACTCGTCTTTGATAATATCCTCAAATTTCTCATCCGAAGCCACTTGAAAATGATATTTCTCTCCATCCTCAAGTTCCCGCAGATTATTCAGATCGCCTATCGCATCCGGCAAAGGCAGAGGAGCTTCCGGGACAGAGTCAAAAGGCACAAGAGTCCTGAACCCCTCTTTTACTTTCACGGTTTTCTTTTGAGCGGTGACAGCCACCTCTCCCCGGTGAACACTCAAACGCACATTCCTGTCATCCGAGGTGTTGATGTTATAGCGGGAACCGCCGGAGGGGTCCAACTTCACCCCGCGGCTGGCAACCCTGACATCATCGGCGCCGAGATTGCCGGCGAGAAAGCTCGCCGAAGGGCGTTCTTCGTTCTCATTGAGGAACACCAGCGAATCCGGAGCCAGCGAGAGATTGCCTCCGGCCAGAAACTCAAGCCGCGCGGAACCGTCCGACAAAGTCATCACACCGTCCCCCGGGAAAAGCCGGCGTCCTGAGGGAAGTTTCTCCCACTTTATTTCCCTCCCTTTTCTTGTCAAAACAAGGGGCTCGACGGAGACGGTGTCGCAAACCTGCTCTTGCAGAAGGCCGCTCTCTATTTGCACAAACGGACTCTGAATAAGAGCCCCATCGTCGGCGGGCAGGAATTTATTGAGACGGCGGACATCTTTGATCCGGGCGGGATCCTTGAGATATTTTTGGGCGATGAGCTCCATTGTTGTTCCCGGCGGGATCTTTACTTCAACGATGACCTCAGCTCCCCGGGTGCCCGCATAAAGAGGGCGAATAGCAATTCGCCCGCTACTGCCGTCACCACTTCCCCGGGCATCCGCGTAAAGAGATAACAGCGTCAGCAGAACAAGGGCGGTAAAAGTATTTTTCAGCATTCCCGCTCAGATTGAGGCAGGCCGTCGGGTATTTCAAAAATAAAATTACTTCCTTTGCCTAATTCCGATTCAGCCCATATCCTGCCCGAGTGCGCTTTCACTATTTCTCTTGATATCGTCAGGCCTATGCCTGTACCGCCGGCCAGCGCCCCGGGGATGCGATGAAATTTTTCAAAAATCTTTTCACAGGCCTCTTTCGGCATTCCCTGCCCCGTGTCACGCACCTCCACCCGCACTGAAGATTCCCTTCGGGACACTTCGAGCGTGACCTCACCGCCTTGCGGAGTAAATTTTACGGCATTGGCCAGAAGATTGACTATCACCCTCTGTATCAGCTCGCCGTCGGCGTTCAGCCTGGGGCTTTCCGGGGGCAGCTCGCTTTTCAGCTCAACGCCCTTTTGAAGCGCCATACCGGATAAACCTTCAATGGCGTTTGAGGCAAGAAAATTGACGGGGACAGACCTGATTAGCGGAGTCATCTTGCCGGCTTCAAGCCGCGCGGCGTCAAGTATATCGTTTATCATGGACTGCAGCCGCCGCGTTTCCTTTTCCATGACCGCGAGACAATGTTTCTGTTTCGCGCTCAGGGAATCGGCATTTTGCATTGTCATAATGTCTATAAAGCCGCTGATGGAACTGAGGGGGTTTCTCAAATCATGCGCTATGGCCTGCATGAAAAATTCTTTCATGGCGTCCAATTTCTTCTCAATGCTTATATCCCTGAATACCGTCACCGTGCCGAGCGCCGCGCCGGATTCCGTCAGCACAGGAGCTGTCTGCGCTTTTGCGAAAGTCGCTCCGCCACGATCCGGATCAAAGGAGAATTCCTTAACGATGTTTTTGCCGCTGTTGGCGGACACTTCCTTAAAAAATTCCTTCAGCCCCGAGCCGCTGTCCTCCACATAATCGGCGATATTATTTCCTTCCTCTAATCCGGAAAGTCCCAAAATGCGCTCGGCCTGTGAATTGGCAAGCAATATCTTCCCGTCATAGTCCGTCAGAATGAGGCCGTCAAAAATCGAGAAAATCACCGCCTTTGTTTTGGTTTTTTCCGCTACTATTCTGTCTATCTGCATCTCATTGTATTCTTTGAGCCTGACACTCATTCTGTTGAAAGTGTCCGCCAGCTCACCGATCTCATCTCCGGAAGAAACCTTTACTCCTTTTGAAAAATCGCCGCCGGCTATGCCCGAGGCCGCCGCCGTCAGCTCTGTGATGGGTTTTGTCATGGATTTCGCCGCGAAAAATGCCATGAGAAGAGCCGTTATCGCCACCGCCAGAAGAGAAAGCACAGCGTTTCTCTTCATGAGAAATAAAGAATAATACGCGTCCTCATAGGGTTCTTCGACAATCACAGCCCATCCCATGGTCATAACCGGCGCGTAAGCGCCTGACATCTTTTTTCCGGCGAGCACAAAATCCCTTGCCGCCGTTACGCGGGAACTGATAAAATCCCCAATCAGCGGATGCGCGAGGACGGTCCCGAATGCGTCAGCCCGCGAAGTCAATATGCGGCCCTCACTGTCTACGAGCATGAGCTGTCCGCTGCGTCCGACAACAGTGTTTTTTATTTCCGAAAACAACTCATCTAGAGAGGCTGTGATAAAGAGTATCTTTTCCCCCGCCGGATATGCCGCGTTTATGCGCAGGCCTCCGGCGCTGACATAGGGCTTTCCCGCGGCGGGCTTGCCTTCGCGCGCTGATATAAATTCTTCCTTCCGGGAATAATCCTCCGCAGGCCCATCCCGGGTCAGAGCGGGATTATAGAATTTGCTCTCTTCTCTGCCCGCGCAGGATACGAGCGCGGCGCTTGCTATGCTGCGGGATGAACTTATCAGCGCCCTTAGCGTCTGCGGAAGCTGCTCACCCGAAAGACTGCCGAGAGTGCGCGCGTTGGTTATAAGGAGCAGGCTTTTTGAAAGGCTGTCAAAATAACTGTCCACCTTGTAAGAAGCGAGTGAGGCGGCGCTGATGTGCTTTTCCATGACCATGCGCTTCAGGGTGACCCTGTTGATGTTGATGAGCCTGAGCCCCGTCAGAAACAGCGGCACGAGAGATATAACGGCCAGAGCCGAGAGAAATTTGGCGAAAATTCCGAAACTTATTTTTTTCATTCTTTCCACTCCCCGCTCCGGACGGGCGCCCGGACGGCCTGCCGGGCCAGTTCCACCATCAACACATCCACCGCGGCCGGCGTCACGCCGGATATGACGGATGCCGAATACAGATCCTCGGGCTGAAAGCGCTGAAGCTTGTGTTTTATTTCCGTCGAGAGGCCGTTTATCCTGTCGTACGGCAGACCCGGGGGTATTTTGATATCCCTTAGCGAATCGTATTTTTTTATATTCCTTTCCATCCTCGCCACATAGCCCCCGTAACGCAGTTCCACGGCGGCCTCTTCAAGGGCATCATCGGGAATCTTCCCGAAGGAACAGCGCCTTTTAAGCCAGGCCAGGCTCCGTCCGCGTAAAAGCGCGGACCTGAGCGTGACGGCACCCTCTTTTTTATTCACTGTGATTTTCCGGGATGAAAAATATTCCCCCGCCTTCTCAACATCTTTTTTGAATTTTTCCATTTGCGCGATAACGCTCTTATCCACGAGTCCGTATTGCCTTGCCTGGGGCAGAAGCCTGATTTTCGTGTTTCCCTCCCGCAGGCGCAGCCTGTATTCGGCACGGGCGGTGAACATCCTGTAAGGCTCGTTGGTCCCTTTGGTCACAAGGTCGTCTATGAGCACGCCTATATAAGCATCCGAACGAGCCAATGTCAGCGGAGGCAGATCTGAAATAAAGCAGGCGGCGTTTATACCGGCTATGAGCCCGCCGCCGGCCGCTTCCTCGTAACCGGTGGTGCCGTCTATCTGCCCCGCTATAAAAAGCCCCGCGAGTTTTTTGGATTCAAGGCTGTGTTTAAGTTCTCTGCTGTCTATCACATCATGTTCTATGGCATAGCCCGGCCGCAGGATGCGCGCGTTTTCAAGGCCGGATATTGAATGCAGATATTCTTCCTGCACCTCGTAAGGCAGAGATGTGGAAAGGCCGTTCGGATAATATTCGTTTGTGTTGACCCCGTCGGGTTCAAGGAACACCTGATGACGGGCCTTGTCCGGAAATTTCCGGTATTTATCTTCTATGGACGGGCAATACCTGACGCTGGTGCCGGTGATCAGGCCCGAAAAAAGAGCTGACCGCTTTATGTTTTTGACGATTATCTTCTCCGTTTTTTTGTTTGTGTAAGTGATATAGCATGGCCTCTGTTTCGGCGTTTTGCCTTTGAAGCGCATGGAAAAAGGCGTTATTTTTCTGTCACCTTTCTGCATGGCCATTTTTTCAAAATTTATGCTCCTGCCGTCCAGCCTCGGGCAGGTGCCGGTCTTAAAACGCATCATCCTGTGCCCGATGTTTTTCAATGAGGCGGTGAGCTGCTTTGAAGAGGGTTCGCCGAAGCGCCCGCCCTCAAAACTCACATCGCCGACGAACATCATGCCGTTCGGGAAAGTGCCGGGACAGAGCACCAGGGCCTGACAGCTCTGGTAAAGACCCCTGAGTGTCCGCACGCCCCGCACCCTTCCCTTGTGAGAATCAATTGCCGTCACCTCATCCTGAAGAAGATAGAGATTATCCGTGTTCTCAATCATGTTTTTCATATTCTGACGGTAAATCTGCCTGTCTATCTGGGCGCGGGAGCTCCTGACCGCCTCGCCGCGGGATGAATTGAGAATTCTCATCTGTATCCTGCCGGAATCGCTTATCAGAGGCATCAACCCGCCCAGCGCGTCTATCTCACGCACGATGTGCCCCTTGGACACTCCGCCTATGGCGGGATTGCAGGATGTGTAACCTATGGTGTCCAGATGCATTGTTATCAGAAGGGTCGGCACACCCATTCTCGCCGAGGCGCTGGCCGCCTCGCAGCCGGCATGTCCGCCGCCGACCACCACGCATTTTATGTCCGCGAAGGATTTGAGTCTCATCTATGTAGGAGGGACATTCCTGTCCCGATTATATCCACGCATTTTATGTCCGCGAAGGATTTGAGTCTCATCTGCGCAGGATGGAATCCATTTTTGACACAGGAATGCTGAACATCACCGGCCGCCCGTGAGGACATCTAAGCGGCTCGGCGCATTTTTTCAATTCCCGTATCAGAGCCTCAGCGTCATGGCGCTGCAAATCATCCCCCGCCCGGAAAGACATGTGGCAGGCTATTATCTTCACGGCGCGCTCCGCGAGGCTCTCAAAGATATCATTATGTTTTTTCCCGTCCGTGAGAGCCGCGCTTATTTTTGCCAGCACATCTTTTTCGCAGCCTCTGAAACCCGCGGGAAGAGCGCTAACAAAAACACTGCCTGCGGAATACTCAAGGCCGAGACCGAGTTTAACAAGGAGCTCGCGGTTCTCACTGAGCGCGGATATCTCATCGGGGGAGAGTTTCACCTCTATCGGCACAAGGAGCTTCTGCGAAGCGACATTGCCATTTTTGATTATCTGTTTTGTTTTTTCGTAATTGATCCTTTCCGCGGCCGCGTGAAAATCCATTATGTGTATGGCGTCAAAAGTGGAGAAGATAAGGAATTTACCGTGCGATTTCCCGACATAACTGAAATTGTCCCAGCGCGGGCCGGTAGCGGGCGCCAGGGGCGCTTCTTCTGCGCAGGGACTTTCGTCAGATAAAAGCCGCGACCGGACTGCTTCTCCGGAAGGAGGGAACAAAGACACCTTATCGGCGGATTCCCCCGAAGGGAGACTATCTTTCCCCTGTTGTGACAAAATACTGCCGGTGGGCAGCGAGGAGTCCATAGGTAGCGGATAAAGAGCGGGCTGACTCTTTGAATATTTGTTCCTGAGAACATCATAGACCATCTGATAAAAAGCCCGCGGGCTCTGAAATCTGAGCTCTCTTTTGGCGGGATGCACATTGACATCGATAATTCCGCCGGCGGCGGTCAGGTAAATAAAAAGGGGCGGATGTTTCCCCCTCGGCAGATAGCCCTCAAAAGCGTTCTCCGCCGCCTTGAGAAAAGCGGCATTGCTTATAGGCCTTCTGTTGACAAAGATAAACTGCCAGTGGCGGGAGGATTTGTAATCTTCAGGGTAAGCGAAACAGCGGAGTCCCATCATGGGGTTTTCCAGCGCCGCGTAATCGGCGTTTTCAAAGCCGAAGAGTTTCCGCACCCTCTCGCGCTCGTCGTCGGAAGAAGACAGGTCGTCAAAATAACTTTTATCATCCAATCTGAGCGAAAACACGATTTCCGGCCGGGAAAGCGCGTATTCCCTGACAACCCTCAGTATCTCACCGTTCATGTATTTCGGGCTTTTGAGAAAACGCTTCCGCACAGGAGCGTTGAAAAAGAGTTTCCGCACCTCAACGGTAGTGCCTTTGGGACAGGAAAAGTCCCTGCTGTCTATCTCACGGCCGCCTTCGCTTAAAATCATGCCGCCGTCGGCGCCGGTGGATGAGAATATCTTTAGCGACGACACATTGGCTATTGAGGCCAGAGCCTCACCCCTGAAGCCCAGGGACCGCACCGACGCGATATCGTTTTTGGAACTGATTTTGCTCGTTGCAAAAGGTGTGAGAGAGAGCTTCAGATCTTCTCTGTCCATGCCGGAACCGTTGTCCGTCACGCTTATGAAACCCAGTCCCGCCTCAAGAACTCTTACATCTATTCTGTCGGCGCCGGAATCAATGGAGTTCTCAACTAATTCTTTAACAACGGAATAGGGGGATTCTATGACCTCGCCGCAGGAAATATAATTTCTGACCTCTTCAGGCAGAACATTGATGCGCGGCATGCTTTTTTTTCGCTTCTTTATTGCAGAGATTGTAATACGAGCAATCAGGGCATTCTGTTTTCTCGCCAACCGCCTGCCTCTCCTCGCATCTCTGCCAGTCAAGAGCCATGGCGTTTATTTTTTGCCGGACGCTCTTGTCCAGAGATATGAATTCAAGCGCTATAAGAAAGGTGCCGTTTTTCTCCTCAACACGCACTATTCGCGCCGTGACTTTTTTGAGATTGATATCCGGCATATTCAAATCCAGCTCTATCTCGGAATTTGCAGGCAGCGGGAGAAAAGTGATCATGGCCATGCCGCCGGCTGACACATCGCACATTATAGCGGGTATATCCGTCTTGCCGTCGGGCGAGCTGATCTCGACAGTTTTTATAACCGATAGTGTCGGGAATCTCAGGTGTATTCTTCTTTCTGCCATTTATTTTCTCCTGCCGTATTTTACCGTTATTTAGTCCAGCCGTCAACAGCCGCGTTATCGCGAATGTCACCAGAAAGCAGATTTAGAGCGATACAGGAAAATTTAGGATAAAAAATCGTTAAGAATTGCGACTGTCTGACGACCCCGCAGGGGGAGGAGTTAAGCAACCTGCCTGCCGGCAGGCAGATTTAGATTTTTTATCCATTAAGAATTTCCCGTCTAGCGAAAAAGCTGCTTTCTGGTGACTGTACAGAATATCAAAACGCCTCGGCCTGCTTGATATATTCACCGAGCCTCCTGTAGGCGGGATTTATATCCCTGAGGCGGTACCAGAACTCAAGAGCCCTTTCGGAATTACCCGCCTTAATGCTGACAACGCCGGAATTGAATAACATCTGCTGGTCATCCCTGTAAATTTTCAGGG
>Ga0210017_1000938_pt1 | contig 25287 bp, 27 predicted proteins | sample CryGeyCG2014_020_FD_183966 | JGI IMG/M metagenome (GOLD analysis project Ga0210017, IMG submission 183966) | Groundwater microbial communities from aquifer - Crystal Geyser CG08_land_8/20/14_0.20 (SPAdes) (version 2) | ecosystem: Environmental > Aquatic > Deep subsurface > Groundwater | place... | reverse complement strand
TCAAAATTTCTTGCACGGCTTCCTTAGATAGGCCAACTTTTTCAGCGATGTCTGAGATATCCTCGATTTCGATCATGCCGCTTGGCTCCCTGCTGGCAAGCGCCCGCATCGCGCGAAGCACGAAGTCAACTTTGGCCTCGTGGCCGCGCAGAACGAGGGAGATGCCGCCCTTCTTTTCTGGGGGAGTCGAGACCTCGGCGGTGACGTACGTGCTCACCTCAAGCTCGACTGTAAAGGGTTTTCCACAGATTGGGCAAGTTACCTCCACACGCTGACGCATTCTGCCACCGCTTAACTCTAGTTGGCACCGCTTTTTAATTTTGACATAGGTTGATTTCGCGGCTTAAGAAAGTTCTAACTACTCGTATGTGTAATTTTAACGTGATCGACATGAAATTCATCGCTGACGGAATGCTCGGCAAGCTCGCACGTTGGCTTCGGCTGGCTGGCCATGACGTGACTTACATCGGCGACTTTCATGTGCCCGCGAGCCAGCAGGACGACGATTTGCTCTCGCGCGCAAAAGGCGAAAAAAGGACGCTCCTGACATGTGACATCGATTTGCATCGCCGCGCTAGGCGTGCCGGCGTCAAAAGCGCGTTCGTTGAAAGCAGCGCGGTCGTGGATCAGCTTGTGGAGGTTTCGAAACGCTGCGGCAGCAAGATCCGCATCCAGCCCGAGAACTCGCGCTGCCCGATGTGCAACGGCCCGCTTGAGCTGGCCGGAAAGGGGGAAATCAAGGGGGCAGTTCCAGAGAACGTCTTGCGAGCGCAGAGTGAATTCTGGCGTTGCACAAAGTGCGGGAAGCTCTACTGGCGGGGCAAACATTGGAAAACTATACTGGAGATGGCATCCCGATACAATCTGATGGTGAAATGAATGCTCACGCTTGATGAAGGAAAATTTTTGGTCAAACTCGCGAGGCAGACGGTCGAGAGTTACCTGCGAACCGGCAAAAAAATGCTTGCGCCGACGACAGCGGAAAAACTTCGAGAGCGGCGCGGCGTCTTCGTCACCTTGACAAAAAATGAAGAGTTGCGTGGTTGCATAGGGCACCCGTTGCCGACCATGCCGCTTGTGGAGGCGGTTATGGACGCAGCGATAAGTTCAGCGACTCGAGACCCACGTTTTCACCCGGTGAGCGCCGAGGAGTTGCGTGATGTCAAAATTGAAGTGAGCGTTCTCTCCGAGCCGGAGGTCATAAAGGTCAAAAACCCGCGCGAGTACCCGAAGTGCATCGTCATCGGCAGAGATGGATTGATGATTGAGTGGTCTGGTTATGCTGGTCTGCTTCTTCCGCAGGTGCCGGTGGAGTACAAATGGGATGCAGAAGAGTTCCTCTCGCACCTCTGCATGAAGGCGGGTTTGATGCCGGATCACTGGTTGCGAAAAGATGTGATCATAAGCCGTTTTTCAGCGCAAATTTTCGCCGAGAAAAGCCCCAGTGGAGAGGTCGAGGAACACACGCTTGGTCAATAGTACGTAGTGACATTACGTACAAACAGGGATAAAATGTGAGGTGGAGGGAAAACACGTTGGAACCTCCAAAAATAGGAAACATTTAAATTTAGAAGCTAAAATTAAAATAGGGTGAAAATTTGGAACAAAAGTCAAAAGATGACATAATTTCATCTCTTGAGCTTCAATTAAGGGCTTTAAACCAGAAATTGACTGAATTGGAGCGCCGATTGTCTGTTTTAGAGCGTTCAGCGGGACCCCTCAAGCCCCAAATCTCCGTTACAAAATTGAACCCCCTTCCCAAGCAGACCCCAAGCCTCAGGGGCAGGAGCTACCTTGAGCGGATGATCGAAACCGCAAGGCGCGAGCACGAGCGTGAGCACGGCCAGTAGCACCGCAGGTACAGAGCATGCGCGACGAATATTGGCAAGCCTCTTTCTGGGTGCTGGTGGTAGCGAGCTGGGTTTTCGGTTTTGTGTACGGGCGCTGGGCGGGTGGCGGTGGATTCTTCTCTGAGCTTGGCAAAGCTGTCAGCGTTCCACTGGGATTCAGTGCGTGGTGGCAGCCGCTAGCCTATTTCACCCTTACGATAATCGCGATCTTCGTCCTCGCGCAGCTCTTCTTCGGTGCAGGGGCCGCGATTTTCCTATTCGCCCGTGGAGTGGGTGATAGCGCGGTCGTGTTTGGGCTCGAGAGAATAGTGCAGCCATTCCCGGACATCTCAACGCAAGGTGCTTGGATGCTGGTCATCGGGCTGTTGATCCTTGCCGTGAATTTGCCCCTCTGTTTGTGGAGCGCACATCTTGGCACCCAGCGGGCTGTTTACATGTGGCGTCGACTCAGAGGGCAACCCGTGAGGCCAGAAAGCGCGACGAAACCGATATTCAATTTCTTGATGGTTATGGCAATTTCAATAGCTACTGGACTGGCCGCAGCAGTTGCATTTTCTTACGCATGATTTAAATGTTACAACCATCAGTAAAAATGGTGGGTGAATGAAGACAACTGTGAGCGTCATAAAAGCGGATGTCGGAAGCATCCCGGGCCACGTGAAAGTACCGGATGAGCTGCTCGTCCTGTGCAAAGAGTCGCTTTCCAAAGCGAAGAAAAAAGGAGTAATCAAAAGTTTCTATGTCACAAATTGTGGCGACGATATCGAACTAATAATGTCGCACACAAAAGGCGTTGATAGCCCGGCTGTACACGGTCTCGCTTGGAACGCGTTCAAGTTTGCGGCCACGCTGGCCAAAAAACGCAAGTATTACGGTGCCGGGCAAGACATTTTAAAAGAGGCCTTCTCTGGCAACGTGCGCGGGATGGGCCCAGGGGTGGCAGAATTCGAGATCGAGGAGCGACCGAGCGAGCCGATCATTGTCTTCGCGTGCGACAAAACCTCGCCCTCGGCCTTCAATCTGCCAATGTTCAAGATTTTCGCCGATCCGTTCAACACGGCTGGGCTCGTAATCGACCCAAAAGTACACGGCGGCTTCAGGTTTGAGGTGCACGACATAAAGGAGGGCAAACGTGTCTTCCTGAACTGCCCTGAAGAACTCTACGACCTGCTCTCGCTCATCGGCGTCTCCAGCCGCTATGAGATCAAGCGCGTGTTCCGCAAGAGCGACAACGAAATCGCCGCCGTCATTAGCACAGAGCGCTTGAGCCTAATCGCAGGAAAGTACGTTGGCAAGGATGACCCAGTCGCGATTGCACGCGCACAGTCTGGCTTTCCAGCGGTTGGAGAGGTGCTTGAAGGATTTGCGTTCCCGCAACTCGTGCCGGGTTGGATGCGTGGCTCTCACCGTGGGCCGCTGATGCCTGTTTCGGGGCCTGATGCTCGGCCAACGAGGTTCGACGGGCCGCCACGGATTATTGCCTTGGGCTTCCAGCTAAGTGAAGGCGAGCTACTTGGACCGGTTGACCTCTTCGGAGACATATCGTTCGACGGAGCCAGGAAGCAGGCGATCGAGATTGCCGATTACATGCGCCGCCATGGTCCATTTGAACCCCACTTGCTCTCGGCAGAGGAGCTTGAGTACACAACACTCCCACAGGTTATCGAACGTCTAAAGAAAAGGTTTGAAAAAATCAAGTGAGAAACTATCTCACTTCATAAAAGTCCTTTATCCTGACGACATCCTCAGGGTGAGGTGTGGATACCTCGCGAATTAAGGTATTCTCTGTGGCAACGATAGTATGTGGTGTGCCTGGTTTAATCGGGATGGCCGAGCCTTCCTTGAATTTTTCTCTCCTGCCTTCAAACTCAACGTAACCAGCCCCGTGGACGATGTTTAACGTTTCATCGCGCAGCTTGTGGTAATGGAAGGAGGTTTTGTAGCCGGCCATTATGTAGAGCTCCTTTTCCATGCCTTTTTTCGTGAGGCTCAGGAGTTTCTCGTAGCCCCAGGGCTTGTCGGTGCGGTTTTCGTATTCCTTCTTCACAGTTTCCAAATCTTTCATGCTGTCGATCGCCATCCAAAAAGGAACATCCTCCTTGTAGTACGTCAGCTTCTTCATTTCAGCTAGGCGCGGAAAGGCCGTTTTTTCTACATCGCCCACTTTGAACTTCTCCAACAACCCGAGCACCTCTTTTGAAATGCAGTAGAACCCGCCGTTGATGTAATGCCCAAGCACAGGTTTTTCCTCGAATGATTTTATGTAGCGATCGCCGAGCACCACTATACCGTATGGGCTGCGCATGCGCACCACGAACATCGACGCCGAACAGCCGCTTGCTTTAAACTCCTGCGCCATGCGCTTCAAGTTGACATCTGCAACCACGTCGCCATTGCTGACCATGGCATCGCTTTTTGCGACTTTCATCCCCAAGCGGATAGCGTTGAGTGTGCCGAGCGGTTTTTCTTCCATGATATATCCGATTTTCATCCCCTTGTGCTTGGACCCGTACCTCTTTTCGATTTTTTTGCCCAGGTGCCCCGTGAGCATGAAGACCTTGTCGAAACCAGCGCTCTTGTAGGCGAACAGCTGTCTGTCTAAAATTGTATAGTTTTTTTTAATCTCAAGCAGCCCTTTGGGTATCTTCTCTGTAAGCGGGCGGAAGCGCTTTCCATGCCCGCCGCACAAAATCATGCCTATCATGTATCTCCCGCCGAAATCCCGTTTTTTAATCCCCATCTTCACCTTATCATCTGCGCTAAAGAAAGATTTTAAACTGTCTAAATGAGTATAAAAGTTGGGTTGGAGAGTGAAACGGCGATTTGACACACGCACATTTGTCATTATAGTGTGCATCACGTATGCCGTGGTTTTTGCCTGGCTTTTCGCAAGGAATTTGACCTCGGACACCGACTACTCATTCCACATGCATAGCATTTGGACTTTTTCGCAGGGAAATTGGATAAGAGACCCGTTCATAAATGGCGGCAACTGGTTCACCCTCGGCTACGGGGGCCCTGCTATCGCATTCGGCGCACTTTTGTACCCTCTGCTCGGCGCCCTCACTGTGGCGGCATTGCTTGCGTTAGCTTTCCCCGTTCTCTGGCATTACTCAAAGCGAGTGTTCGAGGGACTCGCCAGCAAAAAGGTAGCGAGGCTTGCAACGTTTGCCGTGCTTTTGAATCCACTTACCGTTTACATGTTTTTGACGGCGAAACTTCCTTTCATCTGGGCCGCGTGCTTCGGGCTGATGTCTGTATCGTTCTATCTTCGGGGAAAGGGCGTGCTTGCGGCGGCGGCGGGCGTGCTTGCAGTTATCACCCATCCCGTGGCGATATTTCTTTTCGGCGCGCTCCTCCTGCTCAATCTAGATTTTAGGCGGTGGCTGAAATTCTACATCCCCGTCTGTGCCGTTACTATACTTCAACTTTTTACGGTGTGGCGACTTGGCATCGGCAACGGCGCGACCCCCGTTTTTTACACATCCGTGATACTCCTCACCGCTGCTTTAACGACTCTGCTCTTGGCGAGAAGGGAGTCGAAAATTCATTGCACGATTGCACTTGGACTTGTAGCAGGTTCGGTCATTGCGTGTTTTTTGGGGGTATCTGTCCCAACCGTGTATTTTGACAGGATCGCTTGGTTCGTTTTCATGCTTTCGCTACCATTTCTCATTAAGAGGGCAACACCCTCGTTATTGAAAAAATTCATCCCCGCAACTACAACCTTCGCGCTTGTCTTTTCAGCCGCTTTGATCTGCGTTCACGCGGTTTCGGTGTTTGATGATCCCTCGGTGTACCAGAGGCTACCCATTGGGGTCAGGCAAGAGCTTGAGAACAATTACGTTAGATATGCCACAGACGGCTCGGCTCTCTACGAGCTACCGAAACTCAGTATAAGATTTTCCAACTCCGGGCAGGAGGTTTTCGAGGGAGAGCTGTTCGTCGATCATGTCGAGAATGCCGCAACTTATCGCGTACAGATAGAGATGGAAAACGCGTCCTATATTCTCGTGTATGGGCAATCGCCAGAGGAAAATTTCATCCGCGAGTTAAATTACGCCCTAATTTATTCGGTTGATAATCTGAAAATTTACAGGACGCACTTGGTTTCCCATCTTACTTAAAAGATGGACTCCCCATTTAGGATAGGGCCTACATGAAGTATCATTTTTCAAAATTTTTGGTGACGGGTGGAGCTGGGTTTATCGGCAGCCACCTCGTTGAGAGGCTGCTTGCTGGTGGTCACCACGTCGTCGTTTTAGATAACTTATCTACTGGCAAATTGCAGAATCTCGAGTGCTGCTTAAACAATCCGAATTTTCATTTCATCAAAGGTGACATAAGGGACAAGAAAACTGCAGATGGCGCGGTGGCAGGTGTCGATGCAGTGATCCATGAGGCCGCCATCACGAGCGTGCATCTCTCTATAAAGAACCCAAAACTTGTGTTCAACGTAAACGCAGCCGCAACGATGAATCTACTCAAATCGTGCGTGAAGAACGATGTCAAACGATTTGTTTTTGCATCATCTGCGGCGGTTTATGGCGCTGCAGAGGTGCCAATATCCGAAGACGCACCAACAAAGCCCCTCTCTCCTTATGGCGAGTCAAAACTGCGATCGGAAAAATACTGTCAAAAATTCTGGGACGAATACGGACTTGAAACCGTCTGCTTGCGGTATTTCAACGTTTATGGACCGAAACAGACGGCCGGACAATACGCCGGTGTGATCTCTCGATTTTTTGACCGCCTAAGAGACAAACTCCCGCCGATTATCTATGGAGATGGTGAACAGACACGCGACTTTGTTTATGTTGGCGATGTAGTCGAAGCCACGGTTTTGGCATTGGGCTGCGAAAAGGCTGCTGGCGAGATTTTGAACGTCGGTACGGGCAAGGCGACGAGCGTTAACCAACTTTCTAGGATTTTTACAAAACTCATGCATTGCTCTAGTGTTAAACCAAAATATGTGGCTCGAAGGGAAGGAGAAATTAGACACAGTCAGGCAGACATAACAAAAGCTAAGAAAATCTTGGGCTACAGGCCGAGGGTTTCGCTGGGGCAGGGCCTCAAGAGGTTTGTCGAGTGGAAATCCGGCGCGAAATAGTTCAACGGCGCCGTTTTTTACTCTCCTTTGGCAAATACTGCTTCACAAGTTTTTCCCAATCAATCTTGAACATAGCGATGACTACCAAAACCAAGAGAATTGTCGTGACCACAGTGAAAATCCAATTCTCGGTAAATGCCTGCCCCACAGCCTCGCCAAAGTACGTGATTATCATGGACATTGAAATTTTCCCCGCCATCCCGGCGACAAATACCTTCCACAAGCTGTAGTGTACCAGCCCCAGCGGGATGAAAAGCAAGCTGTCGGGGAGGGGGGTCAAGGCGAAGATGAAAACTGTGATTATCCCATATCTTTCAAAAATCTCCAACATGGCGCTTAAACGGCGCTTGTGTTTTCCCCCTACGACCTCCCTTCCAGCGTATCCAACCACATAGCTCGTGAGCTGCCCTATTGCTGCGCCGAACCCGAACGCTAATCCAAGCAAGGCCGGGTCAAAAAACCTAGAGGTGGCCATCCCGAGCAAGGCCACAGTGGTTGGAACTGGGATGATGATTGAGGCTGCACCAATGAAGCCTAAAAGGAAAGCGCTGGGGTAACCTATGTTTTTCCAGGTTTCTACAGATGTGCCTGAAGCAACTATCAAAAAAACAACAGAAATAGAAACTACAATTCCAATGACTAGTACAAACGTCAGGATGGGAATTTTTCTGTGAACCATACTCTCACTCAGTTCAGTTTAGATCATCTAACCTCTAAGCTGGTGCTTCGCATGTGTTTATATGCAAAGAACTTTTTTTTAACCGCCTTGTAACTGTTTTATGGCAGCCCGGAGACTGGTTCCGGCCCTCATGTTTGAAAGAAAAATTTTCATACGATACTCGCTTTTTATCGATTTCAGTAGTTGCGTTATCAGATATGTCGGTCTCTTGATAAACTCCGCATAAAATCTATCGATCATCCCACGTAACTCATCTTCCCTTACATAGGATGGGAAAATGTTTACTGCAGCGACATCTTTATCCCAATATTTCTCCTCATCGAGGTAGCCCTCTGCTATCGCAGTATTCCATAAATCTGTTCCAGGTGAGAGCGTAAGGACATTTATTTGAGGGAAATCCATTCCATCCAAGCTCAAGGCGAAATCAAAAGTTCGTCTAATGTCTTCTTTAGCTTCAAAAGGTGCGCCAACTATAAACGAACCTATGACATTCTCAATTCCGGCCTTCTTACAGTTGCGTATTGCTTTTCTGCTTAGGTCAGGCGAGATATTCTTTTTGTAGTAGTCAAGAACTTTCTGATTACCACTTTCTATTCCAAAATAAGTCGTCTTGCAACCAACACGCGCGAATTTATGCAAAATTTCATGTGATGCGTTGTCGACCCTACCTTCCGCCCAAAGATTAAGTTTAATTTTCTTTTCTTTCAATAGGTCGCATATTTTATCTACTCGTTGTCTGTTCACGAATAAGTTATCATCGACAAATCCTATTTCTTCATAACCTTCATTCCAAAGCATCTCCATCTCTGTTACTACTGATTCGGGGGATCTGCATCTGACTCTCCGCGATGAAAAAGCTGCACAGGCGCAATAAGTACAGGCGTAAGAGCAACCTCTCGAAGTTATCATAGTGGTGAATTTTCCGCTGCTTCCAAGTACTCCCACGATTTCTGAATAGTAGTTCTGTTCCAACAATGTCCGATCTGGAAATGGAAGCTGGTCAAGATTTTCAATTGATGGCCTGGGTGGCGTAACAACGACTTTGCCATCGTGCCGGAAAGCTATTCCTTGAATATTTTTGTTTTCATGATTTTTCTCCACAGCATTCACAAGTTCTAAGAATGTGGTCTCTCCCTCGCCGATGATCACATAATCGACAATAGGATGTTTATTCAACAGTTTTTCATATGTGAAAGTAGCATGGTAATTTCCAAACGCAATTTTTACATCAGGTAGTTCAGATTTTACAGCTTTCACGATTTTTATTCCCTGGTTAAACGTGGGAGTTAGTGCGCTTACGCCCACAATCGCCGGATTCTCTTTTTTTACTCGTTCAGCAACTTTTTCAACTGGTAGCTGAACTCTCGCGTTATCTATTATTTTTACCTCGTGTCCAGCGTTTTGCAGCACTGTACCTAGATATATTAGACCTAAAGGGGGCCAAGCTGCTTGGTTTTCTAGCCTTTCGTTTTGTCCTGTGTTGGGCGTTATAAGAACCACTTTCAAAACAATCGCCATGTGTTGTCGTTTTCAAATTCATTTTCATAACTGCGTTTATGCGACATAGTAAATATCTTTGACCCTCGAGCGCAACTCGTTTTACCGGCATGTCAAAATACTTTATTCTAACCAGATATAACCGAACATGGGATGATCTAAAATGAAGATAGGTTTTTTCACAGACACGTTTTTACCTCAGCAAAATGGTGTGGTTACATCGCTCGTGAACTTCGGTTCAGAGTTGATAAAGCGTGGCCATGAAATTTTTGTGTTTTGTCCAGAAACAAATGTGAAGGAATACAGCGGCATGGTGGTATATTCATACCCCTCGGTGAGTTTTAGACCATATCCAGAGTTCAAGATCGCTGTTCCAAGGGGGAGCGACAATCTCCCTAAACTCGATATCGTGCATACCCACAGTCCTTTTTCGCTAGGGGTCTTTGGCTTGATGGTGGCAAAAAAACAGGGAATACCTCGAGTATCGACCTTCCATACTTTACTCCCTGAATACGTTCGATACCTCCCTAGGTTTGGGAAGGGAGTCTTCAGGAGGATTGCGTGGGGGTACTGCAGACTATATTATAACAGATGCCATAAGATCATCGCTCCTAGCAACACGTTGAAGAGAATTTTGTTACAGCACGAAATCAAGAAGCCAATTGCTGTCGTGCCTACTGGAATCGATCTCGACTTCTTCAAGCCGATTGAGAAGAAAAAAGCTAGAGAAAAACTTGGAATCGGCGATGAGCGAGTTTTCCTAACGCTCGGCAGACTCGGATTCGAGAAAAATATCGATGTCGTGCTCCACGCATTCAAAGATGTTGATGCAAAATTGATTATCGCTGGCAGGGGGCCTGCCGAACGAAAACTCAAAAATCTGAGGAGGAAGCTTGGCCTCCAGAAAAAAATTTCCTTTAAGGGGTTCATCCCAGAGGAATTGAAGCCGACCTACTACTCCGCGGCGGATGCTCTAATAATCGCCTCTGAAAGCGAGACGCAGGGTGTCGTGGTCGCGGAGGCGATGGCATGCAGAACTCCGGCAGTTGTAGCGGATTCCTTGGCCCTCCCGGAGATGGTAAAAGATGGGGAAAATGGCTTTTTGTTTGAGCCCGGCGACGTTAAGGAGCTTTCACAGATACTACAAAACTTTGAACCATCAAAAAGAATTGAAAACGCCGCACTGAAGAGCGCGAGGAGATTCTCTATTCAAAAATGTACGGACAAACTCGAAAAATTCTACTCAAGTTTCTAACTCAACTTTTCGTAGAGTTGACATAGAAGATCAACTGATTTATTGATGTCTCTTTTCTTGACCTGCTCGATCGCTTTAGCTCTCATCTCAGACAGCATGCTTTCGTTTTCAAACAAGACTCTCACTTTCTCCTTCATGTCTTCAAGGCTTGAACATCTAAAACCGACGTCACCTATTACCTCGTGCAGCACGTCATTGTCGGCAATTATCACAGGAGTCCCGCAAGCCAGCGCCTCTTGGGCCACTATCCCCTCTGTTTCCACTCTTGATGGCATTATCAGCATCGAGGCCGCTTTGAATGCATCTATTTTATCCTCCGGCGTAAGGCGCCTCAAAAATATCGTGTTCGGCAGACGAGGCAAATCTTTGTCGAGCGGCCCGAATCCTACAAGCAAAAATCTGTACTCAGGTAAACTTTTTGCTATATCTATAATCCAATTGGGCCTCTTAGTGTAGTCGAACCTGCCAAGAAACATCGCGAACGGCCTCTTGATTTCGTATTTTTTTCTAAATCTATCTGGGTCTCCGCCGCGGAACTCTTCGACATTTATCCCATTTGGAATAACCTCTGTTTTCGCCCGCAATCCATATTTTCTATACATCTTTTCCGTCGCATGAGTTTGGCAGATAACGCGATCAAAGTGGTTAAAAAACCATGTTAGGTATCTCCACCCAATCGCGAGAAGGCCTTCTGGAATTTCTTTCTTAAACATGAATTCAACAAGGTGATGGGGCAAAGTGTGAGTAGTTGCCACTTTGGAAAGAGGCGAAGAGAACGCAGCAACACCCAAACCGTAAGGCGTGTGAACATGCAGCACGTCTCCCTGGAACTTCAAAAAAGGCAGAACGAAATCGTATTCGGGAAAGATTGGATTAGGAAGGCACGGCAAACTCTTTATCTCAAACGGATAACTGCCTCTCACTCGCCCGGTATAGAGCCTTAACCTTACCCTTTTCGCAAGCAGGGGACATATTCTTTTTAAATAGAAGGCGATGCCATTGAACTGTTCGAAAGTATTTGATACCCAAGAGATCTCCGTTTACTCGCCTCCCAAGAGTTTAACTTCTTTCAATTTTTCTATTGTAACATCAGAATAAAACTTTCGCTTAAAAATCCCGCAACTTAAAATAGCAACACCTCTATTTTCTTACCAAATATTCATACACTTCTTTAAGCTTCCCCCCAACTTTTTCAAGTGAGTGTTCCTCTGCCAATTTATACGCATTTTCGGTTAATCTGCGTCTTAATTGTTCATCTTCCAGAAGTCTTTTCAACCGCAGTTCGAACTCCTCATCCGTCCTTGCTTTTAGGCAGTGCACCTCATTTTTCAGCCAGCCGTCATACACGGGAATATCCCTTACCAGTATTGGTCTCTTGCATGTGCTCGCTTCCAGTATTACAATCCCCTGATTTTCACAAAAGCTTGGGAAGAAGAAGATATCACAACCTGAATATCCCGCGGTGATGTCGTTTATGTAACCTGTAAAAATCACATTTTTCGGTGCACTTTTTAAGACCTTTGAAATGCGGAAGTCCTCAATCCCTCTATATCTTTTACCGATCCAGACAAATTTGTTTTGAAATTTTCTTGCAACGTTAACGAATGTGGTAATTCCCTTTTTCATGAACAAGTGGCTTATGTTGAATACAGTAATTCCATCCAAGCCATACTCTTTCCTGAATCGTTTTCTTTTTTCAGCGGAAAGTTTGAACTTTTTTATATCTATGCCGTTGCTGACGACTTTAATCTCTTTTTTGACACCGTAACTTTTCAGCACGCTTTTTGTATACTCCGATGGACACAACACCAAATCTGCTTGGTTGTGGAAGTACGCTAAATACCTCTGCAGAAATGGCGCGATTTCGTTGCTAAAACAAAAACTATCCTTGAAATCATCTGCAGTCAAGTGTGCATGAGTTATAACTTTTTTACCCATTTTTCTGGCCTTTCTAATGGCAAGAAGAGACATTGGGCCAACCATATAAACATGAAGGAGATCGAAGTCTTCTTTTGGGTTATGTGTATAATCAACGTAGTTCATATCAAGGGCCCGTCTGTGGTTGCCCACAGCAGAACCCATCCCGCTGTGTTTAAGCCAGCGCTCCAGTTCCAGATAAATGCAGACCTTCATCGAGATCTACTTTCCGCGAGTTTTGATTCGGCTATCTCACGCATGAGCCTGAAATCGGCCTTTTTTGCGCGCAAATAATCTAAAAGCTTGTCGAGTCTTCTTAGGGCAGTTTCGCCGGTTGCAAATCTGCTGGCAAACCGGGCGCCTCTCATTTTTACCAATTCCCAATTATGGAGACTCAAAACAGTAACTGGTAAGGCGTTAGTAAAAACCCACCAGATACGTGTTGAAAACGCCGCTGGTATTCGAAGGAAAAAAAGTGAAGGCAGAGTGTTTGGGATTTCAATTAATTTTGATGAACCAATTCCCTGACCAAGCTTATAGCTCACGCGCGAGGAATCGTAAAGGTAGCCCGCACGCTCGAGAGCTGCAAAAGTGTCGAGATTTGCCATAAACCTTGGCGCTCGGAATCCTACTGGTGTCTGTCCAGTAATTTTGGTTAAAACCTTCGTCGCATGTTGTATAACCTTGAATTGATTCTCGGCGCTCAAAGCACTGAATTCCTCATGCGCATAACTGTGACAACCAATTTCATGATCTTTCGATGCTTTGCGGATGAGTTCAGGAAATTTTTCGGCAGTTTGACCGGTAACGAAGAGAGTTGCCCGAACTTTGTGTTTAGACAGCACATCCAATAACGCGGGAAACCCTTTTTCCATCCCATCCCAGGTGTCGAGGAATGGTGGAATATCCTGCTCGACATCAACGGTGAATGCGACTTCGTGCATGTTTTTTTGCATCCTCATACACTTCTATTGTTCGTTCGGCTATCTTGTCCCAGGTGAATTTTTCATGGACGGTCTTTAAAGCATTCGCGCGAATTTTTCGCGAGAACTCCTTGTCGGTTAGAACTCGGATAATCCCGTTCGCTAGGGCATCTGCATCTGCTGGTTCAACCATGACCCCGTTAAATTGATCATCCACCATTTCTGGTATCCCGCCCACTCGCGTACATACAATAGGCGCACCCGTGGCCATCGCTTCTGGTAGCACAAGGGGGGACGAATCTACAAGCGAGGGTAGAACAAAAGCATCTGCTGCAGCTAGCACCTCTGGCACCTTATTATGCGGAATCGGTCCCAGCATCAGCGCCGATTTCTCGATTTTTAGTTCTTTTATTTGCGTCGAAATTTTTTCTTTATCTGGGCCCCCACCTACAATAACAAGTTTTGCGCGTGGCATCGTTTCCAAGACCTTTGAAAATGCAGTTACAAGGTATTTTGGACCCTTCCTTTTTTCGACACGCATAACTGATACCACGAGCGGATCCGGTCCGACTTTCAACCAAGCACGCGCTTTCGAACCATCTATTTTCGAGTCAAATTTAGACACGTCGACTCCGTTCGGGATTATAGATATCTTGCTCTCATCGACGCCAAGCGATAAGTATAGGGCTTTCGCCGCTTGACTTACTGCGATGAAACGATCTGTTCTTTTGACGATTGCGGCTATCGGTTGATAAATCGCGCGCCATACCCCCTTGGCCACGTGAGAGGTATGATTTGTCAAGACAGTTGGAAATCCCCATCGGTGCCCTGAGTAGATGGCGGTTAGCGCGAGGGGAGAGTACATGTGCATGCCATGGACGATGTCATAGCTGCCATACTTAACGCGTTCATAGACGCCACGAATCGCTTTAATCGACATGGTTTTTATAGGCCACTCCGCTTTGCCACGCAGAAATACCCTGCCAGGCAGACGCACAATTTCAATACCGTTTATTTCCTGTTCAGGGGGTTGACCTGGATAAGCACATGTTAGTACCGTAAGTTCAACGCCTCGCTTCGCGAGCGCCTTGCCAAGCCCCATCACATGCATAGGTGCACCACTAAGGCTAGGATAAAAGTCGTCTATCGCTATTACCACGCGAATGTCAATCACCACCCAAGAAGTAGCAGCTATAGCGGATTAACTTTTTGTGGCGCAATACCCGCAACTTAATGTTTCAACAAATAACACGTGGGGTCCCATTTTCGGCAGTAAAAAACTCCTAATAAGCAAAGCATTATAACGATTTCTCCCAAGTTCATTTCAAGTGAACTTATGAGAGTAGTTGTAAAAGAATGGTTAAAGGAAAATGGCGCGTATGTTGCGCTCTGGCTCCTGATGGGGCTTGTCACGTTAGGATTGGTCGTTCGCGATTTGGGTATTTACACATTGGCTGCAATATTGCCCTTTTTACCGCTATTCATCGTGGTTTTGATTAGGCTGACCCAGGAGCTAAGAAAATGATAATCGCACACATTACAATTCCCCTGATTTTGTGCAGACTATTTCCGCTAAATTTGCTCGCGTTACTCTTGGGTAGCGGAGCGCCCAACTTTGATGCCATTCCAACCCTGCTTAGAAAGAAAACGCCGAAAAATGCCATGGCAGAACTACATGCCGGCAGCATCCTCCACACGCCATTTTTATATTTAGTAATAGTTCCCATTGTGTGGTATTTCCTGGGCTTGTCAATCGCGATATCTTTCTCCCTAGGCGGGATAATCCATATTTTTATGGAGTGCCTTGACGAAAAAGGCAGGATGCTCCTATATCCTTTCAGTAAAAAATTCTACAGGATTTACGTGTTTCCATACGATTTTTGGACATATCTCACAGACAAGAAAACTCTAATCCTTGAATCAACACTTTTTATTGTAGCAAGTGTTCTTGTTTTTATCCGGTGAGTTACCGCGCCAATACTTTAAACGTGAGGTAAGATAACGCCCCGGCCCCAGCTATAGTGCTAAACACAAAAGAGATTGCTCGTTCTATAAGCGCCGCGCCAAGTGCGAGTTCAGGTGGGACGCCAAAAACCAAGAAGATTGAGACAAGTGCAGCATCGACCGTGCCCAAACCCCCGGGGAGTAATGGCACTAGACCGACAATCCATGGCACAGTTACCGCCAATGTGATCATGCTGATTAACGGGGCATAACCGAGTGCATGAAAAATGATGAATAACCGGAGCACGGCAAGTGCCCAAAGCGCCGCCGAAAGCGCGATTACGTATAATACGATGGTTCGTCGACTAACGATAGCTTGCGCGTCCACATGAAAACGCGAGATGCCTCCAGCGATTCGCCTAGGGTTAGCCCGCCCCCGCACGCGCCTAACCACGCGCGTAATAAAACCCCCGACCCGCTTAGCAGCCAACCTGTTCCGCGTGACATATGAGAATATTGATACAAAAGCAGTTGCTAAAATAGCCAAAATTAGAAGTGACATGAGCACTGCCCAGATCGGTGTTACCCTTACAGACATCAGTAGCCCAAATGTTACTAAAGAAAAGTACACGGAAAAATCAAGCACGTATTCAGTGAATATTGTTGCAAAACCTGAGGAAAAGGGGATCTTCTGGGTCCTGTTTAACAAATAAGAACGACCAATTGGATCCCCGCCAGCGTACGTTAAAGGCGTGACGTTGTTGATAAATAGTCCTCCGTATATCGTTAAAAACAAATCGCGAATGCGTACTGTGTGGCCCACCGTAGAGAGCGTCACATGCCAGCGTATCGCCCAAACTATCGTACTAGTAACGTATACCCCCAGCGCAAAAAGCACTAATAAATAGTTGGCGCTACCTAGCACGCGCAGCATCCCGTACAAATTTTCTCGAGCAAGCAGAAAAAGTGCAACAACAGCTATCAGGATCACGAGCAGAAAAGTTAACAAAAATTTTCGCGCGTTGATTTTAAGAAATTGGCCAGCCAAGGATCTCCCCATCTGGTTTAGTTAGGTGTCGAAAAAGCTTTATTGGTAGCGGGTCATTTTTAAAAGATATAACAAAAAAGTAGACATTTATAAAGTGTTGGCATGGTTGGAAAAACAATCGATAATGAACTGCTAAAAATCTTGGTTTGTCCAGTATGCAAGAACGAGGTCGAGCTAAAGGGTGAAGAACTCGTCTGTGTCGGTTGCGGTAGACGTTACCCCGTTGTTGATGGGATTCCGTGCATGCTGCCCGATGAGCTTCGTTAGCCGACTTCTATTGAAATCAGCACTTTGGTAGCCGGGTCACGCAAACGCGAGACTAGGTCGCGGGGCATATCCGCGGCCGCTTTGCTCGCCTTGATTGCCAGAGTGCGCCCACATTTGAATGTACTTTTTCTTATTACGATGTCTGTCCTGTGGTCAAGGGTTAGGTCACGGTGTCCGGAACCGCTGACTACAAAAAGAGCACCCCCAACTTTAAAAGTTATTTTCACCAGACGCCCGGCCCTAATCGATTTCTTGAAACCATGATTGAGGTCAGCCACCGCCTTGTCTGCCGCCACAGCCACGATGCAATCTCCGCGGGGCCCGACTTCGCGGTCTTTGGTGATCATCAGCGTGGTGGGGTGCGCCGCCTTTATCATCGGGTGCCCCCTAGCCGTTATCAGTTCGATCATTTTTCCCATGTTCCCATAATTCCTTAAAGTTTGGGAGACAAAAATAAACATGGTTGCGATGTACGAGAAAGAACGCGAAGAGATGACAGAGCGCTTGGTGAAGTGGGGGTATCTGACCAAGCCGGAGATCATCGCAGCTTTCAAGAAGGTGCCGCGCCATGAGTTCATACCCGCCAACATCAGGGGTTATGCGCATGTCGACCAGCCGCTGCCAATCGGCCACGGACAAACGATATCCGCGCCGAGCATGATTGCCATAATGCTGGAGGCACTTGATCTAAAGAAAGGGCAAAAAGTGCTGGAGATAGGCGCTGGCTCTGGTTACAACGCGGCGCTCATTGCCGAGATAGTTGGTGAGGACGGGAAAGTTTTCACAGTTGAGCGGGTACCAGAGCTAGCCGAGTTCGGGAGGGACAACCTCAAAAGAGTCGGTTATGGGCGCGTAAATGTTGTGGTCGGCGATGGCACGTGCGGTCATGAAAAAGAGGCCCCCTACAACAGAATCCTCGTCACCGCATGTGCGCCAGAGCTGCCGAAGCCGCTTATCGAGCAGCTGAAGATAGGGGGAAAGCTCGGCGCCCCTGTCGGCCACCACTACATGTTTCAGACGTGGACGGTGGCCGAGAAGCGTAGCGAGAAGGAAATAAACGTGCGCGAGTGCGGTGGCTGTTCATTCGTTCCACTCGTCGGGAAATATGGGTGGAAAGAAAAATAGCCGTCAGCGCTTGAACCATTGCTCGAGCTTTATCTGCTCGCGTTCACCCTTCCCCTTGAGCAGACGATCTATGGCGCCTTGGACCCTGGCATCAGAAAAATCGTGCTCGCCACACAGGAATTCTTTGATTTTCACTTGGTCTGGCTCCCCCCACTTTACCTTGTATTTGCCGGTGACGTTCGGTTTCAGAAAAATCTCCCTGACTTCTAGCGGGTCGACTTCGAATTTTTCAACTAGTTCGGTGCGCAGTATATTTTCCATTGAGCCGTGCCTTTTCACTAGATCGAGCGCCTTTTTTGGCCCGATCCCCTTTATCCCCTCGTTATAATCTGTGCCGATGAGGACGCCGATGTCGACAAGTTGTTCCATAGTTATCCCGAGTTCTTTCAAAGTAGTTTCGAGCTGCATCAACTCGGGTGACACCTCCACATATGCATCTTTTCCAGGAAGTTTGCGCCGCCCGGTGATCGCTAGATTTCTCACCAATAGCGGTGCACCAAAAAGCAGGCTGTCGAAATCTTGGCTCCCTGCAGCCCAGGCATCTCCGCGTTGAACGAGGTGGGCCGCCTGAGCCTCCCCCTCGCCCGGGGCTTGGACCCAGGGCACCCCCATTCCATCCAAAAGCTTCTTTGAACCAGCTACCATCTCATCCGTAAGTCGCCCCGAGCGCTGGGCAAATTTTCTCGCCCCCTCAACATCGCCAGCCCCGAGTGCAGCTTCCCATTCCTTCGCAGCTTCAGCCCTGAGTTCGATTCTCTTCTTGACCGTGCGGCGCTTCAGCTTTGGAGGCTCGCCATCGAACACATAAACTGGGGGAATTCCGAGCTCAACGAGATTGGTGGTTCGGTAGAAGAGCCCAGATAGATGGGATGTGACCCTGCCTCTTGAATCCCGGAGCGGCTGTCCGTCACGCTGCCTTATTATCGCCAGAAATTGGTAGAGTGAGTTCATGGCGTCGATCGCCATTATCTTCCCACTGAGCTGCTCGAGCTCGATCTTCTGTTTTGGAATGATATCGCCAAGTTGGACGCCCATTTAACCACAATTATAAATGCGCAGGCAACGCTAAATCTCTAATCTTCTTAGCAAAATTCATCCATCAAAACATGAGGATCATTATGCAGGCGCGCTTTTTTCGCTCGGCAGCTTCCTCAACACGGTTATCGGGATAGCGTCCTTCTCGAACTCTAAGAGAGCGATGTCTATTGGATTCACCATTTTATCGGGGGCATCTATCAACACAGGGGCCCCCATAGATATCTGAAGTGCTCTGGCCCCCACGATGCGGGCCTTTTCATAGCGGGTATATTTTCTAGGAAATATGAACGGTCCCCCTACATCATACCCATGCCTGCTCCAGGGCCTGGGCCTGGAGGACCTTTCTCAAGCTTGCCCGCGGCGATGACGTCGTCGATGCGCAGGATCATCTCCGCGGCCTCGCTCGCCGATTTAATCGCCTGAGTTTTTACCCGGAGGGGTTCAACAATCCCAAGCTTTGAAGTGTCGGTGACCTTCCCGCTGAAAACATCTAGCCCTATGACTTCGCCATTCGCCTTCTCGTGGGCTGCGCGGAGTTGAACGAGTATGTCTATTGGGTCAAGCCCAGCATTCTCTGTCAAAGTTCGTGGAATTATCTCGATAGCGTCCGCGAAGGCACTGATCGCGAGCGCTTCCCTTCCGCCGACCATCTCTGCGTAATCTCGCAGTTGCTTCGCCAGCTCTACCTCTGGTGCACCCCCACCAGCGACGATCTTTCCGTCCTCGATAGCCGCAGAAATCACACAGACGCCATCGTGTACGGCGCGCTCGACTTCATCAACAACATGCTCGGTGCCGCCGCGCACGAGCAGGCTCACCGCCTTCGGATCCTTGCAGCCCTCGACGAATGTCATCTCGTCCCCGGCCACCTTGCGCTCCTCAACCAATTCAGCATGCCCGAGATCATCGGCACTCAACTCCTTGATGTTCATCACAGCCTTGCCACCGGTCGCACGCGCAAGTTTTTCCATGTCAGATTCCTTGACCCTGCGCACGGCGAAAATTCCCGCTTTCGCGAGGAAGTGCTGGGCGATGTCGTCGATGCCTTTTTGGCACATCGCAACGTTTGCGCCGGACTTCTTGATTTGGTCAACCATTTTGCGCAGCATCTGCTCCTCTTCAGCGAGGAAGGCTTTGAGCTGCTCCGGATCGGTAATGTGGATTTTTGCATCGGTCTCGGTCTTCTCTATCTCAAGAGCGCAGTTCAACAGCGCTATCTTCGCTTTCTCCACGCGCTTCGGCATCCCAGAATGCACGCGCTCCTTGTCGATGAGGATACCTCTTATCAGCTGCGAGTCGGCGGAACTACCGCCACTCTTCTTCTCGACCTTGATGTTATCGATGTCCGCTACGAGCTTGCCGTCTTCTTCCTCAGCTATTTGCCTGACAGCTCGAACGCATAGTTCCGCGAGTTTATCACCCTTGGCTTCGGTGCCCTTGCTGCTCATAGATGTCACCGCGATTTGTTTCAGTATTTTTTCGTCATCCCTAGAGACTTTTATCGCCATTCGGTCCAAAATTTCTTGGGCTTTTTCTGCAGCCCGCCTGTAGCCGGTCGCGATCACCGTCGCATGGATGTCTTGGTCGAGCAGACCCTCTGCCTTCTTCAGGAGTTCGCCAGCTAAGACTACAGCAGTAGTTGTGCCGTCCCCGACCTCGTCTTCCTGTGTTTTTGCTATCTCAACCATCATCTTTGCAGCAGGGTGCTCGACATCCATTTCCTTCAAAATAGTGACGCCGTCGTTGGTTATCACGACGTCGCCCAGATTATCGACGAGCATCTTATCCATGCCGCGCGGACCAAGCGTCGTGCGTACCGCTTCGGCGATTATCCTCGCCGCGGTGATGTTCATTCGCTGGGCATCTCGGCCCAAGTATCTGCTGAATTTTTCAGGCAGAACCAAAATTTGTGTACCACCTAGTTGACTTGCCATGTTATCCCTCCTAACTCAAATTGATAGTAAAATCCACTAACTTACTTCGGAGATGACTGTTTTTAAGTCTTGCTGCGGGAAGTCCCCTTCAGGAAATCGCCCGTCAGCTCTAATTTTGTTTGTTACACGTGTAACAAACACGAATACTTTCGGTGACCTCTCCCTCCCCGAAAATCGCTTAAATGGTCAGCGGAAATTGTTGTTAGAATAGGGAGGGGCCACCCCGAATTCACGTTTTCCCCGAAAGGGCACCCGAGACGTAGGGTGAAACATCGAGACCTCCGTAACCTGCCGCAAGGCGGGGATCGAGTCCGGTGGATGAAGTAAGAACCTCTAAGGGCTGATAACGTCCTAAGCGCCCGACGAAACGCGCCCGTTCGCGCAAGCGGCGGCGTAGCATAGTGGAGGAAAAGCCGGGAGGAAGCCCCGTCCTTCAGGGCGGGGAGGAGGTCACGTCTTGCTTTTGCCCTTGCCCAACGGTACGCCCAGTTCCTTTTCAATCGCCGCTCGGTGGATTGAATTCATTGTGCAAAAGGGGATGATGCGACCGTCTGGCACGGCGTAGTGGATGCCGCACCGCTCCACACGCTCTAGGTCAAAATTGTAGGGGTCCATGAAATGCATTGCCGAAATCATAAGCGCCCGCGTGGTGAATTCGGAGAGCGCGGAGTAGTCGCCCTTGCGGAGCACGTCGAGTATTATTTTCAGAAGGTTGAGGCCTTTCGGCGCTTTTCGCATGTCGATGGTACCGGGCACATCCTTGAGCGCCTTCGCTATCACTTTCGCCTTGACGCCGAATCCGCCGCGCTTGAGTTCTTCCGCATATTCATCGAGCAGCTCGAAAAGTTTCTCGACGTTCACGAAGCGAGTTATCGGGATAACCTTACCGTTGTCCGTGAAAACGAAGGTCGCCACACCGCAGTGCTCGTGGCAAGTAAACGCCACGAAGCTCTTGCCTTTGTACGCCTCGATGAAGTTTGAAACCGGCACGACGCATGGGACCGGATAGAAATCGGAAGCAGCGACTTGCCCGCCAGTCTGTTTCTCGACGGATTTCAGAAAGTCAGGGATGGTTATCCTCCATTTCGCCCGGTCCTTCTGGGATATTCGTCCGGCAAACGACACGGGCTGCACATTAACGCATTTGATAACATCGATGTTTTTAATTGCAAACTCGATGATGTCGCCGAGCTGATGGTCGTTGACGCCTTTGACGAGAGTCACGACCAGCACGACGCTTTTCAGGCCAGCCTTTCGGCAGTTTTCGATAGCTTTCAACTTATGCTCAAAGACATCCTGTCCTCGCGTGATCTTGTACGGCTCAGGCGTAACACCGTCGAATTGGAGGTATATCGTGCTCACCCCCGCATCCACGAGCTTCTTCACGAACTCCGGCTCCTGGGCAAGACGCAGCCCGTTGGAGTTCACCTCTATATGTGGGAATCCGGCCTCCTTGGCGGCGCGTATGATGTCCGGGAGATCATCGCGGAGGGTCGGCTCGCCGCCTGAAAGCTGTAACCCAGGTGCAGGTACCGGCTTATTTTCCCGGAGGTTGTGTATCATTTCGACGATTTGTTCGAACGTAGGCTCATAGACATAGCCAGCGGCCGCAGCGTTCGCGAAGCATATCGGGCAGTGCATGTTGCATCGGTTGGTGACGTCGATTATCCCGAGCACTGTGTGCGACTTGTGGTTCGGGCAGATGCCGCAGTCGAACGGGCAGCCTTTTTCCTCTTTGGTGCGGGGATTTTCAACACCTTTGCCGACTCGGGCGAACTTCTGGGCCTGTTTGTACATCTGCGCATCAGACCAGTAAACGTCTTCAAAGCTACCGTGCTCTGGACACTTTTTCTTGATCAGCGCTTTGCCGCCCTCCTCGACCACTTCTGCCTCTATCACCTTCATACATTCGGGACAGAGACTTTTTGTTTTCTTGAGCAGTTTTTCCGCCATTTCGATCACTCACAACTCAAAGGAGCGAATACTTAAGAGTTTTCAACTTCTCGTGATATCAGGGTTATCAAGCTCGGCTTAACAGGCGGCGAGAGGTTGAACGAGGTAATTGAGATAATTGGCTCAGCGCTCTGGTTCATCTTGCCTGCCTACTTCGCCAACGCCACGCCGGTCGTGCTTGGCGGCGGACCCCCGCTAGACGGTGGTAAAAAATTCATCGATGGGCGCCGCATTTTCGGTGATGGAAAGACCGTTCGCGGGTTTGTGGCCGGAATAGTGGCCGGTACTGCAATAGGCGTGCTCCAGGGCATTGCAAAAGGCCCACTCTCGCATTATCTCTCGCTCGGCTTTCTGCTCGCCTTGGGAGCGCTGCTCGGTGATCTGATGGGGAGCTTCGTCAAACGCCGTCTGGGAATTGAAAGGGGCGGGGCTCTGCCGGGGTTGGATCAGCTGGGCTTTGTCGTCATCGCGTTGCTCCTCGCCAGCCCGGTCGAAGTGCCAAGCTGGCAGGTGATAGTCGCGATATTTCTGATAACCCCCGCGCTGCATCTGGCGACAAATTTCATAGGCTACAAGCTAGGGCTCAAAAGCAGGCCCTAGTGACCTCTCCCACGCCTGAAGGCATGGGCTTCCAGCCTCCTTGACCTCTTCGGCCAGTTCATCGCTGGTTGGGGCCGGGTCAACTTCGGCCCTTCGACTCCGAGGCCCTGCCAAAATACTGGAGCCGATGTTTATCGCCGCGTTAAAATCCGCGTTGTAGGTCAGCCCGCAGTCGTAACAGTGGACAACCGATTGCGTCAGTCGTTCGGTATCTCGCGAGCCGCATCGTTGGCACGTCACCGAACTCCACCGCTCATCGGAAGCCACGACCTCGATGCCTTGTTCGGCACATTCTTCGGTAACATAGCGGATGATCTGCCCGTATGCCCATCTCGTCATCAGACATCGCAGCCAACGCTTCCCGTTTCCCCTGTAGTTCTCGTACTTGATCCCCTTCGGGTAGCCGATGGCGACCAAGCATCCGCTCGAGATCTCCGCTATCCGCTTGGCGGTCAGGCGGTCGTAGTACTCCGCCACCCTGCGACGCTTGCTGCGCATCTTTTTTAGAGTCTCCCATTTTTTCATCTGTTGCAGTCTCGCCACGCGCCGGCTCAGCTCGTTTAGTCGATGCGTCTTTTCCCCATCGCGGATCACGGAGAAGTCGCCTCGGCGCAGTGGCCTGTTCGGGCGCAGCAACACGGTCGCCGCGCTCCGCCTTATGCCGAGGTCAACTCCGCGGACCGCTCGTACGGGCTGATCCTGAACCTCGTATTCGATTTTGACGTAAATGTAAAATTTCTTCCCCCGTTTGATCAGCTGGAATGACTTGATCTCGCCGCGCTCTAGTAGATCGAGGTGATATTTTGCGGGATTGAGCAAAACGGTTATCCGCTCGCCGCGCTTCAGCGTCGAGATGCGGATGACACGCGGTGAGAGTTTGATCCCTGAGCATTCCAAGCTCCCTATGCGGTAGTCGAACCAAATTGGGATTTTGTGTTTGCACCCGTTTGAAAAAGGCGGCCGAGGCTCGCGTTTCATTAGCTTGCGCAACCAGCGTTCGTCTCCCTTGCGCTCTGCCCACCCGACTTTTTTTCTCCACTCGCGGTGTAGCTTCCAGTAGCTCCTCCACATCCAGAGGGCAGTGTCTGCACAGCACTGGACGAATGCTGCGCTGAGATCGGTTTGCTCCCGCACTTCTCGCTCGAACTCCCGCTTCCTCAGTCCGCTGCGGGTGCGGATGCCGTTGGTCTCGATGATCTGCGACCAGAGGTGAACGCCGTAGGTCAGGCGAGCGGTGAGGCGGTTCAACACACCGAGCTTCCGCTTGGTCGTCGCGTAGTGCACGGGGATCTTGACGGTTTTCACGACCTGCATTTCATGCCTCCGCGGGGCACTCTCTCCGATCGCTTTTAAGGCAATTTTGGGGAGGGAGAGGTCGGTGAAAGTAATATTTAAACTATTTAAAGGGGGCGGAATCGGCCTTCGGCACGCGATTCATCCCACGGCTGAAGCATAGGGGGGTTTCTTGCTCGATTCCGTTCTAACGCCGCCCTTTAACAGGCATCTCTTCCCACGGGAAAACTATCCACTTGTCTGTTTCAAAAACGAAGAAATCGGGTTTGAATGTGGAGTGCGGCTTCATCGCGATGGTCGCGACCTTGACATCTTTCGCACCTTTTCGCTTGATGTGCTTTGCCACGAATTCTAAGGTTGTTCCAGTGTCTGCGACATCATCCACCACGAGCACCTTGCCCTTGAGTCTGCCCACATCTGCGAGCAGCTCGGGTTTCTTCTTCCGCAGATCCATCCCCTTGTAGTACTTGACGTGGATGAAGCGCAACGGTTTGTCACCGAGGAGGTGCGAGAGCCATACCGCGGGGATTAGGCCACCGCGGGCGACACCGACTATGAGGTCAGGGGAAAAACCACGCTTTATGGAGCTGGCCAAAGTTTTCACCGCCTTATCAACATTTGTCCAGCCGAGCAGGAGTTGTTTCACTCTAGCACCGAGTTAAACTTTGGATTGGGGGCTAAAAGGTTTTCAATCGCCTGCCAAAATTTGGGATAAGAACTTTCTGACGACGAGCGGCTTTATCCCTATACGCACGAGTTCCACCTCGATTTCTCCACGCGATTTTCCTTGGGCTTTCAACTTCAAGTAGATCTTTTTCACCGTCTCGTACACCTCGTGGGGGAAGCAGATCCAA
>Ga0210017_1000937_pt1 | contig 25318 bp, 27 predicted proteins | sample CryGeyCG2014_020_FD_183966 | JGI IMG/M metagenome (GOLD analysis project Ga0210017, IMG submission 183966) | Groundwater microbial communities from aquifer - Crystal Geyser CG08_land_8/20/14_0.20 (SPAdes) (version 2) | ecosystem: Environmental > Aquatic > Deep subsurface > Groundwater | place... | reverse complement strand
CCCTATGCGTGGGATTTGGTGCTGGACTGGTGGCTAACCTTTGCCCAGACCAGACTTGCACTGGTAAGAACTAATAAGCTTGCTCGGCGCACTCATATCTATCGCTCCTTTAAACCAATGACAATATATTCTATAGGATAAGCCTCGGAGTTTGCTTCATGGTTATTGGCAAATCTGCCTGTTTTTTCATCCCTCTTTTGTGGAAGAATTTTAGATGGGATCTCTCTCTTTATTATCCTATCAAGTTTAAAGCCAGAGTACTGTAAGCTCTCGGCAAAAACTTCAGCATTGAGTATATTAACACCCTTCAATTTTGTGTCACCTATGACATAACAACATCTACCACCATGTTTTAAAATTCTAAAACTCTCGTCAAAAACTTCTTCCATATCAATGAAAAACGCCTCGATTTCTTTTGCCATTTTCTTGCTTTTGTTAGACATTTTATCAACTATATCTACAGCAATTAAACTTCTTAATCTTTCATTTTCGTACTTTTTGTAAGATGTGCCAATAAATCCTTTTTTGTAATCTGTTAAATCATCTGCCAAATCAAGCCATATAGTTGATAATTGATGTAAGTCTGCATACTCGTAACTGGTCACATAGGGACTTGAGGTTACAACTAAATCTACGGTTTCATCAGACACAGGTTGCTTTTTGGCATCTCCAATCTCAATATTTAAGCATTGATTTAGATTTTTCCTTACTTTATCAGGAATGACTTTATAAAAAGCATCATCCCCACTTCGCATTTTCATTAAATGTCTCCGCAAAGCATCATAAGGTTTGATTGGATTTTTCTCAAAATCTCTAGTTGGTTTTGTGCTTCCTTGAAGCCATATAGAACAGTTTTTTAAGATATGGCTGAAGGCAACGAGAAAGAAATTTCTTATAACCTCATCATTTTCACCATATATAGCACTTAATATTTTTCCAAGTTCATTTTTGTTTTCTTCTGTAAACCAGTAGTTAATTCTATCAATATGCTTTTGAGGGATTAAAGATTCAATTTTACCATTAAATAGTGTTATCTGTGTTCCATTTAAAGCCTTTGATCGTGATATAAATTGCCCAATTTTTTTATTGAGATATTCCGGTTCTATTGGTGTCGATTTTACCTTTGTGATGAGATGTGCGATTTTATTTATGTCTGTTCCGCTTGCCTTAAATCCCCTAGAAATGGCGGTAACAATAGTCGTTCCGCATCCCATAAATGGGTCGTTTATATGGGCCTCTTTACGAGATATATATTCATCAATTAACCTCTCAACTAATTGAGGGATAAACTTAGCTGGATATCTGTGGTAATTGTGAGTCCATTTACCAGTGTCAGAGGGCTTATACTCCACAAATGACCAATCCTTATCTATTTCTTTTGTATTAAACAGGTTGATAATTTCTTCTGGCGACTTTGTTGTTTTGAGCATTACGTCGTGGATAACCATTTTCATCATCGTTTCCATATTATCTTCGTTCATATTCATAAATCACCCTTTCGCCTAACGGGCAAGGATTCCCGAAGTTCCTCGGAGGGGAATTTAGGCATCTGCCGGGAAACCGGCTGTTAGGCGAAGTTATTGCCCTTATTTTCATATCAAGATCGTATCATTGTTAAAATCATCTTAAACTTCCTTACTGCTCTTAAGGCGTGTGGTTGGTTGGCCGGCATTATAACCATTTCACCCTGCTTCAGGTGAAGAGGTTTGCCAGAAATAACAATTTCCGCTTCACCATCAAGAAGGTAAACCAATGCGTCAAATGGCGCTGTATGTTCGCTTAACCCTTGGCCCTCATCAAAGGCAAAAAAGGTTACTGTGCCTGTCTTTTTATCAATTATCGTTCGACTCACCACAGAGCCTTCTTGATAATCTGCCAAATCAATTAATCTTATAGCTTGCGCAACTAGCTTTTCCATACTTGGTTTTTCCCTAGTCTGCTCCATTTCTTTAGCCTCCATTGTTCTTTCAAGCAATTTCGCTTAACGGGCTGGCGGATCAGCGAGTGCCGTTTTGTCCTTATTACATGTCAGGCAATATTCGGCAGCCCATAAATGTTACTCACCTCCCATAGATTTTATTAGAATCTCTAATTCCGATTCGAATTCTTTCCATATATTTGGTAAATTCTCGGCAAGAGGTATCAGCCGTTCTCTATCTAGTGCCCATCCAGAAATACCCTAAATTCCCTCCCCCTTGATGGGGGAGGGTTAGGGTGGGGGTGAAAAAGATGTGTAATTTCGTTGAGCTGCAAACATATTCCCCCTCCCCCTAGCCCCCTCCCTCCAGGGGAGGGGGAGTTTATGGATGGACACTATCTAACATAATTCCGTATCCGTGGATAAAAAAATGCCGAAAAGCACGATACTCATCAAATTTCTTTGAAAGTTCAAAAGAAATTGCCTTGTTATCTGCGGACAGGTCTAGTAAATCTTTGTGGAAGGATTCCGAAACGGGTACTGGTACCCCTTTGAATTTTAGTATCCTCTTAAGGAGGTTCTCCATTCCATTATATGTATTTTGCAAGAATGTAGCAATAGCAGCCAGCCCAATGACTGTCTTTTCTTTCCGTTCTAAGGCTTCTTGCAGTGCGTTAAGTGTCTCTAAAATATGTTCTTTCTCAGCCGCAATCTCCCGGAGTAACTCATCCATAGATTTTAACTCCTTTTTCTTCGACTATTTGATTGAATAATGATTTTTTAGACAAATCTGTAAGATCTACAGGCTTAGATAAATTTCTCAACAATTCCCCATAAAATTTGAAAAATAATTTTGGCAAAATTCCTTTCACTCCCAAATCAATATCTGCGGCTTCACGATTATCATCCAGTGAAGATCCAAATAGATAGATAGAAGACACTTTGTATTTCCTGGCATACTGTATGATAATCTCTTTATCTTTTTCCGATATCATCGTTCACCTCATGGATAATATATCAAATTCCTTATTTAAATATTACGTTGGTCGCCAAATTTCGTCTAACGGGCGCAGCACAGACGAAGCCATCATGTTTTTGCAGAATGCGTTTGTGCTGCTGTTATCTGCCGGTGCGGGCAATATATAATGAAAAATAAGAAAAATATCACATTTTTTATAAATTATTCCATTCATCAACAGTAACTTCACGACATAATATTTCTTCTATTTCTTGAATCATCATGCGAAGTTGAGGGATGGAATATTCTGTATTAGAAGGGATTGCCAAACGATGTGTTTTGTAAACCAAAAACCGATGTCTTGTTCCTGAGAAAGGACCGTCAAAACCAAGTTGTCGCAATCGATGAATGAAATCCCTGCGCTTACACGGCGTCCATTTGCTCACAGGTTGGCTCCCTGTTCAAATCAATTCCCCCTACGACTGGCAGAGGATGTCCAAGTTTTAATCCCACTAAAATCCAGTCTTCAAGTATTGATTGCAATTCGTCCTCACATTCGCGCAAAGTGTTTCCAAATGCTATAACTCCTTTGCATGGGGGGATCCTACCAGCAAATGTGCCGTCTTCAAGCTTGTCGTAGATGGCTTGAGCCATTACCTGTTCCACATATTCACTCAGGATATATCGTATTACAGGCATAATAAACCCTCCTTGCTCATCAGCCTATGATAAATTAGATGAGGTTTGTAGGGTTTGATTATTGATTAAAACCCTAGTGGTGTCAAGGATTTTCTCATATATGAGGAGATAGAGAAGAGTTTAGCAGTAAATGGTGAGCTATTTAATGATCCTGCCGATGTTTGCTCCAGAGGAATTTTTCAGGGGGAACTAATTAGTTCACCCTGAAAAATGAAAAATTTCCTTTGGAGCGAACATGAGCAGGATTTTTGGGGCACCCATCTTGACGAAGCGGAAGATAAGCATTTTCAGGTGTTTGAGCCCGCTTGTCTGCGTGCTACGCACAGGCAGGAAGGGCGAGTTTCTGAAAATGCCTGAAGCGAGTCATAGATGGGTCAAAAAACCTGACCCAGAGAGCGGAAAAGGGAATTTTTCAGTGTGAACTAATTATCTTTTTTCTTACATATCCCATCAATCCCCCGCTCTGGACTAATTCCTGCATGAAAGGTGGAATTGATTGACAATTGAAGGTTTTATGCCTTGTATGATTTATAATCTCTCCCCTGTCGAGGTCTATCTCTACCTCATCTCCAGCCTCTGTAACATCAACGGCATTGGGACATTCCATTATAGGAAGGGCCATGTTAAAAGAGTTTCGGTAGAATATCCTGGCAAAACTTCTGGCAACCACACAGGATATCCCCGCTGCTTTTATGGCAATAGGGGCGTGTTCTCTCGACGATCCACAACCGAAGTTTTTCCCGGCAAATATGATATCCCCATATTTTACCCTATCGGTAAAGGATGAATCAACATCTTCCATGCAGTGTTTTGCCAGTTCTTCCGGATCAGAGGTATTCAAGTAACGTGCAGGTATGATAGCATCGGTGTCAACATCTGATCCAAATTTCCAGACCTTCCCCTTAAATTTCATCTATTTCTCCTGGGTTTTGGAGTTCTTCCGGGCTCCCTATCCTTCCGAGGACGGCCGAAGCCGCTGCTATTGCTGGATTTGTCAGATAGACTTCACTCTCAGGGTCTCCCATCCTTCCCACGAAGTTTCTGTTCGTTGTAGCCACTGCCCGCTCTCCCCTGGCGAGTACCCCCATATGGCCACCAAGACAGGGACCACAGGTTGGGGTGCTGATAGCGGCGTTGGCATCCAGAAAAATGTCAAAAAGCCCCTCTTTCATACTCTGCCTATAGACCCACTGGGTAGCCGGGATAATTATTAACCGGGTATAGGGGGCTGCCTTTCTGCCCTTTAAAATACGAGCTGCTGTCCTCATATCTTCCAGCCTTCCATTGGTACATGATCCAATTACCACCTGGTCTATGGGGATATTTCCTACTTCACTGACCCCTTTCACATTTTCCGGGAGATGAGGAAATGCCACCTGAGGCTCTATCCCTGATACGTTGTATTCTCTTACATCACAGTAACTGGCATCCTTATCACTGGAATAGAATTTATACTCCCTCTTAGCTTTATTAGCCACATACTCTTCTGTTATTTTATCAGGGACAATTATGCCATTCTTCCCCCCGGCCTCTATCGCCATATTGGCCATGGTAAACCTGGATGCCATTGGTAGATTTTCTATAACATCGCCTGTAAATTCCATGGCCTTATAAAGGGCTCCGTCTACCCCAATATCCCCTATTGTATACAGGATAAGATCCTTTCCACTCACCCACCTGTTTAGTTTCCCTGTATAAACAAACTTAATTGTTTCAGGAACCCTTAACCATGCCTCCCCAGAAATCATTGCTGCTGCCAGGTCAGTGCTGCCAACTCCGGTAGAAAAAGCACCCAGTGCGCCATATGTACATGTATGACTGTCAGCGCCTATCACCAGATCCCCTGGTAGGACTATCCCTTTCTCTGGGAGAAGGACATGCTCGATCCCCATCTCTCCCACTTCATAATAGTAGATTAGATCCTGCTCTTTAGCGAAATCCCGTAATAACTTGGACTGATTGGCGGATTTAATATCCTTATTCGGGACAAAGTGGTCTGAAATCAGTACAATCTTTTCCCTGTCAAATACCTTTAATGCCCCTGCCTTTTTGAACTCATTGATGGCAATTGGAGCCGTGATGTCATTTCCCAGGGCGATATCTACTCTTACATTGATTATCTGTCCTGGTTCAACCTCACGCTCAGAAGCATGTTCAGCAAGTATCTTCTCTGTAATGGTCATTCCCATCAAGCTGACCCTTTCATCCAAAACTCGGTTTTAAATCCATCAAATTATTGACTAGCTGAAAAAGGGATTTTTTAATAGCGTAGTGAAAGTTCTTTGGTTTTTAGACAAAGCGAAAAGAGATTTAGACAGTAAGCTGTTGACTAGTTACTGTATTACAATAGGATTCTTCTTCCTATACTCAAGTCTATTAAGGGCATTCACAAATGCCTTAGCACTTGCCATAATGATATCTGTATCTGCACCCTGCCCGGTTACCTGAACGCCATTCTCCTCTAATCTAACTGTAACCTCTCCAAGTGCATCAGTCCCTCCGGTGATGGAGTTTACAGAGTATCGCACCAATTTGCTTTCTGTCCCCGTAATCTTTGAGATGGCTTTAAAGGTGGCGTCCACAGGCCCCCCCCCAAATCCAGCCTCCTGGACAATCTCTCCTCCTACCTCAATCTGAACTGTAGCTACTGGCACAGTGACACTCCCGCTGATTACATTCAGATATATTAATTTATAGGTGTCTGGAATTCTTAAGATTTCGTCTATGATTATGGCCTCTATATCCGCATCAAAGACCGTTTTCTTTTTGTCGGCTAATTTCTTAAAGCGCTTAAATGCAAGGTTAAGGTTTTCCTCTGACAATTCATACCCAATTTGCCTCAGTCTTTCACGAAATGCGTGTCTCCCTGAATGCTTGCCTAAGACCAAGGTGCTTTGAGATACACCTATAGATTCCGGGGTCATTATCTCGTAGGTTGTCTTCTCCTTCAAGACTCCATCTTGATGTATCCCGGCTTCATGCGCAAATGCATTGCTGCCGACAATGGCCTTATTTGGTTGTACAGGGACACCAGTAATATGAGCAAGCAGCCTGCTTGTGTTGTATATGTGTTCTGTACGAATATTGGTATCACATTTGTGGAAGTCTTTTCTCGTTCTAAGGGCCATTACAATCTCTTCTAAAGAGGCATTTCCTGCCCTCTCGCCTATGCCGTTTATAGCGCATTCAACCTTCCTGGCCCCATTTTTAATTCCAGCCAGAGTATTTGCCACAGCCAGGCCAAGATCGTTATGGCAGTGGATACTTATACAGGCCTTGTCGATATTTGGCACCCTTTCCCTGATATGCTTTATCAATGAGCCGAACTCCTCCGGTATGGCATAGCCAACCGTGTCGGGAATATTGATAGTTGTTGCTCCCGCGTCTATCACTGCCTCAAATATCCTGCATAGGTAGTCTACATCGCTTCGGGTTGCGTCTTCGGCAGAGAATTCAACATTTGTTGTGTATCCTTTGGCATGTTTTACAGCCCTCACTGCAGCATCCAGTACCTCTTCTTTACTCTTCATTAATTTATATTTAAGGTGTATATCCGATGTAGCAATAACAATATGGATAAGGGGATTCTCTGCGTATTGTAACGCCTCCCATGCCCTATCAATATCTTCAATATCTGTACGGGCAAGACCGGCGATCTGGGGTTTCCTGATGTTCTTGGCAATCTCTCTAACTGCTACAAAATCCCCTTCTGAGCTGATGGGAAACCCGGCTTCAATAATGTCCACATTGAGCTTTTCCAGTTGCTCCGCCACTCTTAGCTTTTCAGCAACATTCATGCTGAAACCAGGCGACTGTTCACCATCCCTCAATGTAGTATCGAATATCCTGATAATCTCTGTCATAATCTTTGCCCCCATGATCTAAAGATCTACACTCTCACTCTCTTTCTCGCTCAACTTTTCAGCTGCCTTTCTTCTCTGGTAGAATATCATAGTTACAGGACCAGATAGGACATAGGATAGAAAAAGGGTGAACAGCATAATCTGTGGCTTGGCTACGACGAGCATAAGGACAAGAACTAAGGTTACTAAAAAACTGAAAGGCCTCCTCTTCAGTAAACCGAGGTCTTTAAAGCTGTTGTACTTGACGCTGCTCACCATCAAAAATGAGAGCATATAGATCATAACCAGGACAGTTATGTGTTTAGTATCTTCATCATAACCAAGGTAATAAAAGAACAGTACTGTTGATGCTATAAGGCTTGCTGCTGCCGGTATGGGAAGTCCGTTAAACTTATCACCTTTAACATCACTTATCTGGACATTGAATCTGGCCAGTCGAAGTGCCCCACATGCTACGTAAAGAAAGGCTGCCAACCAACCAAACCTTCCAAATGGTACCAATGCCCACGAAAAGACAAGCAACCCTGGTGCTATCCCGAATGCCACCAAATCTGCGAGAGAGTCATATTCGATACCAAATCTGCTTGTGGTTCTGGTAAGTCTTGCAATTCTGCCGTCGAGCCCATCGAAGAGGAGCGAAACCAATATAGCACAGGCAGCATATTGAAACTTACCATCCAAAACCGAGACAATTGCATAAAACCCTGAGAGCAAACTCACAGTGGTAAAGAGATTCGGCAGCACATAGATGCCCCTTTTCATACTGTCTTTCTTTTCCTTTTTTCTTCTTCTCATGTCAAATACCCCAGTATTGTTTCTCCACACTTCACCCGTTGGCCGATCTTGACATCGATTTTAGTCTCTAGAGGCAAAAAGATGTCCACACGAGAACCAAAGCATATTAGACCAAATCTCTGCCCCCTTACTACGATATCTCCCTTTTTAATCCAACAGATAATCCTCCTTGCAACCAATCCGGCAATCTGGATAAAAAGGACCTTCTTGCCATCCTCTGTTTCCATGAGTAATGCGTTATGTTCATTTAACAGAGATGCCTTGTCAAAATTTGCTGAAAAGAACCTTCCTTTTCCATAAAATACGTCTGTTATTCTACCAGATGTTGGTATTCTATTTATATGAACATTAAAAATAGACATAAATATACTGATCTTAATTGTCTTTACGCCCAGGAACCGGTCTTCCAGGTACTCCCCTGCATGGATAACCTTACCGTCAGCCGGGGCTACTACAGAGCCTTCGCACTCTGGTATATTTCTTTTTGGATTACGGAAGAAGTATACCAGAAATAGATCGATTAAGATCAGCAGGAGAGTGATGTAAACTGGGAGTAAGAATCCAAGAACTATTGTAAGTATGGAAAGAGGGATAACAAGCAGAAGCCCCTCTTTGACAATAGGAAATTCCGTAAACCGCAAGGTTAACCCTTCTTTCCAATCCAGCCCATCATGCTGCGGAGTTTTTTCCCGACTACTTCTATAAGGTGTTCACCGTCCTGCTTTTTCAAGGCGTTATAGACAGGCCGGTTTGCCTGGTTCTCCAGTATCCATTCCCTGGCAAACTTCCCGTTTTGTACCTCTTCCAGGACCTTTTTCATCTCTTTTCTTGTGTCCTGATTGATTATCCTTCTTCCAACCATCAGGTCTCCGTATTCGGCAGTATCGCTCACTGAGTATCTCATATAACTGATTCCACCTTCATAAAACAGGTCCACGATGAGTTTCAGCTCATGAAGACATTCAAAATAGGCTATTTCCGGCTGATACCCGGCTTCAACCAGCGTATCGAAGCCCGCTCTGACTAATTCTGAAACACCTCCACACAGGACACATTGTTCACCAAAAAGGTCCGTTTCAGTCTCTTCCTTAAAGGTTGTTTCAATCACCCCTGCCCTGGCTGCTCCTATCCCTTTTGCATAGGCCAAAGCCGTATCTTTTGCCTTCCCGGTATAATCTTGAAAAATAGCCACCAAAGCCGGAACCCCAGCGCCTTTTTCATATTCTCTTCTCACTAAGTGCCCGGGGCCTTTAGGAGCTATCATAATTACATCTATATTGTTGGGTGGAACAATCTGGCCAAAATGTATGTTGAATCCATGAGAGAAGACCAGAGTCTTTCCTTTAGTTAAATTGGCTCTCACTTCATTTTGGTATAATTTGGCCTGGACATCATCCTGTGCCAGGATCTGTATCACATGAGCTTTAGCTGACGCATCCGATGCACTGATAGGCTTAAATCCATCCTCTATGGCCTTTTCATAGTTTGGTGTTCCTTTAAGTTCAGCAACTATTACATCAAGGCCACTATCCCTCAGGTTTTGAGCCTGGGCATGCCCTTGACTGCCATATCCAATAATAGCTATCTTTTTTTTCTTCAGGGTCTCTAACTTCGCATCTTTTTCATAGTATATAACCGCCATTGTTCCTCCTTTTTAAAACAGTCCTTTTAGACGCACACAATAAAACATTTAAATCCCCTTACTGCCCCGGGATATAGCCACCCTACCAGTCCGCACAACCTCTTTTATTCCCATAGGTTTAAGAAGATCTATTATTGCTCGAATCTTATTCTCATCCCCTGAGACTTCTATAGTGTATGACTTTGGGGTTACATCAACTATTTTCCCTCTAAAGATATCCGTAATCCTCAGGATTTCAGCCCTGGAAGATGATTCAGCCGTAACCTTTATCAGTATCATTTCCCTGTCAACATACTCACTGCCAAAAAAATCAACAACCTTGATTATGTCTACAAGTTTATTCAACTGTTTGGTTATCTGTTCTATAACCTGATCATTGCCCCTGGTTACTATAGTCATCCTTGAAACAGATGGGTCAAGGGTCTCTGCAACGCAAAGGCTCTCGATATTAAATCCCCTGCCGCTGAAGAGACCTGCTACCCTTGCCAGAACGCCAGGTTGATTCAAAACAAGGGCTGATATAGTATGTCTCATATCCAAAATCTCCCTCTCCATCAGACTAACAACATCTCCTTAAGGGGTGCGCCTACCGGAACCATTGGATACACATCCTCTTCCCGTTCTACCACAAAGTCCATAATAACGGCCTTGGAAATTGACAGGGCTTTTTCGATTGTTGGTACAACTTCCTCGGGTTTTGTAGCCCTCAAACCAACAGCCCCATAGGCTTCAGCTAGCTTAATAAAATCAGGGGAAACTTCTAAAGGGGTTTGGGAGTATCTTTTATTATGGAATAACCCCTGCCATTGTCGCACCATCCCCAAATATCGATTGTTTAAAATAGCTATCTTCACAGGCAGGTTGTATTGAGCCACTGTAGCCAATTCCTGAATGTTCATCTGTATGCTTCCGTCACCGGCTATATCTATAACTGTCTTTTCAGGGAACGCAATCTGCGCTCCTATAGCCGCAGGAAACCCATAACCCATGGTACCAAGCCCACCTGAAGTTAAAAGGGTTCGGGGTTTGGTGAAATGGTAGTACTGGGCAGTCCACATCTGATTTTGCCCAACCTCGGTAGAGATTATTGCATCTCCTTTGGTTATCTCGTAAATTTTCTCCACCACATATTGGGGTTTTATAACATCCTTTTGTTCATAAGCCAAAGGATACGTATTCTTCCATTTGAGAATCTGATCAAGCCATTCTCGACGGATGCTTGTCCAATCCTCTTTCTCCTCTTGAATCAACTTGTTGATCTTCTTTAAAACATCTTTTGCATCTCCTACTATGGGGATATGCACCCTGATGTTTTTACTGATAGATGTAGGATCAATATCAATATGGATTATCTTTGCATTAGGGGCAAACCCATCTATTTTCCCTGTGACCCGATCGTCAAAACGGGCACCAACGGCTATCAACAGATCACAATTGGTAACAGCCATATTTGCCCTGTAGGTTCCATGCATCCCCAACATTCCAAGTGAAAGGTCATCCACTCCAGGGAAACATCCCAAACCCATCAGTGTAGCAGTAACAGGGATGGAGAGAGTCCTGGCAAATGCTGTTAACTCCTCGGAGGCATCAGAAGAGATTACTCCTCCACCTGCATAGATTAGAGGTCTATTGGCCTTTAGTATCAATTTAAATGCCTTTTGAATCTGTCCGCGATGCCCTCGATAAGTAGGATTATAACTCTGCATATTAACACTTTCGGGATAATTAAACTCTGCTGAGTCGGCTATAACGTCTTTGGGCAAATCCACAAGTACCGGACCTGGTCTTCCTGTCCCCGCAATATAAAAGGCCTCTTTAATTGTCCTGGCCAATTCTTTTACGTCTTTAACCAGATAGCTGTGTTTGGTACATGGCCTGGTAATTCCCATTATATCTGCTTCCTGAAATGCATCATTGCCTATCAGCCCGGTGGACACCTGACCAGTTAAAACTACTACAGGGATAGAATCCATATAAGCCGTGGCAATGCCTGTAACTGTATTGGTTGCCCCCGGCCCAGAGGTTACCAGACAAACACCAACTTTACCGGAGGAACGGGCGTATCCATCAGCCGCATGGACGGCCGCCTGTTCATGTCTTACCAATATATGCCTGATGGGGGAATTCAATAATGCATCATAGATGCCAATCACTGCTCCCCCTGGGAAACCAAAGATGGTGTCCACACCTTCTAATTGAAGGCTCTCTAATAGAATTTGAGCTCCTGTCTTTTTCACAATAATCCCTGTTTCAAATGTAATTAACGATACTTACCAAGTTTCACAGTGGTCAGAGATCAGTTGTCAGGTAGGCTTTATCTTTTCCTGAACCCTGTTAACTGAACCCCATGAACTGTTACCGATACTTTGATAGAATTTCTTCTATTTTATCTTTCCCTGCAAGTTTCAACTTTTGAATTCTCTTTCTTTCGATCTCTTCTTCCGGGGTAAGGTATGGTTTTTCATTATACCCCACAAGTTTTTTTTCGAATTCAACATGATCATCTACATAGCCCTTTAACTCTCTATCTGTTTCTACCAATTCTTCTATTAATTTCGCATCCCTTTTCTCCATAAAACACACCTCTCATTACCTTAGATGTTTATAACACTCTAAAATAATTAGATCTTCTTATCAGTAAAGTTGATGGCTTCGTAAAAAGTCGAAAAAATCCCTCTCCCTCGATGGGAGAGGGTTGGGGTGAGGGTGCAAAAGGCACTAATTCAACTACTTACATCCCCCTCCCCTTCATCCCCTCCCACAAGGGGAGGGGAAATGTGACTTTTTACGAGTTCATCAAAGTTGAACCTCCAAATTCGGTTGCGACTTGATTAATTATGTCAATAAGTTGTAATCGTAAAAATCAGTAAAATTTATAATACACTTGAATAGATTTGTCAACAATCAATTGGCAGAATGTTGATGCAATATGATTATGTCAGCCCCTAACTGCAAATAGAAAATGTCACCTCTCCTCTCATGAAGCATCCTTTGGGTTTCTCTTCTGACATCATTTCACGGGGGGCAACATAATCGTATTGCACTGACACAGCAGGAAATTATCTATTGACATAAGCCCTATATTTAACTATATAAATAGCGAATAGGTTTCTCTTTTACTGTTTTTCAGTGTGAACTAAATAGTTGATCCTGAAAAATGAAAAGTTTCCTTTGGAGCGAACATGAGCAGGATTTTTGGGGTACCCATCTTGACGAAGCGGAAGATAAGCATTTTCAGGCTGTTTGAGCCCGAAGGGCGAGTTCCTGAAAATGCCTGAAGCAAGTCTAGAATGGGTCAAAAAACCTGATCGAGAGAGCGGAAAAGGGAATTTTTCAGTATGAACTAAATAGAAAAAAACACTCCAAATTCTAAATTGAAGGCTTTTGGCTGAATGCTTATATATGGTTATCTATAAGGGGACTAGGAATTGATTGGAACTGTATTAAAGATGGTAATCGGAAGTAAAAATGAGCGAGACCTGAAAAAACTACAGCCTTTGGTTGTTTCCATTAACGACCTGGAAGCACAGGTAAGTAAGTTAAAAGACCATCAATTACAGGCTAAAACTCCTGAGTTTAAAGAAAGAATTGAAAGGGGAGAACCGCTGGATGAAATTTTACCGGAAGCCTTTGCAGTGGTCAGAGAGACATCAAGACGGGTTTTAGGGGAACGTCATTTCGATGCCCAATTGATAGGGGGCATAGTTCTCCATAAAGGGAAGATTGCAGAGATGAAGACCGGCGAAGGTAAAACCCTGGCTTCTACGCTCCCTGCTTATATCAATGCCTTGAAAGGAAAAGGGGTTCATATAGTTACAGTAAACGACTATCTGGCGAAGAGAGACAGCGAATGGATGGGGACAATATATAGATTTTTGGGACTGTCCGTAGGTGTAATTGTACACGATATGGATGATGAAAGCAGGAGGAAATCATACAATTCTGACATCACCTATGGTACAAACAACGAGTTTGGTTTCGACTACCTCAGGGACAATATGAAATTCAGCCTGGATGACTATGTGCAGCGCAAGCTTCATTATGCAATTGTAGATGAGGTAGACAGTATCTTAATAGATGAAGCCAGAACCCCTCTTATTATATCAGGCCCTACTGAAGAGTCCACTGACAAATACTATCAAATCAACAGAATCATCCCCCGGCTTAAAAATGAAAAAGACTATACTATTGAGGAGAAGACAAGAACGGTTGCCCTGACAGAAAAAGGGGTTGATGAAGTTGAGAAATTACTTCACATTGAAAACCTCTATGATCCAAGGAATATTGAGATACTGCACCATGTAAATCAAGGATTAAAAGCACATACCTTGTTTAAGAAAGACATTGACTATGTGGTTAAAGATAACCAGGTAGTAATAGTCGATGAGTTTACAGGAAGGTTAATGCCGGGGAGAAGATACAGTGACGGTCTGCATCAGGCATTGGAAGCAAAGGAGAATGTCAAGATTGAAAACGAGAATCAAACCCTGGCTTCCATTACCTTTCAAAATTATTTCAGGATGTATGATAAACTGGCAGGGATGACCGGAACGGCAGATACCGAAGCAGCAGAATTCAAGAAGATCTATAATCTGGATGTCATGGTTATACCAACCAATATGCCTATGATAAGAATAGACAATCCAGATGTCATATATAAAACAGAGAGAGAGAAGTTCAATGCTGCTGTTAATGAAATAAAAGAGTTAAACAAGATAGGACGCCCTGTATTGGTGGGAACCATCTCCATAGAGAAATCTGAACAGTTAAGTAAAATGCTGAAAAAGCAGGGGATCAAACACCATGTTTTAAACGCCAAACACCATCAGAGAGAGGCAGAAATCGTAGCACAGGCAGGCAGAAAGCATGCTGTAACAATTTCGACCAATATGGCTGGAAGAGGAACCGACATTATTCTGGGTGGAAATCCGGAGTTTCTGGCTGCAGAAAAAGTAGAGAAGGATATTCATTCAGAGAAATATCAAGAGACCCTGGACCAAATGATGCAGATATGTCGCAGGGAAAAAGAGGAGGTTATAGCCCTGGGTGGATTACATATCCTGGGTACAGAAAGGCATGAGAGCCGCCGCATTGACAACCAGTTGAGAGGAAGATCGGGCAGACAGGGTGATCCAGGCTCCTCCAAATTTTACCTCTCTTTGGAAGATGATCTACTAAGGATCTTTGGGGCCGAAAGAATCTCCACTATCATGGATAAATTGGGGATGGAAGAGGGGCAACCAATCGAGCATGGACTAGTCAGTAAGGCAATAGAGAATGCACAGCGTAAGGTGGAGGGTCATAATTTCGACATACGTAAGCATCTGCTGGAATATGATGATGTTATGAATAGGCAACGAGAAGTAATCTATAAAGAACGTAGGGAAGTATTGAGCAGTGAAAACTTAAAGGGAAATATCGAAGAAATCACAGAGGAAGTAATTGAAGAGATTACCGGGGTTTATGTTGATGAAAAATCCTATCCAGATGAGTGGGACATTAAAGGTTTAAACGAAGCTATTTACAAACAGTTCTCTTTTCGGATAGATACTGACAATATCACTGTTGATAGTTTGACCCGAGAAAAGCTAATTGAATCGATAACCTCTCAGGGCAGGGAGTTTTATAATAGAAAAGAGGCAGAGCTAGGTGAAACCGCTATGCGCTATTTGGAGAGGGTTATATATCTCCAGGGTATTGACAGCCTCTGGAAAGATCATCTTCTGGCTATGGATCACCTGAGAGAAGGCATTGGACTCAGAGGGTACGGCCAGAAGAATCCCCTTCATGAATACCAAAGAGAAGGCTATGGAATGTTTATGGATATGATTAACCGGATTAAAGAAGACGCTTTAGAGAAGCTATACAGGGTTCAACTGGCCAGGGAGGAAGATTTTTCATCACTGGTTCCGACCAGACAGCAACGATTTTTTCTCTCCAGGGGGGAAGATGAGACGCAAACTGAGAAACAGCAACCCGTTAAAAGGGGGGGCAACAAGACAGGCAGAAATGAGCCGTGCCCTTGTGGTAGTGGAAAAAAATACAAAAAGTGCTGTCTTCAAAGGGGTCAAGTGGAAAGTGTCTAAGCTAAAACTATGTATGTAAGGACTTAATGCAAAAAAGGGGATAATCATATGAGATTTGTTGTGCCCGGGTTTTTAGCCAGTGGCATTTCAGCGGGAATCAAGCGGAATAAAGTGAAAGACCTAGCCCTAATCTATTCAGAGACACCGGCTGCCACAGCAGCGGTTTTTACTCAAAACAGGGTTAAGGCTGCGCCGATTTTGGTAAGCATAGAAAAGGCAAAAAGGCATTTATGTCAGGCGATTGTTGTAAACAGCGGCAATGCTAACGCATGTACTGGAGAGGCAGGGCTGCAGGATGCCCAATTAATGTCTAGACTCGCGGCACAGAAGCTGAAGATAGACGAGGCACTGGTTTTGGTTGCTTCAACAGGGGTGATTGGGAAAAGGCTTCCCATAGAAATAATCTCCAAAAATATTCCTCAACTTGTAGAGGGACTGACCCCTGATGGAATCCTTTCCGCAGCAGAGGCAATATTGACCACTGATACACATCCCAAGGTAGTGTGGAAAAAAGAAACAATCGGTACTAAAGAGATTACTATATGTGGCGTGGCAAAAGGGGCAGGGATGATAATGCCCAATATGGCCACTATGCTTTCGTTCATCTTAACAGATGCGGCTATTGAAGCTGAAACCCTGGAAAAGGTCTTTAAAGAGGGCATCAGGTGTTCTTTTAACAGTATAAGTATAGACGGTGAAACCAGTACTAATGATATGGCCATGGTTCTGGCCAACGGAAAGGCTAAAAATCCAACTATAACCGGACATTCTCAGGATCTTGGGCTTTTTAGAAACCTACTGGTGGATGTCCTGGTAAAGTTGTCCAGTATGATCGTTAAAGATGGGGAAGGAGCTACAAAATTTGTCGAGATCAGTGTTGTAAATTCAAAAGAGTACCATGATGCGGCCAAAGTAGCCTTCAGTGTTGCAAATTCAAATCTGGTAAAGACAGCTTTTTTCGGAGAAGATTGCAATTGGGGAAGGATCATTTCAGCCATTGGAGCATCAGGAGTCAATGTTGATCCAGAGAAGATTAACATATCTTTTGAAGATATAATGGTGGTTAAAAACGGAGTTGGCACAGGGATTGAACAGGAAGAAAGGGCATCCAAAGTACTTCAGAGGGAAGAATTTAAGGTTGTAATAGACTTAAACACCGGCTCAAGTGATGCCAGGGTCTTTACCGCTGACTTGTCTCCGGAATATGTAACTATAAATGCCAACTATAGAACCTAAAGTCAACTACCATCGGCTAAAGCCGATGACTTGAGGGGTCAAGTGATCAAGGGAGAATCTCTTCTTTACTACTCTCGAATCCTGGAATCCTCGACCCCTTGAACCCTTGCGGCGCAAAAGATCGATACATTTATGAGGTGATAATATGGAGCAAACATTATCGAAGGTAAAAAATCTGGAGAAGTTTATTCAGGAACATGGGGAAGATTCCTTTATCTCCAAGACCATCTCCAAAATGCTAAACTATAAGATTCAAAAATATGAGGAAGAAATAAAGAGACTAAACAAAGAATTAAAAAAGTTCGAGCAAACCTATGAAAAGGAATCTTCTATTTTTTTTAAAGAATTCAATGGGGGTCTCCTCGGAGATGAGATGGACTTTGTGGAATGGTCTTCCCTTTACCAGATGCGCAACCGCCTTCTTGAGAGGAAGAATACCCTGGAAGGAAAGATGTAAATGATTGAGGACTATCTGGAAGGGATAATAGGAGAGCTTTCCGTAAATCCGGTAGTTTCTTCTTTTAGAGTGGTAAAACGAGAAGTGGGGGAGGAGGAGGGTTATATCCGGATAAAATGTAGCCTGGCTAATGGGGATCTTTTGGAATTTGCCGAATATGTTGAGGTTAGAAAGGCTGGGGTTTATACCGAAACTTACAGTTTTCACTGGCAAACATCGGATAAAAGATTAATCAAAAGATGGGACAATGTAAGGCATCACAAGGAATTGGGTACTTTTCCTTATCATCTCCATCTTTCTGGTGAAAGGGTAACGGAATCCATGCCCATGAATGTGAAAAAGGCTCTGGCAGAAATAGAGAAGGCTCTGGGAATTAGTGAATAAAATAAGGCTAGTGGAATGTCCCTTTAATACCTTTACTATGAATTACTATAAATAATTCCCTCCCCCTTGATGGGGGAGGGGCAGGGTGGGGGTGAAGAATCGCTATGTTGCCCCCTCCCCTTAATCCCCTCCCACCAAGGGAGGGGAGACATTTTTGGTAAAGTTATTTATGAGTCAAAGCACTAGAAAAAAGATAGCAAACGCAGTGATAGAAAAACTTTCAAGTGAGGTATTGTTTAGAGATCGCGGCCTTACTATTGAGGAAATTACACAGGAACAGGCACACAATGTCAGGAAGCACCTTTATGGCGATATCCAATATCGTCCTTTCCTTGAGCGGTGGTGATAAAGATGGATATCATAAAAAAACTTGATCAAAAATTCTAAAGGGGCGTACAATGTTACTCCGTATCCCTGACAGGGATAAGATTTTCCTTGCAATATAAAATACGATGTGCTATCAAAGCACATTTTGTATCCTCAGATTTGTAGGATGGTGTAAGGCTGATTAATAAGATTTAACCAATAAGCTATAAATAGAAAACTAATCATGATTCCGAAAAGTAACGAGTTGGCAAGCCCATCCACCTTATACAGAAAAGCTGAACACTGATAGCTGAACCCCCTATGATTGATTTATATAAATAGTAAATTGATATACAGCAATAGGGAGGTAGAAGGAATGTGGGGACCAACCGAGGAGGTTAATGGATGCTGAATATTACAATGAAACAATTGCTGGAGGCTGGTGTTCATTTTGGACATCAGACAAAGCGATGGAACCCAAAAATGAAAGAGTATATTTTTGGGGCAAGAAATGGAATTTACATCATCAACCTGCAAAAGACTGTTCAATTATTCAGAGAGGCTTATAATTTCGTAGTTGAAACAGTAGCCAAAGGAGAAACAGTTCTATTTGTAGGAACAAAAAAACAGGCTCAGGATGCCGTTGAGGAAGAAGCCAAGAGATGTAACATGTTTTATATTACCAACAGATGGCTTGGAGGGACATTAACGAATTTCCAAACTATCAAGCAGAGTATAGATAGGTTAAAAAAGATTGAGGCTATGAAAACCGATGGCACTATTGGTAGTCTTACAAAGAAAGAGGTGTTGAGGCTTGAGAAGGAGAGAGAAAAATTAGAGAAGAATCTCGGCGGGATCAAAGATATGGGCAAACTTCCTGGGGCCATTTTGATTATTGATCCCAGAAAGGAAAGGATATCCGTTACTGAAGCAAAGAAACTTGGTATCCCCAGTATTGCCTTAGTAGATACAAACTGTGATCCTGATGATATAACCTATGTCGTCCCAGGAAATGACGATGCTATCAGAGCCATACGGTTATTTGCTTCAAAGACTGCAGATGCTTGCCTGGAAGGACGAAAGAAACTTGAGGAAAAGATAGAAGCCGAAGCCAGAGAAGAAGAGATGTCCCTTGAAATTGAAGAGAGTGAGGAAGAAGTGGTTCAAAATCGAGTGGAGGTATAATACAACTGAGGTTGTTAGTTTGATAAGTAATAGAAAATTTAGCAAACGAGGTAATTAAAAAGGGTTATGGAGATTAAATCATCTGTTGTTAAGAGTCTGCGTGAGAAAACCAGTGCCGGGATTATGGATTGCAAAAAGGCTCTGGAGGAAACCAGAGGTGACATTGATAAGGCCATAGATTACTTGAGAAAAAAAGGGCTGGCGGCAGCAGCTAAGAAGACAGGTAGGATTTCTAAAGAAGGAATTATAGAGGCATATATCCATCCCGGGGGGAAGCTGGGGGTACTTGTAGAGGTTAATTGTGAAACTGATTTTGTAGCTAAGGCAGCGGATTTTGTGGAATTTGTAAAAAATATAGCTATGCACATAGCTGCCTCAAATCCCCTTTATTTGAAAAGAGAATTTATTCCAGAAGATGTTATAGAAAAAGAAAGGGAGATATATAAGAGTCAGGCATTAAACTCTGGGAAACCTGAAAAGATAATTGATAGAATCGTCGATGGAAAAATAGAAAAGTACTTTTGTGATGTCTGCTTACTGGAACAGCCCTATGTTAAAGAGCCCGAACTCTCTGTTAAAGAATTAGTCGATACCTTAATAGCCAAGATGGGGGAGAATATATCTATCAGGCGTTTTTCCCGTTACCAATTGAGCGAAAATCTGGATAATGAAAAGGCCTAATTTTAGAAGGGTCCTCCTTAAACTGAGTGGAGAGGCCCTGATGGGCGATGAGGAATATGGAATCAGCCCTACTGTTATAAACAGCATTTCATCCGAGATCAAGGATGTCCTTGAACTAGGCATAGAGATAGCAATTGTTATAGGCGGCGGGAATATTTTCCGTGGAATAAAGGCCACTGCCCAAGGGATGGACCGCTCTTCAGCCGACTATATAGGAATGTTGGCCACAGTGATTAATAGTCTGGCTTTGCAGGATGGGTTGGAAAAACTTGGAGTACCCACCAGGGTTTTATCTGCCATAGAGATGCGGCAAATAGCAGAACCTTATATATCTAGACAGGCCATACGACACCTGGAGAAGAAAAGGGCTGTGATATTTGCTGCAGGAACAGGCAATCCCTATTTTACTACCGATACTGCAGCTGCACTCAGGGGAAAAGAAATCAACGCAGATATAATGCTGAAGGCAACAAAGGTTGATGGTGTCTACACCAGTGACCCCACAATAGATAGAGATGCTAAAAAATTTGAGTCATTAAGCTATACTGAGGTATTGAACAAAAACCTTAAAGTGATAGACTCTACGGCCGTATCTTTATGCAGGGACAACAACTTACCGATAATAATTTTCAACCTAACAGTTCCAGGCAATATTAAAAAAGCCGTTTTAGGCGAAAGAATAGGAACCAGGATTACGGGTGAGATATGAAAGAAGAGGTTATTAAAGAACTTGAAAATAGTATGGAAGATGCAATTGAAGGCCTTAGGAAAGAATTTAGCAAGGTAAGAACAGGAAGGGCATCATTGTCTTTGCTCGATGGGATTAAGGTCCAATACTATGGAGAAGTTACACCCCTCAATCAGCTTGCAACTCTTTCTGTTCCGGAATCCAGATTGATTACAGTTCAACCATGGGATACCAAGGTTATAGGAGAAATCGAAAAGGCCATACAAAAATCCGGATTGGGCATCACCCCAATTAATGATGGAAAGCTCATCCGCATCTCAATACCCAATTTAACAGAAGAGCGAAGGCAGGAACTGATTAAGGTGGTTAGAAGGATGACCGAAGAGTGTAAAGTGTTCCTCAGGAATACCCGAAGGGATACCAATAATATGCTCAAAGATATGAAGAAAGAGAAAGAGATCTCTGAAGATGAGCTGTTTAAACTCCAAGATGAAGTTCAGAAAATCACAGACAAATATGTGAAAAAATCTGACGAGACTCTAGCGGCTAAGGAGAAAGAGGTGCTGGAAATCTAGTTCTAACTATAGGCAACGTCACTGGTCATTAGTCATCGGTCATTGGTTAAGTGTGGAAAATTGATCGCTTTTACCAGTGACAAATGACTATTGACAAATGACATTTCACTATAGTTTACGGAGGTAAAAATCTGTGCCCTATAAAATTACTGATGACTGTGTATCGTGCGGAACCTGTACGGAAGAGTGCCCTTCTCAAGCCATTGAAGAAGATGATGATATATATATAATTAACCAGGATGAATGCACAGAGTGTGGTACCTGTGTAGACGTATGTCCAACAGAAGCAATAATTCAGGAATAAATATTAAAAGTTTCTAGATTTTCCCCGGCACTTTTCGGGCTCATCCCGTCTCACTCTTAAAGTATCCTTTTAATCTATCCGGAAGAAACATTTACCCTTGCCTATAATCTTTACTTGAAAAATCACATTACTTATGCTAGTTAGTTCATTCTGAAAAATGAAAAATTTCCTTTGAAAGGAATATCGTTAAAAAAACCGGAAATCGTGAATCGCAAGTCGTAAATGGGTTTTATTTTTTTTGTTTATGACTCACGACTTTAGCTTGGTAAATAATTATGGAGAGGCTGAATAAAGATAAACTTCCCAGGCATATTGCAATTATTATGGATGGCAACGGCCGTTGGGCTAAGAAAAGGATTCTCAATAGAGTATCTGGACATCAAAAGGGAGCAGAGGCAGTAAGAGAAGCAGTAAAGACCTGTAGAGAACTGGGCATTGAGGTTCTCACCCTTTACGCCTTTTCTATGGAGAATTGGAATCGTCCAAAGGGTGAAGTAAGTGCATTGATGAGCCTTCTTAGAAGATATCTTTTTGAGGAACTGGACGAGATGCTGGAGAACAATATACGACTTAACGCAATTGGCGACCTTGAGAATCTGCCCGATAAGGTATATAAGGTTTTGACAGATACCATCGAAAAAACCAAAGCATGCAAAGGGATGATCCTAAATCTGGCATTAAGTTATGGAGGCAGAGACGATATTATCCATGCGGTTCGGAAGATCATCAGTGATTGTGAGGCTAAAAAGATAAAACCTGAGAATATTACAGAGGAACTCTTTTCTAACTATCTATTTACTGCTGGAATCCCAGATCCAGATCTGCTGATCAGGACCAGTGGTGAACATCGAATTAGCAACTTCCTGCTCTGGCAAATGGCTTATACGGAAATATACATTACCGATACCCTATGGCCCGATTTTAAAAAAGAAGATTTAATTGAAGCTATACTGGACTTTCAGTCCAGAGAAAGAAGGTTTGGTCTAACGAGCAGTCAGATAAGGGACAGGAAGAAGAAAGGGGTGTAATGGAATTAAAGAGATGGTTAACAGCTTTATTCCTTATACCACTCCTTATCCTTGTGGTAGGTTATGGCTCACAACAGGTCTTTTTTGGGGTCCTTTTAGTTACAATAATACTGGCAACTCATGAGTTTTATGCCCTGGTTTTGCCTGGGGCTCACAGGAAAGAAAAGATACTAGGGATCCTTTTGGGATCGCTTTTAGCATATGGTATTTATGGGGGAGATGACCATTTCATACTGGGTTTTTCCGCTTTTATTATTGTTTTTTTGCTCATCTTCTTTCTGGTAAATGTTGAAGATTTAAGCTCGGTAGTCCCCAGCCTTGGGAAACTTCTAATTGGAATCTTTTACATAGGCCTCCTCTTCCCTCATCTTACCTTAATTAGAGGATTGCCCCTTGGTAAACAGTGGGTTTTCTTCACCCTGGCAGTAACCTTTATGGGGGATACCGCCTCTTATTATGGGGGCAGTTACCTTGGAAGGCATAAACTGTATCCAAGGATTAGTCCGGGCAAAACTATAGAGGGTTCCCTATGGGGATTCGCAGGAAATATAGGCGGGGCTTTAATCTTCAGAGAATGCTTTCTGGATCAACTGGAGATTTATCACTGCCTGATTCTGGCTGTAGGTCTGGGGATAATGGGACAGGTGGGGGATCTGTGTGAATCAATGATAAAGAGAAGCGCTGGGGTAAAAGACTCTGGCAGTTTGCTGCCTGGACATGGGGGCGTATTAGATCGGATTGACAGCATCCTCTTTTCGGCGCCCTTTCTTTATTATTATGCAATTATATTTCTTTAATTAGTTCACACTGAAAAATTCCCTTTTCCGCTCTCTGGTTCAGGTTTTTTGACCCATCTATGACTCGCTTCAGGCATTTTCAGAAACTCGCCCTTCGGGCTCAAACACCTGAAAATGCTTATCTTCCGCTTCGTCAAGATGGGTGCCCCAAAAATCCTGCTCATGTTCGCTCCAAAGGAAATTTTTCATTTTTCAGGGCGAACTAATTAAGTCTTAAATACTAACTTAGGTGTTGGTTATCGTTGCCAATCTCCTGACCAATGTCCACTGACACGGATAACTACCAACATTCCTATAAATATTCCCTCCTCCTTGATGGGGTAGGGTGGGGGTGAAGAATCGCTATTTTGCCCCCTCCCCTTAATCCCCTCCCACCAGGAGAGGGGAGACATTTTTGGTTAACTTATTTATGAGTCAAACCTTCAGAAAGAATTTAGTTGGGTACTAAATGAAGAAACTGGCTATTTTGGGTTCCACAGGTTCAATCGGTGTCAACACGTTAGATATAATCGAAAGGTTCAGGGATAAATACGAAATAGTAGCCCTTTCAGCTGGGTCTAATATCCAATTACTAAAAGAGCAGATTGCCAAATTTAAACCAAAAGTGGTATCCGTATTGAATGAACCTCTTGCCAACAGACTGAAAGAAGAATTGGACCCGTTAGACATAGAAATCCTCTACGGTATTGAAGGAACCAATAGGGTTGCTACGTTGTCAGAGGTTAACATGGTTGTATCTGCCATTGTTGGGGCAGCAGGGTTAATTCCCTCAGTTTCTGCTATTAAGGCTCGTAAAAATATAGCCCTGGCTAACAAGGAAACCCTGGTTATGGCAGGAAAGATAGTAATGAAAGAAGCGAAAGAGAACGGCGTTACTATCTTCCCCATTGACAGCGAGCACAGCGCTGTTTTCCAATCCCTGCTGGGGCATCAAAAGAAGGACGTAAAAAGGATAATTTTGACGGCTTCCGGGGGGCCGTTTCTAAACTGTTCCCAGGAAGAACTCGCAAATGTCACAATTCAGGAAGCCCTAAACCACCCTATTTGGGAGATGGGAAAGAAGATCACTATCGATTCGGCATCTCTAATGAACAAAGGATTGGAGGTAATTGAAGCCAGATGGTTGTTCGATATTCCTCATGAAAAGATCGACGTCCATATTCACCCCCAGAGTATAGTTCACTCAATGGTAGAATATATTGATGGCTCGGTTGTTGCCCAAATGGGGTTGCCAGATATGCGGGGACCAATATCTTATGCCCTTGCATATCCTGAACGTCTTCCAACGGAACTTCCTTCCTTAAACCTTCTTGAGATTGACAAACTTACCTTTGAATTACCGGATGAGAAAAGATTTCCTGCTCTCAGATTGGCATACAGGGCAGTTGAGGAGGGGGGGACAATGCCTGCTGTTTTGAATGCTGCCAATGAGATAGCAGTGGAGGCGTTTTTAAACAATAAAATAGGTTTCACCGGGATACCCCACATTATAAAACAGACCATGAATTCTTATAAGGTAAAAGAAATAAACACAATACAAGACGCATTGGAAGCCGATAGTTGGGCTCGGATAAAGGCAAAGGTGCTTATCTAGTGGAATGTCCCTTTAATACCTTTACTATGAATTACTATAAATATTCCCTCCCCCTTGATGGGGGAGGGGCAGGGTGGGGGTGAAGAATCGCTATGTTGCCCCCTCCCCTTAACCCCCTCCCA
>Ga0210017_1000934_pt1 | contig 25364 bp, 23 predicted proteins | sample CryGeyCG2014_020_FD_183966 | JGI IMG/M metagenome (GOLD analysis project Ga0210017, IMG submission 183966) | Groundwater microbial communities from aquifer - Crystal Geyser CG08_land_8/20/14_0.20 (SPAdes) (version 2) | ecosystem: Environmental > Aquatic > Deep subsurface > Groundwater | place... | reverse complement strand
TAGTCGGCTGAGGGGCGGACTGGGTGTTCTGGGTCTGGGGGTTCTGGGGCGTGGTCGTTCGGCGACGGAACAATTCCGCTAGACCGTACCCTACCAGCAGGCAGGCAAGGACGAGTAGGGCTACTTCAGGGGTGTTGAGGTTCATGTCGTTACTCCTTGGCGGTTAGCGATGCCGGTTACGAACATCCCCGCTCCCAAGAGGAGCAGGAACAGAACAGCAAGCGTGGCATCGTCGCTTTGCCGTTTTGTGGTTTCGGTAGTCAGGCGCTCGTCAAACTTTTTGAGCGCCTTGTCGACCCCGGTTAGGCGTTTCTGGATTGCAAGGAGCTCGTCCTTGCAATCCTCCTTGTCTCCCTGGAGCGCGCGCAGTTGCCTACACACGCCCCAAGTTTCCACGATCAGATGTTCAACTTCGCCGTGCCCCGGCGCCCCAACGTGCCCGTTGACGGGCAGGGGGGGGGAATTTGGGGCAGAGGCGACGGGTTGGGATCGGGACACGTGGGCACGGGTCCGGGGTCTGGTCGGGTGGGGCGCTTTGGGCGGATTTTGTAACAGCCGAAGCTGTCGCTCAATCTCCGCCAGTCGGGGGTCGTCCGATCGGACGACTCTCCCTTTCATCGCGTCGCTAACGAGGTACTGTGCCTCGTCGACGATGGACCCGAGGGTCGTGGGCGTGGCGTCGGGGCAGGGCACTGGCGTGCCCGCCGATATCCCCCCCGACTGGTTGTCGTAAATCTCCAATTCCTGTGCCCAGATGGGCGCAGAAAGGAGGAAAAACGTCGCCACCGAGGTGGCGATGAGCATTCTTGCCATTTTGGCAACACCTCCTCGGTGGCGACGAGTGCTCATGCTCGTCGGCTTTTCATCTTTCTAGAATTGGCTATGCCGATTTTCCAGAAAGGTTGCTGTTTTAAAACGGGTCAGCTCCCGTGAAACTAGTTGTTAATGAACGGTTTAGAAGCTCGGTGCTTGATTTTAGAATTGTATTTATTCTAACTTCCAACATCCAGCCTCTAACTTCTAATTCAGATTTGTAGTATAACATAATTGAGCCAAAAAGTCAATACCCTAGACCCGCAAGTAAAATAAATGAGCTTTGCTTGACCAAAAGTCAAGGGTTTGATAGTATGAGTTAAAATATGAGAAAATTTGCAAAGCTAAATAGTGAGCAATTAAAATTTATCTCGGAAATACTGGAAAACTTGGGGCTGGTATTTTTTGTCTCAATGGTGGTGCCGGCATTTAACCAAACTCAAGATCTATTTTTCATTGCAACTGGTTTGGTTTATGCTTTTATGTGTTGGTTTTTTGCATTAGTAATTTTAAGAAAGGAGAAAATATGAACGGACTAGCCACTTTTTATATTACAGGAGCCATTGCTGTGTTAATTATCGTTCTCATCACTCTGCCCACTTTGTTTGAGCGGGCAAAAGAAACAAGGGACAAAAAAAAACATAAATAGTATTATGGCGACACAAAGAAAAACAAAATTCAATCCGCAAGTGATTCAGGATCGGATTTTTCGTCAAATGAGCGCGGAGAAAAAAATCGACTTGATCGGGCAATTTTGGCGTTTGTCTCAAAGTTTAAGTAAAGAAAGGCAAAAAGATGGAATTCGTCGCGCTATTGGCAAAATTAGATAAAATACTGGACGAGCTAAAGATTGATTATTTAATAACGGGTGGCATAGCGGTGGGCGCTTGGAGCCGTCCGCGACATACAGCTGATATTGATATAATAGTTGAAATCGTTAATGCAGAAAAAGTTGGAAAGTTAATCGTCAAGTTAAAAGAAAATTTCAAGGGATATATTGATATTGAACAGGCGCAAGACGCATTGCGGAGGAGGGGAGAGTTTAATATGATAGAACAGGATTATGGCATAAAAATTGATTTTTGGTTTTCAACCGGTAGTGGATATGACAAAGAGAAGTTTTGTCACTCAAGACAGAGAAAAATAGGGGGTAGGCTGGTGAGATTTATCAGCCCGGAAGATTTAATCATTTCAAAGTTAATTTGGTCTCAAAAGGCGGGTGGGTCTGAACGGCAGATTGACGATATCAAAAGCGTGTTGGCAGTGCAGGGCAAAAGGTTGGATAAAAAATATTTACAAAAATGGATTGGGAAATTAGATCTAGAAAATGAGTGGAAGATAATAGGAGAATAGTTGAGCTAAATTATCGTAACCGTAATTTCAAGGGTTGCGGTTTTGGGTAAAAGAAAACCCCCCACCGATAGTTTGGTGGGGGGGAATGAATTAGGGAAATCCGCCAAAGGGTCTGGCGGGAGAGGTTAGGGGTTACTTTCCGCCAGCTGAGCTGGCGGAGGTAGACCCGTTGTCAGCCGCCGCCCCGGAGGTCGGGGTGACGGCGGTGGAGGTAGAGACAGACGACGCGGCAGCTGCCGCAGCGCCGTAGCCAGCGCCACCGGTACCACCTTGGGCAGTGTTGGCGATGTTGCCAACACTGCCACCAGTGGCGCCTCCGGCGCCCCCGCCTGTTTGCGAGACCCGAAAGGTACTCGCGTACTGGGCGGGGCGCAATCCCCTAAAAGCCAAAACCTGAGCCGCGGCGTGCAGGAGAACTTCCCACCACTTTCTCGACTCGTACATGACTTTCGGAGCCTGGGGGGTGTCGCGAACTGCGTAAACGCCAGGGATAATCCCCTCAGTCGACCGCGATTTTTCCAGCTCGATGAGCTGGCAGATCGCGATCAACGTCGGCGTGACGTCGGCTGGCTCGCCGGGGGCGCCTTGGGCGCCGGGCTCACCGGGAAGGCCGGTCGGGCCCTCTGGTCCTTGCGGACCTTCGTATCCGCGCGGGCCGGGTTTGCCCTTTTGCCCGCGCGGTCCGACGGGACCTGGCTGGGCAGGGGCGTGCTCTAGTCGGTCAACGAGAGCGAATACTTCCGCTCTCGTTGAGAACGACTTCGGGTAGAACCGTCCGTTGACGCATCTACCCGCTACAAACCCCTCAGATGCGAGCCGCTCGACAGCAGCACGCATCTTTGGTTCTAGCCCTCCAAGGTCCGTGAACGGACCCTGGAATTCCGTCCCGCCTGCCGGGCCATTGATGTGGCGGGCGGTGGTCGTGGTCTGCCCCTCCGCCAACTGGCGGAAGGGGGTGGGCGTCAGGGCAAGGGCGACGAGGATTGCGATCATTGTACACCTCCTAAGTTAAAGATCGCGGTCGGGTTTGTGATAGTCAATTCTCGGGACATCCGACAATTTCCGAGAATTACGCTGACGGTCAGGGGGACGCTTACTTTTTGAAGCGTAAGCGTGCCGTTGGCATCCCAGACCTTAGACAGCGACCGGCCGTCCGCGGTCTGGTAGTCAACCCGGACGACTTGTCGTCCGGGGACCTGAATGATCAATTCTCCGATATTTTGGAGAGTGATCTTTTTGGACCGGGGTCGGCGCTGTTTGCTTGGCGGGGCGGAATACGAAACCCCTCCGCCAGCAACAAGCGCGTCCTGCAGGATAAAACCTGTGAGTGGGGCGGTTGTCGGATCATCACCGACCGCAATTGGTTCGGCGACAGCGATGGCTTCCTGCCACCGCCGAACCTTGTCGGTTTGCTCATCGGTAAGCCGAGCTTTCTCCGCCTTGTAGGCGGTTTTTTGCTCGGCGCTTTGCCGAGTCAAATCAGCCACCAGCTTCTCCAGCGTCGCGATGTGCGCGACGCTGGCCGGATCATCCTGCGGTTCTGTAACCGCAATCCGGAAGATTCCCGATGCTTCGTTCTTGCCTGCTTGCACAAAGGTCTCAATAACCCATGGCATTGCCGGCAGTCCGTTCGCCCAATCTTCCGGCTGATCGGCAAGATCAAGCCCGAGATAGGGCTGGTCGGTCTTAATTACTATCGACCATGGACCAAGTTGACGACGCGATCCTTTGATTCTACTGTGGTTAAACCACACCAGATCGCGACCGCCCAAACGAATCCCGACAACAGCATATCCGCCATGCGAGCCCAACACTGGCTGGGCTACGATGCGGACGCTGTCGCCCCGAACAATCGGCAGGGTCTGGTCGTACTGCACGACCTTGTTCTCCCCGCCAACCGTCACGGTGTAGTACCGTGTGGCTTCGTCCGGCTTGATCACCTGGACGGAAACCTCTGATAGCACCCCTACTGCCGTGTCGGCAGAAAGAGGCGCGCTCGCCGTGATGGCAAGCAGAAGGACTAAGCTAGCGCGCATTTTGCACCTCCCGGTGCTTTACGGTTTGCTCAACTGGATTCCCGATGTCAAAGCGTATTGCTTCCGACTCGGGAATGCCAGAGACTTGGCGTTTGGGATTTGCCAAGGAGCGGGGTAGGCGAACAGAAAGGAACTATTCTGCTGGATTCCCGCGACACAGGGTGCTCGGGAACAGGGGCAGTCGTTTCACTTCCTGGTTGTCAAGGGGCGTCAAGGGAGCGATAAAAATTCGCGCTCCTTATCGGTAAGGAAACAATATACCATAAAAATCAGCTTTTGTCAAGCTGGTTAGAGGTTAGAGGTTGGACGTTAGATGCTAGAAGTATTTAAATTCGTTTTTTAGAGGCGCTTATGAGCCCATGTAATAATTTATGCGCGCTGTTACGCAAAATAAGCAGTTCGGCATCAAGCTTTATATAGCCTAAATCCCGCGCAATAATTAGTTGGTTTTTTACCTCAAATATAGAGCCGTTTGCTTGATAGTAAAATTTAATTTTATCTTTATAGGTTTGTCTGCCAAAACCTTCTGCAATGTTTGAAGTAATTGACACAGATGCGCGTCTTATTTGATCGGTTAAGCTATTTTTCTTTTTCAGAAAAAGCGTCTGTTAGCTTATACACAGCTAAAACCAATTTATGTGATGCTCGCCAGGCATTTAAGTCAGTAAAACTTTTGATTGCCCCCATTATTTCTATTCTAAAATCTAATGTCTAAAATCCAACATCGGATTATTTTAAATAATCCTTTAGCCTTTTGCTGTCCTCGTGTTTTTTGAGCCGTTCAAGGGCTTTGGCTTCGATCTGGCGAATGCGCTCGCGCGTGACGCCAAATTCCTTGCCAACTTCCTCTAGCGTGTTAGTGCGATACCCCTCAAGTCCAAAACGCATCTTGACGATTTTTTGCTCGCGGGGGTTTAACAGTCGTAATGATTCAGTGATGTGGTTTTTTAAAAGTTCGTAGATAGCTGATTCTTTGGGTGACATAGAAATTTTATCTTCAATAAAATCTCCCAGGCGCGAATCGTCCTCTTCGCCCACCGGAGACTCCAAAGAAACAGTTTCTTGGGAAATTTTTAAAATATGCTCAACCTTGTCAATCGGCAGGTGCATTTCAGCTGAAATTTCCTCGGGCGTTGGCTCGCGACCCAGATCTTGCACCAGTTGTCGCTGAGTGCGGATCAGCTTATTGATAGTTTCAACCATATGAACCGGAATGCGAATGGTGCGCGCTTGGTCAGCAATGGCGCGGGTAATCGCTTGGCGAATCCACCAAGTGGCGTAAGTGGAAAATTTATAGCCTTTTTTGTAATCAAATTTTTCCACCGCGCGCAGTAGCCCGGTGTTGCCTTCTTGGATTAAATCAAGGAGCGTTAAGCCCCGCCCAATGTATTTTTTGGCAATGGACACAACAAGGCGCAAGTTCGCCTCAGCCAGTTGTTTTTTAGCCAGAGGGTCTCGCCGCTCGATTCTTTTCGCCAGCGAAACTTCCTCGTGAGCTTTTAAAAGAGGAATGCGTCCGATTTCGCGTAAATACATTCTCACCGAATCGTCAGATACATTTGATAATTCCTTCAGATCGTCGATTTCTTTGTCCAATTCTTCCTGGCTTACTTTTTCAAAAATTTTGCGACCTTCTTTAATTTCAACACCTTCGCGGTGCAACTCGTCGTAGAGCAAATCGATCTGGGCGATTTTTTTCTGTGGTTCGGGAAAAATTTGCAAAATTTCCTGAAAAGTAATAAAGCCGATTTGCTTGCCCTTGTCCAGCACATTCTCCATTTTTGGAGAAAAGCGGATATTTTTAAATTTTTGTTGTGTCATTATTTCAAGCGCGATTACAATGTTTGTTGCAGTTTTTTTAGTAATTCCTTCACCGCTTGGCGATCGCCTTTGGTTTCAGCGTCAGCGATTTGGCGGGCAAAATCCTTTTTGGTTTCCTCTTGTTGATCTTTTTTTAGGAACTTCGCCAGATATTCTATTTCTTTTGTAAGTTCCTCTTGACTGAGCCCTTGATATTTGCTTTCAGCCAGTAGCTCGAACTCTTTGAGCTTGTCTTTATTATAGTCGCCAGCGAGCTTTTTGTAAAGGTTGTATTTTTCGTCAAATTCAGGATAAAGCGAAAGAATTCCGAGCGCTAAGTCAGATTTGCTCGGTCCTTTTAGGGTGGCCACTTCTGCAATTTCAGCTGATTTTTCGGTTTTGACTCGATCGAGCGCCAGCGCAATACTTTCCGTAGGGGTGTTTAATTTTTTTGCCACCAAAGAGATAAAATGGTTTTGCTCAATGGGATCGGCGATTACTTTAAGGGAAGGCAGGATTTCATAAAAAATAAGTTTTTTTTCAGCAATATCAGGCTCTGGATATTTGGCTAGGTTTTTTTCCAAGAGCCATTCAATATAGTAAAGCGCGTTTTTTACAGTTTTGCGCCACAGCTTAGGGTCACGCGCGATAAGCTCTCCCGGGTCTTTGCAGTTTTCTGGGTATCGGGCTAATTTTAGATTAAAATTATATTTTTGCGCCATAGCAAAAATTTGCGCGCTGGCTTTTTGTCCGGCTTCGTCTTGGTCAAGGGCAAGGATTAGGTTGCTTGTTATTCGGCTTAAAATTTTCAAGTGATTGTCGGTTAGCGCGGTGCCAGAAGAGGCGACGGTGTTGGCGGTGCCAGCTTGGTGCGCCATAATTACATCCATTTGTCCCTCAACCACAATGGCAAATTTTTTCTCGCGAATGGATTGGCGGGCTTCCGGGTATCCATACAAAAGGCGCGATTTATAAAATATGGGAGTTTCAGCGGTGTTCAGGTATTTAGGCATTATTTTATCATCAAGCGCCCGACCGGTAAAACCAACCACATTTCCCATCATATCGCTAAGCGGAAACATCAGGCGGTTGATAAAACGATTCGGAGCGCCTGCTTGACTGATTTCAGTGTTGGAAAAAGCGCGCGAGCGCAAAAATTTTTCTAGCCAATCGTTTCTAAGTGGCGCATATCCCAAGAAAAATTTGTCAATCGAGTTTTGAGTAACGCCCCGTTTTTTGAGATAGTCGCGAGCATTTTGGGCGCTGGGATGGCTAGTGAGAATTTTGTGGAATGCGCTACTTGCCAGTGAGTTGATTTTGTAGAGTTTTGTTTTGTGATCAATTGGCTCGGGAGTGGATCTTGACCCCGAACGGGGGGTGAGCGTCACGCCCGCCCGCTGGGCTAAAATTTTGAGCGCTTCGCCAAATCCGAGATTTTCATATTTCATTAAAAAATTAAACACATTACCGCCTTCTCCGCAGCCAAAACATTTGAAAATCTGTTTTTCAGCCGAGACCATAAACGAAGAAGTATTTTCATCGTGGAACGGGCAAAGGGCTTTATGATTGGAGCCAGCTTTTTTAAGTTCAAGGTATTGCCCGATAAAGTCCACGATGTCTATTTTCTGCTTGACCAAATCAATGTCGGACATATTATAAATTTAAAATTAATAACTCAAAAATAGAAATTGTACTTGATTAAGTTGTATCAAAAAAAGTATAATAGGGCAAGTTGGTGAGGTCGGATAGCGGTTTATTCCACGCGCTTGGAAAGCGCGCGCTCGAAAGGGCTCGTGGGTTCGAATCCCATCCTCACCGCCAATTAGGAAATGTCTTTGTTGGCTCGCCCTCTGCGAGGGCTCGCCAGCCGATTTTAAGCGCAAATTGGAATTTTTTATCTTTCAAAGTGAAGTTCGAGCCGATATTTTTTCAGGTTTTTTGGCAGTTTTTCAATCTGAAAGGGTCGCTTCTCCGCCAGAGGCGGACAGGTGTGGCGGGCGGAAGGGGAGTTGGAGGGAATTCCGCCCGCCACACAAATTTTGGGCGAAATCAGTTCGAATTTTTTTTGGCGAAAATCCGAATTCCGAATTTTAAAATCCAATCGCTCGGGCGGGCAAAAAGGAAGGGGGTTGGAGTGTCATCCCCACCAGGAATTTGCCCGCCCTCGCTTTCTGATTCCAATTTTTTTCCGCCGCCACCGAATTTCGTATTTTGCTTTGCAAAATGCGCCACTAATAAGGAAATTGTGCTTGCCCCGCCCGCCCGTGCGCACACAACAAAAACTCCCTTGTTAAAATTAAAGAAAAGATGTATCCTAATAATATGATTTCAATATAAGTTCGCATGACATTATTTTACCAATAATAGTATTATAATACAAGTATGGCACAAGAGAATAAAATCAGCAAGAACATAAAAAAACTAAGACAAGCCAAAGGCTTGTCGCAAGATCGGTTATCAAAATTAGCCGATGTTTCTTATAATTCAATCATAAAACTTGAAACTGGCGGAATTACTAATCCAACGATTGAAACATTGCAGAAAATCGCCAAAGCATTGGATGTTTCAGTTGATGATTTGTTAAAGTAAAAAATATTGCAAAAAGCGTCGGGGGGGTAAAATATAAGTAAGGTCGTACGATTTTTAATAATAACCAAATAATTTCTTAAATTAGCTACTAATTTATTTGATAGCTAGTAAAAAGAAAGGACAAAAATATGGAATACGCAGATAACAACAAATTAAACGAGTCAAATAGCGAAGTCGGTAATCAAGAACAAAGTTTTTCCAGTATACCACCTAAAAATTCCAATCGTAATTTAAAAATATTAGTGGGCGTTTTGATTGTTTTGTTAGTTATCGGCGTTGGCGTAGCCAGTTTTTATATTTTTGGAAACAAAACTGTTCCCAAAAATGAACTGACAAAGCCTAAAGTTTCAAATCAAATTACGCCAAGCCAACAAAAAAATGACACAATTTTATTTAATAGAAGTAATGGGATTTATGAAATAAATATTTTAACAAAGGAATTGAAACCTTCAACAAACCCAGCGGACGGCATTATTCAGTTTATTGGTTTGCCCAAAGAAGTAAAAAATAAACAAACTAGCATTTCTTTGACCAGAACCCTTGTGTCTCAAGACAAGACAAAAGCTATTGTAGTTTTCACTACCTTTGACGAAACTCAAAAGCCAAGCGAATTTAACGGATCACTCCCTACTCTAAAAGCTGATGAATTTATTTGCGATATCGCAACGCAAAAATGCTCTACAACAGATTCTTTAGCTTCGGCTTATAAAGCAACAGGTCTGGCTGGTAAGTGGTTTGGGGGTGGGATGTTATGGTGGTATAAATGGGATTCAGTAAAAAATCTTTTTTATGGACACCTGAGCGGTGAAGGAATTGGTAATGCGTCGCCAGTCTATGTATTTAATTTAAATAATAAGTCGCTTCAGCAAACAACTGGATATAATTCATTAGACGAAAAAGAAAAACGTGCCGGAGTTCCTGCTGGGGCATTCAGTCCATCTCTCAACAGATTTGTTATGGTGGAATCAAATAATAATAAATGGGATTTGTTGCTTTATGAAAGTAATAATCTTTCCGCCCCACTTAAAAAATACGATGTTTCCTCAATGAATGATACAGCATATAACGGAAGCGGTATTGATTCTGTGGTGTGGTCAGCAGATGAGAAAACCCTCGTTCTTGAGACCAATAAACAAATTTTCACATTAAATTTAGAAAACGGAGAAATAGCTCTAAAGTATACGGATACAACTCAAGATGAAAGCGGACTTTGGTTAGATTTTAACGCTGTAGATTTATCGCCGAGTGGAAGATATATCGTTTTTGTTGATTACGATAAAAGGAAAACACTCTATAGCGAAAACAAACTGGAGACAGTTTTGAAAGCCATTGATCTAAAAGATAATAACAATGTGATAGAATTACTTCACGAAGAAGGTTTGAGTTTGTATTATCAACAATAGCTAAAAGAGGGCAGTGCGCCAGTTTTACTGGCACGAAATTCGGTGGTGGCGGAAAAAAATTGGAATCAGAAAGCGAAGACGGGCAAAAATTCCTGGTGGGGATGACACTCCAACCCTCTTCCTTTTTGCCCGCCCGAACGATTGGATTTTAAAATTCGAAACGGAATTCGAATTTTTTTGAAAGCACACCGCCAAGAATCACATTATGTTCGTTTGATTAAGTGTATTTTAATAAAACTTTTGATTGCCTCAACAACTTCTTTTTGTAATTTGGCTGGGCTGGACGCAATCCAGACAGCAAATTCGTAAAAATTACGCGGATCAACTTTGAGCCAATGATTGTTTTTATACATCAGGAGCATCAGGGAGGTGACTGCGATCCGTTTGTTGCCATTTAAAAATGGGTGATTTTTAATCATTAGATAAAAAATAATTGATGCCTTATCAATCAGTGTGGGGTATAAAGAGCGCTTGGCGTAAGTGACAGCTGATTGTGCTAGGCAATTTTCCAGCTTGCCAGCATAGCGAGATTCAAAAGATGGGATCGGCTCGTCGCCCACTAGTTGTTTTTGGGCTAAAACAAAAGCCACTCGCTTGACTTCGTCAACAGTAATAAATTGCATAAAATTACTCTTTGCCTAAAAGCTTGATTGTTTCGCCAAAGTCTTTGAGCGTTTTGGCGACAGCTCGATCAACGGTTTGGGAAGCGCTTTGACTAATTGGCGCGTATATTGGACCTAGATTTGCCCGTTGCACAAAATAATTGCGACCAATTCGTCTCGCCGGTATTTCGCCTCGTTTTACTTTACGAAACATTTCCACCCTTGAATAGCCCGTTATGCGGGCGGCTTGGGGGAGGGAGAGTAGGTTTGTTTTTGAGTCGGATATATTTTTAGTGATCATAAATTTATTATCCTGTTTTGGTTACCAATTGTCAAGTGTGGTAACATCAAACCTTGACTTTTGGGGAGAAGTTAGTTATAATAGAATTGTTTTCAATCTATTCTGCAAGGAGCAGAGAAAATGAAGTATCTCATAGCAGTCGCGGGGCTAGGGGTTGTCTTGTTCTTTTTCAAGGGGTTGTTTTTCTGCCTCGAGCAAGCGGTTTGGGCGGGCGATGTGCCAGCCCAAATTCGTCTCGGGGTAGAATTCATCGGGGCGGTGGCGCTATGCGCTCTGGTTGTCTGCGGACAACTGGAGCACTGGTGCCCTCGTCAGCGATGAACTTTGGGTTTCTGATCGCGTCTCGGAGGCATTTGCCAAGGAGGTAAAAGCGCGGTCAGAGCCCTTTTTTAATAAAATAATTTTTTCACATCAGAAATTATGGCATTGGGATTTGATTAGAAATTAAATTTGCCTCTTTGCCATTATTCCAAACTATGCGCGAGAACGATCTGTTTTTCAATTGAAGACACTAATTTACGCGTTTGCATAATCATATCAGGCGCGATTGAGAGAGAAGTTACACCTGCATTAACCACTAATTCAACAATTTCCGGGTAGACTGAGACTGCGTTACCGCAAACCGAGGAAGTAATATGATGTTCGCGACATTTTTTAATGACAAAATTCAGCGCGATTTTGACCGCTTTATTCCGTTCGTCAAAATGCTCGGACAAATTTGAACTATCACGATCAACCCCCAAAATCAATTGCGTGAGATCGTTTGATCCGATTGAAATTCCGTCTAGCCCCATAGCGATAAAATCATCAAGTAAAAATACATTGGACGGAACCTCAACCATCATCCAGATTTTGAAATCAGGACCTTGTTTTAATCCGGCTTTTTTAATCAGTTCTAATGTATTTTTGAGCTCATTGGTGGTGCGCACAAATGGTACCATTATATGCAGGTTGTCAATGCCGTATTTGTCTTGCGCTCTTTTTAAGGCGATTAGCTCTGGCATTACTACATCTGGCTCTTTGGTGTACCGAAGCGCTCCGCGAAATCCAATCATCGGATTGGCTTCATGTGGCTCAAAATGGCTTCCGCCTTTTAGCCCGCGGTATTCGTTGGTTTTAAAATCGCTTAAGCGGTAAATCACCGGTCGGGGCGAAAAAGCTACGGAAATTTTACGCATTCCTTCTTCTAGGGCATCAATATATTCATCAGTCCTACCACTGGCGATCATGGCTTTGGGATGTTCGCCGAATGAGGCAATCATAAATTCAGCGCGCAACAGTCCCACTCCGTCAGCTGGCAGTTGGGATAGCTTCTCCGCTTGGTCTGGGTCAGATAAATTTAGGTAAATTTTTGTGCCGGTTATGGGCACAGTAAAGCGTTTTTTTTTGTAGAAAAATGGATGGGACGAGTGAAAGTGATGCGATTTTATGGCTGGATGGCTTACTTGCCCCTTGTAGATTACTCCATGCGTGCCGTCCACAGTCACAATTTGATTGTTTCTCAAAATGTAAGTGGCTTGTCCGGTTCCCACTACTGCTGGCACTCCTAACTCACGCGCGATCAGGGCAGCATGCGAGGTAGCTCCGCCGGTGTCAGTGATAATTGCCCGCACTTTCTTCAAAGCTGGAATGAAGGTCGGTTTGGTCATTTCCGTGACTAGAATTTCGCCGTTTTTTATTTGGGTTAAATCATCTGGATTGTGGACCAAATGCACCGGTCCAGTTTCAATTCCTAGCGAGGCGCCTACTCCATGGGCAATTTCGTATCCCAACGCGCCAGATAAGCCCTTGATTCTTTTGTGCTGGCTAGGCAAAGTGGCAGGAGTGTCAATAATGGGCGCTGACTCAAAGAAATATAAAATTTCGTTAGTAAATCCCCATTCAACATTCTGGGGGAGAGAAAACCGCTTTTCAATGTTTTTACTCCAGCGAAAGAGGGTGCTGATTTCGTCAGGGGATAGTTTGGCGCTCGATCTAGCTTTACCGGCGATAGCAGTATGTTTTAGGTTCGCGCCCAGCCTCAGCTTCCATGGTTGAAAGTTGATGACTTGTCTGATCGTTTCGCCGGATTGTTTGTCAAGAATGTATTGGTCGGGGTTAATGGTGCCTTCATTGATTGGTCCTCCTAGCCCAAGCCCAGCTTCTATCATCATTTCATTTTGGTTACTCGTGATAGGATTGATAGTGAAAAGGATACCTGATTTTTGCGCATTTACCATTTTTTGAATAATCACCGCTACGCCAACTTCAAAATGACCAAATCGATGCATCGAGCGATAATAGATAGAGGATGGAGAAAATATAACCGCATACATTTGTAAAATAGCTTTTTTTAATTGAGTTTCGTTTTTAATGTTCAAAAAAGCTTTTTGTTGTCCAGCAAAGGGGCTATGTTTGGGATCAAGCATAGCCGGCGAGAACCTTACAGCCCAAGAGTTTTTAGTTGAATTGAGTTTGACAAGAGTTTCTTTTAGTTCTTTTTCAAATGACTCAGGGAATTTTTGGGTTAATATCGTTTTTTCTATGATAGTGGACTGCTTTTGGAGTAAGCGAGTATTCTCTGTGTCCAAATCGCGTAGCATAAGGTCAATTTTTTTATCCAGCCCGGTATGCTTTAAGAAATTAAAATATACAGCCGACGAAATCACAAAACCAGAGGGGACATTTACCCCTGATTGAATCAGCTCGCCAATTTGGGTTGCTTTTTCTCCAACATAGCTGGAAAGCGAGCGGTCAATTTCTTTCAGCCAAAAGATATTTTTGATAACACCCTCCCTGTTATTGATTGATAGTTGGTAAATTGTATCCCGTTGCTCACGAATCGGTGAGCCGAGAATCAATGTCAGTTTCTAACAACATTTTACCAAAAAGAATTAAGAGCGCAACTCTTTTTCTAGTTTTTTAGTGATTTCCGGGTGGTCTTTCAGGTATTGTTTGGCTGCTTCGCGTCCTTGCCCAATTTTTTCTCCGTCAGGCAAAGATAGCCATGGTCCATTTTTTATAACCGTGCCTTTGGCAACTGACATATCAATAATTTCGCCTTCGTGAGAAAGCCCTTGTTGGTAAATAATTTCAAATTCAGCTGTGCGAAAAGGGGGCGCCACTTTATTTTTAACGACTTTTGCCCTAACGCGCGTACCAATCACCACATCGCCATCTTTGATTTGCTCAATACGACGAACATCAATGCGGACAGATGAATAAAATTTCAGCGCCATTCCGCCAGTGGTTGTTTCCGGGTTGCCAAACATCACGCCGATTTTCATACGGAGTTGATTGATAAAAATAACCACGCATTTTGAGTGGGAGATAGATGAGGTGAGCTTGCGAAGCGCTTGGCTCATCAAGCGCGCTTGTAGTCCCATATGCGAATCACCCATATCTCCCTCTAATTCAGCCCGTGGCACCAGCGCGGCGACTGAATCAATCACGATCACATCAACAGCGTTTGACCTAACCAATGTTTCGGTAATTTCCAGCGCTTGTTCACCGGTAGATGGCTGGGAAATAAGTAAATCTTCCAATACAACCCCAAGAGTTTTGGCATAATCAGGATCAAAGGCGTGTTCCGCGTCAATAAAAGCGCATAGCCCGTTTTCTTTTTGGGCTTGTCCGATTGAGGATAGAGCGAGGGTAGTTTTTCCAGATGATTCGGGACCATAGATTTCAATCACTCTGCCTCGGGGGAAACCGCCCACGCCCAACGCTAAATCAAGCGCGATTGAACCGGTAGGGATAGCTTTTACATTAAGTTTTTCCATATCGCCAAAACGCATAATAGAACCTTTGCCAAAGTCTTTTTCGATTTGACTGATGGCTGATTCTATGGCTGCGCCCTTGCCTTTGGTTTCCCCTTTGGTGTATTCTGTCCCTTTGATTTTCGCTGTCCGTTTCATTTTGTTCCTTTTGGTTTATTTTTTTGTGTTTATGTTAAATCGTTTTAACTCAATATTCTAGATTTTTGTATTTGTATCACCGCGGCTTTTGAGTATTTGCAAATTTTTTATTGTTTTTTTGCTAAAACGATTTTCAGCAATAATTTGGATATTATTAACTCCGTCAGCGAGTTTGACCTGTTGGGAGAATTCGCCAGCGCCCGAAAGCGCGACTAATTCATTGTTGATTAAAATTTTTGCATTTTGGTCAACTTTGCCAATGATTTCAATCATGTCAACCCGCACAACTTCCTTGCCGCTAGGTAAAATAATATCCAAACTTGGCGGAGAAGTAAGGGTGCTAATTTGTAGATAAAGATAACCGACGATTACGCCAACCATAGCAAAGCTTAAAAATCCTAATATGATTTTAGGCGTAATTATCATTCGTGGCTCTTTTAGCCGATCTCCGATGAGCAGTTGAGATTCGTTTTTTCGCCATAAGCGAAACTCACTTTTAAATTCCGCGACAATCTCTGGTTTTAAGTTTAAAAATTCAACATATTTTTTAAAATATCCGTTGGCGTAAACCTCAGCTGGCAACACATTAAAATTATCTGTTTCAATTGCTCTCAAAAATTTCTCGTGGATTTTTGTTTGCACTTCTGCTTCGTTAAAAGAGATTTTTTTTCTCTTTCGAGCCATTTTTACTCGGGCGCCAACCGATCGTCGTTGAATCTTTCTGGTTCTAAAATTTTTAATCCCCATATATCTAATTTATCAGGGCGAGGGCAAAATGCAAGAGTAAGATAATTAAAATGATAAGTTAAAATAGAGAAATAAGAGATTAAATTAAAATTTAAAAATAGATGTCCTGTCCACTGGTGATTAGGTTTGCTCGGTGTGTGCAATTTAAATAAATAATTTTAAGATTTTAATTTTTAAATTATAATTTCTTAATGCTTATTTCTAAATTCTCTTTCCCGCTCTTGATGTGGCTCATTACCGGGCATAATGTCTAATGATTTAGTGAGAACTTCGCGAGGTTTTGAACCTTCTTGCGGTCCAATAATCCCTTGACTTTCTAAAATATCCAAAAGGCGCGCGGCGCGCGCGTAGCCAATGCGAAGTCGTCTTTGGAGGAGCGACGCCGATGCTTTACCAGCAGCGATAATAATATCCTTGGTTTCTTCGTAAAGATCGTCGTCAATATCTTCTTCGCTGGTCGGCATACCCGAGCGTCCAGTTGTTTTATATTCTGAAATTGATTCGTCATAAGTTGCTTCACCTTCCCTTTTTAAAAAGTTGCTAACCGCCTTGATTTCTTTGTCCAAAATGAGCGGGCTTTGAACCCGTCGTGGCTTGCCAAAATCAGCTGACTGAAAAAGCATATCGCCGTTGCCCAGTAATTTTTCAGCCCCAGAATTATCTAAAATTGTGCGTGAGTCAATTTGCGAAGCTACGGCAAAAGCAATGCGAGTGGGTATATTGGCTTTGATAAGGCCGGTGATCACATCAACCGATGGTCTTTGGGTGGCAACAATAAGGTGGATGCCAGTGGCGCGCGCCATTTGCGATAAGCGCACGATAGCGCCTTCAACTTCGTTGGCTGCCTGTGTCATTAGATCCGCTAATTCATCAATCACAATTACTATATAAGGCATATGCCCGGCAGTCGGGTTTTGGTTGTATTCAGTAATGTTTCTTTTGTGAGTTTCGGCAAATAGTTTAAACCGTTTTTCCATTTCTGCCACCGCCCATTTTAAAGTATTGATAGTTTTTTTCACCTCAGTCACTACTGGTGTCATCAGATGGGGGATGCCATTATACATTGTAAATTCAACACGCTTGGGATCAACCAAAATCATACGTATATCAGTGGGCGAGTTTTGAAATAATAAAGTGAGCACAATGGCGTTGATGAAGTTTGACTTGCCTGAACCAGTGGCGCCAGCGATCAGTAAATGGGGCATTTTAGACAAATCAACAGCCAGCGGTTTGCCAGAAACATCGCGCCCGAGTCCCAATATCAACCCGGTTTTATTTTTTTTGAAAGTTTCTGATTCTAAAACTTCTCGCAAAGTGACAGTGGCAGGCACTTTGTTTGGCACTTCAACTCCAACCGCTGCTTTGCCGGGGATAGGGGCTTCAATTCTGATCGGGTGGCTGGCGAGCGTAAGCGCTAGATCGTTGGCGCGCGCAACAATTTGGTTTAGTTTGACTCCTTCGTGAGGCTTTAATGTGTATTGTGTGACAGTGGGACCAATATTCACATCGCCCATAGTTACATTGACGTTAAAATCTTTAAGGGTTTTTTGAATAATTTCAACATTGCGGGTGATGTTGCCTGCTGTGGCGCGGGTGGGCGAAGCAGACAAGAGGTCAAGCGGAGGGAACTGCCAATCGCGGTCGCGGGTTCTGGGTGAGGCAAAAATCGATGCTTGGGCTGGGGCTTCGTTTGGTTCTTTGGGCTTGCGACGGAAGTGATCACGAACAGTTTCAAAAACCGACACACTTGACTCGTTAGTGGTTGGCTCTTTGCTTTCGTCGCTGGCTGACCATTCTCGCAATTGTCGCCAGCTCAAATTGGTTGAGAGTAAAAGAAAAATAATTGTTAGGCAGATATTGAGAATGATAGCGAGTACTGCGCCAAAAAGGTTGACGAATATCTGGTAAATGCCAGAGCCGATGATGCCGCCACTATGGGCAAAAAGCGAAGGCACTAACGCAAAAAGTGCGACAATGCCGATAATGGTTGTAGCTTTGATGTTTAGCTCGCGCGCTTTCCAGAGAAAATAACCCAGAGCAAGGAACGCAAACGGCACCACAAAAGCGCCTAGCCCAAAAAGGTCTGACATTATCGCAAAACTTTTTTGACCTATAACGCCGGCAAAGCCAAAAATTGAGAATATCAAAATCATTCCAAGCGCGATGAATGCAACAGAAAAAATTTCCCTTTTGGTTTGCGGATCAAGCGACCAATCAAATTTTTGATACCAAGCATCTTGGGAATGCTTATGGTATTTTCTTTTTCTCCCCATCAAAAAATTTAAATTCTTATTTTGCGTAATTTTATTATAGCACACTAACAAGTTGAAAGTAAAAATGAAAAAGTAAAAACTAATTATCCAAAAACAAAGCTGTTTGCCCGGGGAAAAACTTGGGCAGGAGTCGGACACAGAACGGGATTTGAGCTGGATAGAGTAAAATTTAAACTTCAATAACCACCGGTATTACCATAGGACGGCGTTGGGTTTTGCGAAACAAAAATTCACCCACATCGTCGCGAATAACCCGCTTGATATGGTCATATTGCATTGGATATCGTTCGTTGTGACGCGAAAATAAATCGCGGATTTCTTTTCGCGCTTGATGGACTAATTCTTCTTGGTCGCGCATATAGATAAAACCGCGCGAGATGATGTCGGGCGAAGTGATGATTTTTCCGGTTTGCTTGTCTACGGTGAGAATCACCACAAACATTCCTTCTTTAGCCAGCGCTTGGCGATCGCGAAGCACGATATTGCCCACATCGCCCACACCTAGCCCATCAACCAAAACATAGCCAGATTGAACCTTAGTGCTGATGACGCTACCTTTACCTTTTTCAAATTCAATAATTCCGCCATTATCGCTGATGAGGATTTTATCTCGGTCGATCCCAACCTCTTCAGCAAGGCGAGCGTGGATTTTCAGGTGACGGTATTCTCCGTGAATGGGCATAAAGTATTCAGGGTTGGTGAGCTGAATCAGCATTTTTAGCTCTTCTTGCGAAGCATGACCTGAAACATGTATGTCAAGTCTTTTTCCGTAAATAACATACGCGCCTTGCTTAAATAACCCGTTAATAGTATTGGAAATCGATTGCTCGTTGCCGGGAATTTCTGACGCGCTAATTAGGACAGTATCGCCTTTTTTAATTTTAATTTGTTTGTGATCGCCTGACGCCATACGAGTTAAAGCGGAAAATTCCTCGCCTTGCGAACCAGTTGAAAGAATAACGATTTTTTCATCCGGCAGATTTTGGGCTTTATGAATATCCATAAATAGATCTTGGGGCGCTTTCAAGTAGCCAAGCTTTAAAGCCATCTCAATATTTCTTTGCATTGAAAAACCAGAGACAGTAATTTTTCGTCTATATTTTTGCGCCATATCAATCACTTGTTGAATACGGTTAATGGTTGAAGCAAACATAGTGATAATCAGGCGGTTTTTAGTGTCTTTAAAGATATTGTCAAAAGTGTGCGTGATAACCGACTCAGACACAGTGTAGCCTGGTCGTTCAGCATTGCTTGAGTCTGATAAAAGTAGCTTAACCCCTTCTTGACCAAGAGCAGCCAGTCGCGCCACATCGGTTTTTTGACCAAAAATTGGAGTATGATCCAACTTCCAGTCGGTCACATGGACGATTAGTCCTTCGGGAGTTTTTAAAGCAATGGCTAGAGTATCGGGGATTGAGTGGGCGAGTTGGATAAATTCAATGTTAAACACGCCGAGCTTTATTTTTTCACCAGCTTTTACCACACTGAGTTTGGCTGGGCGATGTTTAAACTCTTCGTATTTAACTTTAATCAGCCCGGCGGTAAGCTGGCTGGCGTACATTTGCACATTAGGAAATTTTTTTGGAATGATGTAGGGAATGGCGCCAACATGGTCTTCGTGACCATGGGTGAAAATCCAGCCCTTGATGCGCTCGGCATTTTCTTCTAAATATCTAGTGTCAGGAAGCACAAAGTCCACTCCTAGCATTTCCTCTTCTGGGAACATCAGCCCACAATCAATCACCACAATATCGTCGCCATACTCATAGATCATCATATTTTTGCCGTATTCGCCTAATCCGCCGATGGGCATAATTTTCAGAGTGTCTTTTTTAAGCGGATGTGTAAGCACTGGTCTTTCTTCGCCACTATTATAACCACGTACTTGGATCGGCTGACGGCGATTATTGCTAGTTTGGCGCTGGCGAGGAGGTCGGCGCAGGGGGATATCCCCGGGTTTGGTTTGGGCAAGATTAGTCGATTGGCTCTTGCCGGGCACATAGAGAGTCGTTCGATCGTTCATATTTTTCCTTTTTGAAAACTAGCAATACAAAAATTATAAATTAAATATATAAAATTAATAGTATTAGTTCGCTAGTTTGTTTATTATTTTGTTTAAGAGATCATTCTTGAGAGTCCAATGGACTCTTATGATCAAATCTATTGTAGCAAATAAAAACTTGAATGTCAAGGGTTTTTCCTTTAAAATGAAATTATTATGAATTTATCATCAAAATATAAGCCGAAAAATTCTGAGGCGAAAATTTATGCTCAGTGGGAAAAGGCGGATATTTTTACGCCAAAAGGAAACGGTCAGCCGTTTTCAATTGTCATTCCTCCGCCCAATATCACGGGTTCGCTTCATATGGGGCACGCGCTCAATAATACTTGTCAAGATGTTTTAGTTCGCTCTGCCCGCATGCAAGGCAGAAAAGTGGTGTGGATTCCGGGCACAGATCACGCGGGAATTGCCACGCAAAATGTAGTGGAGAAAATGCTCAAAAAGCAAGGCAAAAGTCGGCACGATTTAGGGCGCGCTGAATTTGTCAAAGAAGTCTGGCGCTGGCAAAAAGAATACGAGGGCAAGATTTTAGGTCAACTTAAAAAGCTGGGTTGTTCGCTCGACTGGAGTCGTTTGGTTTTTACTTTGGATGAAAATTACGAAAGGGCGGTGCTCCACGCGTTTGAGCATTATTATCAAAAAGGTTTAATTTATCAGGGCGAAAGGGTAATTAACTGGTGCGCCCGATGCGCTTCCTCGCTGTCCGACCTTGAAGTAGAAAACAAAGAGCAATCAGGTAAGCTGTATTTTATTAAATATCCCTTGCAATCTCAAATCTCAAATCTTAAATCTCAAAGCTTGTCCCGAGCGAAGTTGAAGGATGACAATTTAAAATTTAAAATTTATAATTTCATCACAGTGGCGACGACCAGACCAGAGACCATGCTGGGCGACACAGCAGTGGCAGTTAATCCAAAAGACAAAAGATACGCGAAATTGATTGGCGCGCAAGTTATCTTGCCACTCACCAATAGGAAAATTCCGATTGTGGCAGATGGGGCGGTTGACGACAAATTTGGCACTGGCGCGGTCAAGGTGACACCAGCGCATAGTTTTGTTGATTTTGAAATTAGCGTCAGGCACAATTTGGCTAAGATTAAAATTATTGACGAGCGAGGACGGATTAACGACCGGGCGCCAGAGAAATATCAAGGGATGAAAGCGCGCGAGGCGCGCGAGGCAGTGATTTTAGATTTGGAGCAGGCAGGATTTTTGGAAAAAGTTGAGGATTATGATATGGTTTTACCTTTATGTTCTCGTTGTGAGAGGGTGGTGGAACCTTTGCTTTCGAGCCAATGGTTTTTGAAAATGGCTGAGCTGAAAAAGCCAGCGATAGAAGCGATTAAAGCTGGCAAAATCAAATTTACTCCCAAACGATATGAAAAAATTTGTTTAAATTGGCTGGAAAAATCTTATGACTGGTGTATTTCTCGGCAGTTGTGGTGGGGGCACCGTTTGCCGGTTTGGCAAACGAAAGTAAACAGTAAAAATGAAAAAGTAAAAATTTTTATCGGATTGGAAAAACCGCAGGGAGAGGGGTGGACGCAATCCGAGGATGTGCTGGATACTTGGTTTTCGTCAGCGTTATGGTCGTTTGCCACGCTTGGCTGGACTGGTGAGCGAACAGCCGAAACCGCGGATTTGCGAGAATTTCATCCTACTTCGGTGTTGTCAACCGGCCGCGATATTATTTTTCTCTGGGTAGGCAGGATGATTTTTTCCTCGCTTGAATTTTTAGGCGAGATTCCGTTTGAAAAAGTTTATATTCACCCCACGGTGTTAAACGAAAAAGGGCAACGGATGTCCAAGTCGCTGGGGACTGGGATTGATCCACTGGTTTTGATTGACAGATACGGAGCGGACGCGGTGCGTTTTGGCTTAATGTATCAAAATACCGGAGTTCAAGATCTAAAATTTTCCGAGTCAGCGATTGTCGCCAGCCAGAAGTTTTGCAATAAGGTGTGGAATATTGCCAGATTTATTGGGATAAATTTAGAAACTTCAAATTCCAAAAACCAAATTCTAAATAGATTCCAAAAACCAAATCCTAGAACCCAAAGCGACAAAGAAATTTTAGTAAAACTTGCCAAGGTAAAATTACAAGTAGCCAAAGATTTGGAAAAGTTTGAATTTGGCAAAGTGGCGCATTTGCTTTATGATTTTATCTGGCATAATTTAGCAGACACATATTTAGAAAATTCTAAAAAACAGATGCAAGATAAAAAATTGAAAGCCAATACAGAGGAGATTCTAATTTACCTTCTGGTTGAATCACTTAAAATGCTTCACCCTTTTATCCCGTTTATCACCGAAGAAATTTGGAGTAAATTGTATGAGGAAAAATTAGTCAGTCAGCCAATGATTGCTGATAGACTTATTATGAAATAAGTCTAATGAAAGAATTTACACGACTTACGCAAGATTTTTATCAAACGGATTCTTGGTGCCATTCTCTGCTTTGCCTGCCAGCCCTGTCTCGTTTCTGTGTCATCCTCAACCAAAAGCCCCTTTGTCATCCTCAACCGAAAGCCAAGCGCTTCGGATTGGGGATCCATCCCCTCCCGTCATCCCGCACTTGATGCGGGATCCAGATAAAACGACTGGATTCCCGTTTTCACGGGAATGACGGAAGGGGGGCGGGAATGACACACCCCTTGTCATCCTCAACCGAAAACCCCCTTGTCATCCCCAACCGAAAGCCAAGCGCTTCGGATTGGGGATCCAGAGATTACAGTCTGGATTCCCGTTTTCACGGGAATGACGGAAAGTGGTAGTTTTGCGTAAGCCGTAAATTTAAATTATTTTGTCATTCCGACCGAAGCAACAGCGGAGTGGAGGAATCTATTAAGCAGTGAAATTTAAAAAACGGTCTCGTCCGCCAATGTAGGGCGGGGTCAATGACCGTTATTTACACTTACTTTATCATAATTAGGATTATTATGTCAAACCCCGATAAGTTGAAAGAAAACCAATGCAAGCTAACATTTACCATTGTAGTTTTGATATTTTTATTCTGGGCGCTTTTTGGGGGACCGCATAAAATTCAAAAATATATTGAGCCGTTAAACGAGCAGACGGTGTTGGGAGTGGAAAGCGCGCAAGGGGAAAAGTCAATCCTTATCCAAAGTATTGAAAAATCAGATGATTTTTTTACTTTGTTTAAAGCCGGTAAAAGCTTTTTGGAAAGCGGGAAATTAGAATTGGCGATTGCCTCGCTTGAGCGGGTAGTAGAGTTAAAACCTGATTTTCGCGACGGGCATTATCTCCTTGGCTATACTTATTTAAAAAGTTATGAAGCAACTGGCGATTATTTTGTTGATAATCCGAGCGATATTGCAGAAAAAACCAATTTGGAAAAAGCCGAACTATCCTTGCTCCGCGCTAGAAAACTTGACCCCAAATCAGCCAAAATTTTAGAACTAATTGATAAAATTAAGCAGGCGAAAAAATAGTCAGAACACTTGACAATGTATAAGTGAGTATATACAATATAATAAATAAATGTGAAACATTTTTTAAAGGTAGATGGCTTTCAGTGGGACACAGGCAATATCAATAAAAATTGGCTTAAACACAAGGTTTCAAACGAAGAATGCGAAGAGGTGTTTTTTGACCAAGGAAAAAAATTGTTAGCAGACCCCCTTCATTCTAGCCAAGAACCAAGATATTTGATTATTGGGAAAACAAAACAACAAAGATTGCTGTTTGTTGTCTTTGCGCTTCGTAAAAATAAAATTAGAATTATAAGCGCCCGCGATTTAAACAAAAGAGAAAGGAAATTATATGAAAAAAATTAATATACCTAAATTCAAAAATCATAAAGTAGAAAGGGATTTTTGGGAAAAAATAGATTTGTCAAAATTTTACCAGCCAAAGGATTTTTTGCCAGTGTCTTTTCCAAACTTGAAACCGACCTCTCGCCCGATTTCCATTCGCATTCCCAGTATGATTTTGATGAGAGTAAAAGAACGAGCCAATGAGCTCAATGTTCCATACCAGTCTTTGATCAAGGTGTACATCGCGCAAGGTGTTGCTTCTAAAAAATAGTTTTTTTATTAGACTCATTACAAAATAATTTTTCGTAGCGAAATTAAATAATTTTGAGCGAAAACAATAAAGAATCCGGCGGAGCAAGCCCCGCGGTATTCTTTATTTTAACCCAAATTTGCCAGCCCGTCGGGCTGGCAAATTTGGGTTAGTTTGTTATGGGCAAATTTTGTAGCTTTTCATTTAGCAAATGTTGTTCTATAATGTAAAAAAGGAGGATTTTTGATTTCTATACGAAGTTTTTTGGGGAGTTTTTTTTCCAAGCGAAAACTGGCGATTTTGTTATTGGGCGGGATTTTGTTGTCGGTGGGGAATTTTTTGTTTGTTGGAGACGGGCAAGCGGATGTCGCGCGGGCTAGCGAAACAATAGTATCTTATGACGGTATAACCTACACAATAGCAGGCAAAATGAATGGCAATATTAAATTCGAAAATGAAAAAAACGCCACCAAAGACGAGTATATAAAGCTTAGCTGGAGAATTGATAAAAGCAAGATACCGACAGGTTTCGTGCTACCAAGAGAATTAAACGTAACATACGGCTATCCATACGATCCTAAATCAGCCGAGTTTGATACAATAGTAGCGGTTAAATTTTATGTTAAGTCTGGTCAGGGTGATTTTGAACCAAGCGGAAAGTATTATAGTTTGTCAGGTACGCACAGACCCCTTAAAGAACAGGTGCGACATAGCTATACTTATAGAGCATATTTAGTTGTGGGTAAAACGGCAGATCCAAAAGGTAGATATGTCTTAGCCCTAACCGATAAAGACAACGGAACAATAGACCACATTTGGAAACCCTTGCCCAGAAATATGGGCGATGGAATTTTTATGCAACCAATAGTCGCTACTGCTCCCGCTCAGGGCGCAAAAAAAGACGGCGATAAATTTATATTTGACTTAAAATTTAACATTATGTATTTGGGATCTTTGGTTTCCAGACCAGACAGCGCAGTTAGGCATGAAATAAAACATACATTATTGTATCAACCGTCGACTGAGTCGGGTTCTATCGGGCTAGAAAGCTCCAACATAGGTAAATTTTACGAGAGGAAGATTGGGTCTAATACAAATACAACCGCTTACGAACTGGCTGGAAATAGGACATTGAAATTGCCAAGTGTGGCATTAAAACCAGGTGATTATTATTATCGCGCGATTGTTACGCATTGTGATTTTGGCGGTTATTACAGTTCTAACAGTTATCCGCCATCCTGTGATAATTGGGACGCTAAGCATTACACTCGCACCCTGACAATCACCGCTGATGGCAAAGCCGAAGATAATGGGATAGCCAATGCTTATGAAATAGAGCCAGATCCGAATTATGGGAGAGGCAACGGCAAAACTAACAATACCTGCTCAAATCTTTTGCAAAACACTAGCTGGTGGCAAAAATTTACTAATCAAAAAGGAATGATTTGCGCTATGATAGAAGG
>Ga0210017_1000931_pt1 | contig 25385 bp, 16 predicted proteins | sample CryGeyCG2014_020_FD_183966 | JGI IMG/M metagenome (GOLD analysis project Ga0210017, IMG submission 183966) | Groundwater microbial communities from aquifer - Crystal Geyser CG08_land_8/20/14_0.20 (SPAdes) (version 2) | ecosystem: Environmental > Aquatic > Deep subsurface > Groundwater | place... | reverse complement strand
GAGGAGGCAACATTGAGAGAGTTGACGCCAGCTGTGCCAACTATGGCAAACTTGGAGGCAGGCGTTGATGTGCCAATGCCCACGGTGGCTGTGCCGGTGTTGGCAATGAACAACGGAGTGAGCGTTGGCGTGGTGGAGGTGCCCACTTGAAAACTGCCCCAAACATCTAACTTGGTGTAGGGGGTGGAAGTGCCAATGCCCACCTTGCCGGCAAAATATGATTTGTCGGAAGAACCGGCTTGATAAAAAGCCCATTTGTTTGCAATAGTCCCGCCGCCGGTTGGCGATTGCGCGTCAATATAAACACCGTAAAGATTTTGAATGGTGCCAACATTGGAATAAGGAACAGTTGCTCGTATATTGTAAGCATTAGTAATTACACCTGCGGCATCGGCATTAATAATATCGCCCCACACCCCCACAGCGTCAGTAATGGTTCCACTGGAATTGTTGCGGGCCGCGCCCACTACGCCATAGCCTCTCACCATAGCGCCAGCGCCGCTATTGCGCGCCTGGCCAACTACGCCATAAGCATCGTTGATTGTGCCTGATGAAGTATTGGCCGCCCTGAACCAACCACCAACCACATTTTCCAAAGTAGCTGTGCCGCTATTTCTGCCCTCGCCCCAATCACCTATCGTAAAATATCCAGAATTTATTGGATAATTTGCCTGATAATCCGCGATAGACATTGAGCCATAATAACTGGCCGATGAAGTAGCTGAAGGATTAACTATAAGAGAAATATTTTGAACCTTAGCATCTCCGCTTGTTATTGTAGTAGTGGAGATAATATCTAAAGGAGAAGAAGGATTTGTCGTGCCAATACCTACCTTGCCTAAACTCAAATCGCCGTAAATCAAGCCGCCGAGATTGAGAAAATTAGAAGCGCCAGCCAGTAAACTATCTTGGTCGTAGCCAATAATAATGTTGTTTTCGCCAGTAGTTAAAGAATCACCCGCTTGATAGCCAATCAAGGTATTTTTTGAACCAGAGCCCAAATTATAGCCAGCCTTAACGCCAATAATAGTTGAGCTGGAAAAAGAACTATTAACTATTGAACCAAAGTTAGCGCCCCCAGCGGAACTGCCTATGACTGTATTGGCTTCGCCTGTTTGGTTCCATAATAAAGCATTGCCGCCCAAAGCCGTGTTATTACTGCCAATAGTATTATTGTAAAGAGCGTTATCGCCCACGCCAACATTGATACTGCCAGACACATTGCTGTAAAGAACGCTAGCTCCTAAAGCCGCGTTGCGCTCGCCAGCCGCGTTATGATACAGCGACCAAAAACCAACCGCGGTGTTGTAATCAGAGCTGGTGGCGGTGTATAACGACTGCCAGCCCAAAGCAGTATTAAATTGCGCTTCAGTGTCGGCCAAATTAACTCCGCTGTCTTGGCCAACAGACACGCCGTAATCATTGCTGTCGGTTTTGAATAACTGGCCCAAGTTGCTGGCAATAATCAAATCGCCCAAAGAGTTTGTTTGCAACTCGCTGTATTTAGCGCTGGCTTGTGAAAGACGCAATTGCGGATTAACAGCGTCAAAAATTTCCACTCTGCGGCTAGCCCCTGCTTTACCCACGCCCAAATTGCCATATTGGTCAAGCGACAACATTGAAACTCCAGTGGTAGAAGCAATGTTCAGGCTATTAATACCCTCCGCTCCAGCAATAGCCAGCTTAGCCGACGGTGTTGATGTTCCAATGCCCACATTGCCATATTGATTAACTATAAAATCCACCGCGCCAGTAGAAGAAGAAATTTGCAAAGCCGGCGCAGTGGTTGTGCTAACAATGGCTATCATAGCTGAAGGCGATGAAGTGGCCAGACCAAGCCAACCAGCTTGCGTCATGGTTAATTTTTCTACGCCTGTTCCCGAGGCGTTGTTCCAAAATGATAGTCGTTGGTTGTCAGGCTGATTGATTGACCAAGTAGAGGTGCCGATATTAAGCGTGCTAAACCAGCCCTGGTTCCAGCGGTAATCAGTGGAACCCACATTATAATTATTATTGACTGAAGGAATAAGATGGCCCGCAACAGCGCCAGCATTCAAGTAAGCGGTAGTAAGCATATTGGAAACGAAGAGGTCGGTGGTAGTAGCGTTGCCGCCGATAAAAACATTACCAGTGGTAGTAGTATTGCCCCGGAAAAATGAGTCCCCTTCCACAGCTAATTTGGCCGCCGGGCTGGAAGTGCCAATGCCCGCCAAACCATTGGCGGTTATATTAAAAAATGATTCTTCCGAGGAAGAAGCCACCCTAAACAAATCAGCAATTTGACTGGCTTTGCCTCGCACATCTAAAGATATTACCGTGGTGGTAGAAGAATCATTTTGCATAAAGACCGGCTGGTTGAAATCAAATCGGTCAGCAGTGGCGTCCCAGGTTAGCAAAGCATTGGGCACGACAATGCCTCGGAAGAAAATCAAATTTTCGGTTTCGGTGTCGGCGGTGGCATTGTCTGAATTAATGACAAAATCATTGCTGTTCGTGCCAGCAATGCTGGTTGAAGCAACCGAGAGATTATTAGCGACAATGCTATCAATATAAAAATTATCCCAAAAATAAGCGGCCGAGCCCAAATCGCGCGAGGCGTTTTGGTCAGGAATAAGATTGGAAGCAACCGCCGAATTAACTATTAAGTTGCTTGAAGAAGAGGTGCCGAAAATAACCGAATTGCCCCCCACAAATAAACTGCCAGTAGTGGTGCTATTACCCCTAATGTAAGTGTCGCCCTCCACTGTGAGCTTGGCCGCGGGCGAGGTAGTGCCCACGCCAAGCCGAGCGGTGGCGCTATCCCAGAAAAGATTGCCGTTGTCTTGCGACAGCAACCCGCCAACGGCAATGAAGGGCACTGAACCAGCAGTCAAGCCGGAAAAATAGGTATTGCCAGCGACAACCAGCTGGCTGGCCGAAGTAACAGTTAAAGTAGAGGTGCCGCTCACCATTAAGTTGCCTAAAATAACCGCGTTGCCTGTAGTGGTGGTATTGCCGCCCACAAATAAATTACCAGTAGTGGTGGCGTTGCCAGTGATGGTAGTGTTGCCGGTTAAATCAATGGTTGAACTAGCAACCAAAGAAATATTGCCCGCAGTATTGATGGCCAATCTAACTGTTTCGCCCTGATATAAAGTGTAAGCCGAACTGGTGGCAAACTTTTCAGTAAAGTTGCCAGCCGACGACAATAAGATATCGCCAGTGGTGTCGGTTTTAATAGTTAAGGGAGACGAAACAGTTTGCCAAACAGAAGCCCCGTTGCCTGTTAAATTCAAAGCGCCAGTTCCAGCAAGCGTAGAACTGCCAACAGAAGTAACAGCAACGGTAAAATAATGAGAGCCGTCATAAGCCACTGTTAGTTGCGGTGAAGAAGTTGAAACAAGAGTTAAAGCCCCGCCTCTGGCTGTGCCAAAGTTTAGCGCTCCGCCACTAGTTAAATTGCCTACAATACCAACATTCTTATGAAAATCAGCATCAGCCAAAAATTCAGCGGAAGAATTAACTGTCAAAAGATCACCGGAGGTCTGGCCAAGTACTACCGAACCCCCTACTGACAATTGACTAATACCAACCAAGCTACTCACCCCTAACGAATTCAAATTAGTTCCGCCGCTAATTTGCAAACCAGTTGAGCCAATATAAACTGGCGAAGCAGAGGCCGCTGAATAAATTGGCGGAGTAGATTGAATTTTAGTTAGCAAATTTCGCAACTCTTTAAGATCGTCAGCGCTCACGGCTTTAGCGACATTCCTTTGCAGTTCAGCAATTTGGGACCTAATTAAAACGAGAGAGCTTTCATCAATTTTCACAATCTCTCTGATGGTGTTTATGGTGTTTATAGTGTTTATAGTGTTAGCAACCGCGACTTGAGATGGCGCAACTGCTTCAATTAACTCGCTTATTATTTCTTTGGGCGTTAATTGAGCAATCATTTCTTGGGCCGATGAAGTAGACAAAGTGGTGGTGGAAATAATTTGCGTAGATGGGCTAACAGTTTTAGCCAATTGTTGAGTTGGCTTTCCTCGCCAAGGCCTGGTGATAAATTTATAGCCCGCTGCCAGCCCTTCGCTGGTCCGATTATATATACTATATGTAAGAGAACGCAAACTGCTGGCGGTATTCCCTATACCCTCAACAATTTTATCGCCAATGGCGTTGCCGCTGATTTGAGCGCTATCCCAAGCAATTTGCGAGGTGGCCCGCAAGCTCTGCGAAGTTAAATTAGCAAAAAATTTAATTTTTGCGGAAAAAGCCAAAGAAAACTCTTCGGCGTTATCAAACGAACCAATCATCAACCAGGCCATACCCTGTTGAGCATTTTCCAATAAGTTGGCGCTGAAATTTTCAAGGTTATTGGCCAATTTGCCACCCCGCTGATTAACCACGGCAATAACCGCTCGCCAATTATATTGCCAATTATCTTGGCTGGTTGTCCAATAATCCCCTGCTTTATTTTCAATACCCGCCTGCCAGCCATCTATAAATGTTATTACGGCGTTGCCAGCCGCGTTTAATTGCTCTGTCCAAACCATTAACGCCATTAACAATTTTTCCTGACCATTTAAGTAATTAACCGCCGCTTGGTTGAATAATTTATTAATTTCTTGTTCGCCAAAAACCAAAGCTTGGCCGACAGCGCTATTCTTATCATTAAAAATACTTAACTGATTATGAACTTCGTCAACAATCCCCTCTTTGACTTCAGCAAAATCTATGTCTATCTGCCAGCTATCTGATATTAGTTTGGACACCTTAAAAATTCGCCTTAATTCCCGTTGACGATGCATGGCCTCAAGTCCCGCCACATCCCGCAAAACAAAAAATGATTGTTTGAATAATTTGCCAATTACTGGAGCTTGTTTAAGAAAATTTACTGCTTGATAATTTTTATCATAAAATCCGCCTATCCCCTCTTCAATATAATTTTCTAAATCTTCCGCGGCTGATATGGTATCAACTAAATCAGTAGAGACAAGTTGCTTTTCTTTTTGGAAAAAATTATTGGCCAAGCGAGACAAACTTTGAAATTCATCTTGCAGAATAATCCGCAAAGTAAATTTCTGCTCGCCCAAAAAGCTGACAAAATCATTGCCAGTAACATTTAACTGATATGAGATGTCGCCCTGAGTGGAGCGAAGGGTCTTAAACCAACTATGGAGATTCTTCGCCTGCTGGCTCAGAATGACATCAAAATTTTCAAATGTTGTTTTTTTAACCGCCTCCTGCAAGTTATCAATATAAGGAAAACCGAAAACTAACCCGGCCGAACAAAAAATCAAAATAGCGGCGGCTAACAAAACAGCGCTCTGCTTTTTAAGCAGTTGTGAGAAATAGCTTACTGCTTGAGAAATTTTTTGCGGCTGGCTGGCCAAATTTTGCCAGATATTTCTGACAGTTTCAATGGCCAAGCCATTATCATTGCCATTAACCTGGCTCTTATATTCATCAATCCATTCTTTAGCGATTAACCAGTTGCGGCCAATCTTGACTGCTTTAAGTTTGCCCTGTCTGGCTCTCAAGCTTAAATACTCCTGCGAATAGCCGCTATAATTTTCTAACTCGCTCAAGGAAAAAAGTTTTAACTTTTCCGTAGTTGATTTTTTTTGACGCCAGCCATTAGTCCTTATTTTTGTTAATGATTTTGTATCGGATAAACTATGGGTAATGGCCTCGCCGTGGCCGTTGAATACAGCCAGATACTCTTCCACCCAATCTTTTTTTGTCAGCCAATTACGGCCAATCTTGACTGCTTTAAGTTTACCCTGTCTGGCGCGCAAACTTAAATACTCCTGCGAATAATTAGTATATTTTTCCGCGGCCTCGGTTAGCGATATGTAGTTATTTGTCTTGATTTCTTGGCTTGTCATCGTAATCCGATATTGGATAAGAAATACTTATAACTACTTAATTGTAGCTTACATATATACCCAGTCAACCTGTGGATAACTCACCCCCCTCAACATGTCAACATATCGATATTCCGAAATGTCAAGCAAACAAAAAACAGAGGGCAAACCTATGTCTGCCCTCTGTTTTTTGTTTACAGCTGCGGGGTTAGGATTCGAACCTAAATTTCCACGTCCAGAGCGTGAAGTGCTACCATTGCACCACCCCGCATATCGGATAGTCCTATGCTTTTAGGCGCTTGCGCATCACTAAAAAAGTCGCCGCCACGCCAAGCAATAAAACAAAAGCTAATTGACTGATAAAAATAAACGGTAAATTCCGCCAAAAATAATCAAAAACATTAAAACCCAAAAGCCAACTGCCGGCTTTCAAATTGAAAAAATAAATTCCCGCCCCAGACAAGATATCAACTATCAAAACGGCGAATAAACCGTAAAAAATAGTTTGCGCTATAAAAGGCCCCCTGACAAACCAATTGCTCGCTCCCACTAATTTCATAGTGGCAATTTCTTCCTGCAAAATCGCGAAAGTAAGATTGATGATGTTAGCCGTAATCACAATTACCAAAAGCCCCAAAAGAATTGCCGCTATCAAGCCGATAATCTTCACAGTTTTTAAGATGGCAAACAGCCGCTCAATGGCTTGCTTGTTTTTGGGCTGTTCATAAGAAATTTTTTCTACCATACTCTCGCGGGTCTCGTCGCTGAAAAAATTAGAAATTTTAGCATAGTAGGCTGGGTCCTCCGAATAAACATTTAATGAAGGCAGGAAGGGATTCACTTCAATTTCGTCCAAAGCATTCAAATAAAGAGGATCATCTTGGTGCTCTTGCTTAAAAAGAGACAAGGCCTCATCCGGGGAAACATAATCAATGCGCTTGATTTTGTCCGAAAATAAAGCAATCTGGTCTCTGGCTTTTAAGATATCCTGCTCGGCAATATTGGCCTTGAAATAAATAGAAATATCAACCCTTTTTTCAATTTCAGTTAATAAAGTCAAGCCAATGCCTCGCGCCATAAAAAAAGAGGCGACAAAAAACACGGCCACCGCCATAATAAAAATTACCTGAAAGCTTAGGCCCTTGTTGCGCGTAAAACTCTGCCAGGCCAAATGAATAATTCTTTTAAGATTTAACCACAACATATGATTATAAAATAAACCTGCCTTGCGCTTCGTCGGAGATAATTTTGCCCAATTCCAAAGTAATTACTCGTTTTTTTAAGCCATCAACAATTTCTTTGTCATGGGTGGCTAAAATAATAGTCGCGCCCAACTGGTTAATTTTTTTTAATAAATTGACCACTTCGTAGGTATTGTATAAATCCAAATTGCCAGTTGGTTCATCGGCCACAATAAGTTCGGGCCGATGAATCAGGGCTCGGGCAATGGCTAAGCGTTGTTTTTCGCCGCCCGACAATTCCTGCGGGAAACTGCAAGCCCTTGATTCCAAACCCACAATATCCAAGACCTGCTCCACATCTCTCTTAATATCAGTATCGGATATCCCGATAACCTGCATCACATAGCTTAGGTTCTCAAAAACTGTCTTCCCGTGCAATAATTTATAATCCTGAAAAACAACACCTATTTTGCGGCGCATTTTTTGCAAGGTGTTTGAAGGAACATTATGCACATCTACTTCCTTAAAAAAAACTTGGCCTTGGCTGGGTTTTTCGTGGCCGGTTAAAAGTTTAATCAAAGTTGTTTTGCCAGCTCCCGACTTGCCCACCACACAAACAAACTCGCCCTCTTTGATAGAAAAGGAAATATCTCGCACCGCTGTAATGGGTTCAAGGTAACTATTATAAATTTTAGTAACATTTTGGAATTGAATCATAGATTTTAATTTCTGCTTGGATAAACTGGTCTATCTTGCCATTCAAAACTCCTTCAACATCCGAAGTTTCCAAACCGGTTCTGTGGTCTTTGACTAATTTATAAGGGTGTAACACATAAGATCTAATTTGTCGGCCAAAATCAGCTGTTTGTTTCTTGCCGCCATTTATCAAAGACCTTGTTTTATCGCGTTCAGTGGTAAGCTCTTGGCTTCTGGCTGTTTCGCGCTTGGCGGCTAGCTTGGCGGCCAACACAGCCAAAGCAATTTTTCTATTCATAGCTTGTGTCCGCTCTACCTGACAAGTCGCTTGCAGGCCGGTGGGCAAATGAGTTAGGCGCACGGCTGTTTCACGTTTATTGACATTTTGTCCGCCATGCCCGGCTGAACGAAATGTTTCTAATTTTAAGTCGTCTGGCTTAAGGATTACATCGTATTCTTTATCCGATACCTGAGGAGCCACCTCAACCTGCGCAAAAGAAGTTTGTCGCAATTGCTTATTTGAAAAAGGCGATATTCTCACTAAACGATGAGCGCCGGCCTCTCTTTTCAAAAAACCATAAACAAAATCTCCTTCAATAGCCAAAGATACTTCCTTAACGCCAATTCGGCCTTCGGGGCCTCCCCCCTCCGCGAAATTTTGCGACAAAGTTTTGCAAAGCCACTCTTTTTGTTCGCAGTATTTTTGATACATTCTCAATAGCATGGCCACCCAATCTTGAGCATCTCTGCCCCCTGCTCCCGACTTAATGGTCAGAATAGCCGCACACTTATCGTATTTGCCATTTAAAAATATCTTTTTTTTGTTCTCTTGCAGGTTTCTTTCCAAAGAGGAAATCTTCGCTGAAAAACTTTCTTTGTCTTTAGCTGTTTCAATCAAACCCAAATCAAGCATTTCTTTCAAATCAGCAATTTCTTTTAAGAAAAAATCAAAACATTCTTTGTCAAAGACATTGCTCCAAAAACTGGAGCTTTTTAGCGATGTCAGCCAATTGTTCAACGCAATTCTTCATAGCCCCAGTATAGCACTTTTCATTGAGAGAAAAAAGAGCCAGAGAGAGGATTCGAACCTCCGACCCACTCTTTACGAAAGAGTTGCTCTACCAACTGAGCTACTCTGGCATTAATAAATTTACAATTATCAATTTTCAATCAATTATCAATATCAAATTATTTAATTTTCAAACGGGTTCAGCTCATTGAAAATTGTTTGAAAATTGAAAATTCGTAAATTGAAAATTAATTAGCGGGGTACGGGAGTCGAACCCGCCTCTCAACCTTGGGAAGGTTGCATTGAGCCACTCAACTAACCCCGCAAAAAATTATTTCAGCTTATCTTTAATTTTCTGCAAAAGCCCTTCCGTCTTGTCATATTCCTCTTCTAATTTTTCAGGAAAAGCCGCCACACTCTCTCCCGGTTTCATTAAATTTAACTGTTCTCTGGCCATTTTTTCTAAATAAGCGGGCGAGCTTTCTTGGGCTGGCTGACTTGATATTTTATCAGCTCTTTCCAACTTACCTTGCAGGTCAAGCAGATTATTTTTAAGAACGCTCCTTTTACGAGACAATTCAATATTGCCAACAATCAAACCAATAACAAAAACCAATAAACCAAAAACTAATAAAACCCAGTAAAACTTTTTGTGTGGTTTCGATTTGAATTTTAATGATTTTCGCATTATAATTTATAAATTTAACATAAAAAACAAAAAATGAAAACAAAGAAAATATTCAAAATAATCTGGGTTGTTTTAATTTCTTTAATAGCTTTTTCCATGGTGGCTAGCTTGCTCTGGCCGCTTTTCTAATTATTAATCTTTGAGCATTTCTAAAAACACCTTAGGCGGTATTCTCACCTGGCCTTTGCTTTGTAAGTCCTTTTTGCCTTTTTTCTGAATGTCCAAAAGTTTTCTTTTGCGAGTAACATCTCCCCCGTAAAGCGGGGCGGTAACATCTTTGCGGCGAGCCGAAATGCTTTCGCGAGCTATTATTTTGCCGCCCACTGCCGCTTGCAAGCTCACTAAAAATTGCTGGGATGGCAAAACATCTTTAAGTTTCAGTAAAAATTTTCTGCTAATCTCGTAGGCCTTTCCTCTGGGCACAATCCTGGCAAAGGGTTCGCAGGGCTCATTGGCTATCAAAATGTCCAGTTTTACTAAATCATTAGAGCGATACCCTGTCTGCTCAAAGCTAAACGAACCATAACCCTCGGTGATAGTTTTCATTTTATCATAAAAATCACCGCTAATAATTTCTCTCAAAGAAGCTTGGGCTATTAAAATTGACTTCTGGGCAGTTAAAAATTTCGTTTCTTGCAAAGAAATGTCAAAATTCTGCAAAATTGGAAAGAGCTGGCTGATATAATTATTAGGAGTGATAATTTCTAAGTTTACCCAGGGCTCGCTAGCCGTCTGGATAGCGGTTTCTTCAGGCCAAAGCGAAGGCGAAGAAATCATTAGGGCTTGACCGTTTTTAGCCACCACCTTAAAAATAACTTGCGGCGCGGTGGTGACTAATTCCAAACCAAAGTCCGCCTTGAGTCGCCGCACCGTAATCTCAGCGTGCAAAGAACCTAGAAAGCCCACCTTAAAACCTCGGCCCAAGGCCATTTTTGAATCAGTGGCAAAAATTAGAGCCGGGTCGCTTAAATGTAATTTTTCTAAGCTATCTTTGAGATGGTCAAAGTCATCGGCGTTGTAGGGAAACAAGCTTAAATAAAGAACGGGCTGGGGTTCTTTGTATCCAGTTAAGGGCTCAACGGCCTCATGCCGATATCCGATATCAGCAACCCCGGCGATAGTTTCCCCTACTTTAACTTTAGCTGGCGCCTTAACGCCGGTTTTAATATAGCCAATGTCTCCCGGCCCCAAAAAGGGCGCGGGAACAAGATGGGGTATAAAATAACCAACCTCTTTGCTTTCGCATTGATAATCAGCGCGCGCAAAGGTTATTTTGTCTCCAGCGGTAATCTTCCCCTCAAAAATACGCACATAGGCCACTACTCCTGAAAAAGGGTCGTATTTAGAATCAAAGACCAGCGCTTTCAGGGGCTTATTGATATCCGATACTGCGGGGCAAGGCACTTTTTCAATGACTGCTTGCAAAAGCGCTGGAACATTCTCGCCTGTTTTACCAGAAATTAAAAATATCTCTTCGGGTTCAACATTGAGTACTTCAGCTAACTCTTGTCTGGTTTGTTCAACGCGAGCTTGAGGCAAATCAATTTTGTTAACAGCGCCAATAATGACCAAGCCCTGTTTTTGCGCTTGGTTTAAGTTATGAAGCGTTTGAGCTTGTATGCCCTTAACCGCGTCAACCAGCAACAAGGCGCCCTCAACACAAGCTAAGGCGCGAGATATTTCGTATGAAAAATCAATGTGGCCGGGGGTATCAATCAAATTTAGGATATAGCTATTACCTCCCGTTTGATAGTTAAGGCGAACCGGGTGCATTTTTATAGTAATCCCCTTTTCGCGCTCTAAAGCCATTGAATCCAAAAATTGTTCTTTCATTTTATCCTGGCTGATTGTTCCAGTAATTTCCAAAAGCCTGTCCGCTAAAGTGGACTTGCCATGGTCAATGTGGCTGATTATCACGAAGTTGCGCGCGCTTTTACAGCTTTCCATATAATTTTTTCTTCAAAAATATTAATAACTCTTTGATTAAAAAAATCGGCTCTTTAACGCCTATTAGCCAACAAGTTGCCAGATAAACTGCCGCGGAAAATAAGGCGGTTAAAAACGCTTGCAAAAATATGCCCAAAACCGTGTTAATAATTAAAAAGGCCGCGCCTATTCTCAAAAAAATATAAGCGCCCACTGACATTATCAAACAAGCCAGCAAAATTTTCGCAACAAAGGAACGATTAAACAATGATTTATACGACACATTTATTTTTCTTTGCAAACTATACGATAACCAAAAAAATTGAACAATAGTGGAGAAAGATAGGGCTATTGGCAAAGCCAAAATTGATAAATTATCTATGCCTTTTAGCTTAAAAGCAAAAGAAAGAAAATTGGCAATGGCTTGATGGCTCCTTAATAATTCTACCAACAACCAAGCCAAAAACAAGTTTAATATAACCGACCAAACAGCTATTTTTACAGGTGTTTTAGTGTCGTGCAGGGCGTAAAAAGCTCTAGCTAAAAGAGGTATCAAGCAAGCGGCAAAAATAGACAAGGAAAAAATTCCCAAGGCGGCCGCGGTTAAACGAGTTTCCCGCCAGCCAAAATAACCAGAGCTGGCCAACTGCGTGCCGTATAAAATTCTAACAATTTGCGCTCTTAAAATAAACATCAAGCAACTCACTGGCGCCCCGAATAAAACAACTTTTCTCAAGACAGGCGAAATCGCGCTAAAAAATTTATCTTTATTGCCAGCGGCCGCGTAACGGGAAAGAATTGGAAAAATAACAGCCGCAAAAGGCACGCCAATCAAACTGGCTGGCACGCCATAAAGATTATTTGATAAATTAAAAATCTTAATAGAGCCCACCGCCAATGTAGAAGCAATGGCGGTGAGTATTACTAAGTTTAATTGATAGGCGGCCGAGCCGAAAACACGAGGTGTCATTAGCTTAAAAATTTTCCGCAATTCAGACGAGCGAAAATCAATCAACAACCGCGGGCTAAATCCCATTTTCAAAAGAGGGGGTACTTGAATTAAAAGGTGCAGGCCAGCGCCCAAAACAACCCCCCAAGCCAACCCTAAAAGTCCTATTTTAGGAAAGAAAAATAAAAGCCCGATAATAATACCTAAATTGTAAAACAAAGGGGCCAGCGAGAAAGCGACAAAAAAATTAAAATACTGCAAAACAGAAGAAAAAATCGCCGAGATGCCCAAGGCAATCGGACTAAAAAACATTATCCTGACCAAAGCGACAGTTTGCGTCTTTTGCGGCAAAGAAAAACCCGGCGCTATCACCTTGACAATTAAGGGCGCGCCAATAGCTAACAAAACAGACAAAATTACCAGCGATAAACCAAAAACAGTAAAAACATTATTGAATAAACGACGCGCAGACGCCTGACTATTTTGGAAAGAATGAGAAAAAACCGGTAAAAAAGCCGCTACCACTCCGCCAGTGATTAAAAGCCCATAAACAAAATCTGGAATGCGAAAAGCAGCCCAATAAACATCCGCTTGGCTATTGTTTAAGAAATTAGCTAATAAATTATCTCTTAAAACGGCTAAGCCATACCCTAAAAAAGTGGCAATTGAAACAAAAAGAACCGCTTTATTAACGGTACGCGTTTGAAAATTTAAGATTTTCTTTAACATTGACAAAAGTTAAATGCTTGTTATAATTAAAACGCCTTAGCAAATTGAGCAACCGCTGAACTTATGATATCAAATTATTGGTTCAGAGGAAAGTCCGAACTCCCCCGAGCGCATTATGCGCTCGGAGCAAGGTAGTGGGTAACGCCCACACGCGGTAACGCGAGAGTTGCGAGCAGAGACGTTCTAAGCTGAGAAGCGAAGAACACCGAGAAATTTTCTTGGTGAATCTCAAGGGAAACTTTGAGGGTGAAACGGCTAAATACTTACCTGGGAGCAAGAGCAAACCAGACAGGAAATGCAGGGGTCGGGTCAAAAATACAGAGGTCAGACCTCCTCTAATTTGAATAAATATAATATTCAGTTTAAGGGAGGTCTGACCTCTGTATTTTGACCCCTGCATTTCCTGTCTGGAAAAGTAGCTCGCATGACCCGACGCAGGCAACTGCCGGGATAGATAAATGGTTGCGCTCCGCCTTGGGCGGAGAACAGAATTCGGCTTATAGATTTGCTAAGGCAAAAACCGAGGGCAAAAATATAGGGCAGACCTCCCCAGACTGCATGCAAGTTTTCAGGAGGTCTGCCCTATATTTTTGCCCTCGGTTTTTAGCGCCTCGTTAACTAAGCGGTCGGCTATACTATTCTGTTCCCGAGGCACCGCCGTAAAATTAACAACTGAAAAATCAATCAACAAATTCCAGGCCTCTAAAAATAATGGCTGGATTTTTTCGCCGTTTACTTTATAGCGATGAGATAATTGGCACACTAAAAGTTCGGAATCCGATTTTATCTCAAAAATATATTGCTTGAGATTTTCTTTGCCGAAAATCTGCTTGGCTTTTTTCAAAGCAAAAATTAAGCCGCCATACTCGGCTTCATTGTTGGTGGCAATGCCCATGGTTTCTCCATAACTCTTAATAACAGCTCCGCTCTCATGGCTGAAAACAACGCCAAAAGCCGCTGGCCCAGGGTTGCCCCGCGACCCCCCATCAATGTTAATAATAATTTTTTGCATAAAAAAATTATTAAATGAGATGGTTGCAAAACTATTCCTGCTACAATTTTATCTTTTCGGCTGCGTCATCGTCAGACTTCGCAAAATGCTTTTCGCCGTAGCTGGGCTACGGCCTCAAAACATTTTGCTCGTCTTCCTCGCCTCGCTCGAAAATCTAAAATTTCGCTACGAAATAGTTTTGCAACCATCTCAATTATCAATTTTCAATCAATTATCAATTATTTAATGAGTTAATTTTCAAACGGGTTTAATCCATTGAAAATTGTTTGAAAATTGAAAATTCGTAAATTGAAAATTATTTAAAGTATTCCTCTAAACATTTTTTCAAAGCATCTACATTCTCACTGCTCACGGTGAAGCCGGCGGCAGGCGGGTGGCCGCCATACATCAATAATAATGGAGCGCAGGTTTTTAGGGCCGCCACTGCGTCCATATTTTTGGGCACTCTCACTGAACCGCGGCATTTTTGAATGTTTTTTTTGAAAATAAAAGTTGGTTTTTTGTATTTATTGCAAATCCGCGAAGCAATTGCGCCGGAAAAAACCCTTTGCCAGGCCTCGTCTCCCTCAAAAATAATTGGCGAAAGAGATTGCGCAACTCTTTGAGAAACGATCTCCGTAATTTCATAAATTTCTTGATGGCGCTTATCGGCCTCGCCTAAAAGTTTTTTGGCTAAAACCATGGCCTCCTCTTGAGAAGCGGTCTTTAATAAAAGATAACATTCGGTAAGATGGTTGGTTACCGGGGAAATGTTGAGAATAAGCGATAGTTTTTTAAAAATTTCTCTGGCCGAACTTTCGCCAAGCCCGGCTGCCCCTATCATCGCTTTTAAGCCCGGCCGCTGGGTTTGCTTAATAGTGGCAGCCCCCTGGCCTACTAAAACCGCGTTTAAGTCCTCCTCGGGCATCATATCAGCTATGGTGCCTAAAGCCGCTAACTCGGCAAAGCCCTGGTCCAGAAAACTGCTAAAATTTTTACCTAATAAAAGCTGGCTCAACTTATAAACCAAACAAACAGTGGTTAGTTTCTTAAAAGGATATTGGTCGCCTTTTTGCTTGGGGTCAATAATTAAATCGGCCTCGGGCAAAGTGTGCAAAATTTCATGGTGGTCAATGACAACGGTGGTAAAACCCATTATTTTGGCCATCAACAATTCTTCAAAATTACCAATGCCGCAATCCACCGCTATCAATAAAGCTGGGGCATAAGCCGCCAGCGCTTGCAAGGCCTGCTTATTAAGGCCGTAATCAGAGCTTTCCCATTCAGAAAAATAAACCAACAAATCAGCCGCGGGGTTAACATTTCTAATCGCTTCTTCAAGCAATAAAGCCGAGGTTGAGCCGTCTAAATCAGCGTCGCCAAAAATAATAATCTTGCCATTTTTAGCCAGTATTTTTTTAATTAAATCAGCCGCTTTTTTTAAGTTTTTTATTTCTTTCATAAATAGAACTTACGCGATTGCCGTCATTCTGAGCCAGCAGGCGAAGAATCTCAAACAACGAGATCCTTCGGCTCGTTGCTACTCGCCTCAGGATGACATAGACCAAGAGCTGATAAGCCGGGTAATTTTTCACCTGCCAAAAAGTTCAGCATGGCTCCCCCGCCCGTGGAAATAAAAGAAAAATCATTAGTTAAATTAAACTTTCTTAGGGCCGCCACTGTTTCCCCTCCCCCAGCCAACTTTAATGAGGCCTGGGATTTGGCAATGGCTAAAGCAATTTCTCTGGTGCCATGACTAAACGCTTCAACTTCAAAGAGCCCCACAGGCCCAGCCCAAAAAACAGCGCGGGCTTGAGCAATAATCTCTTGATAAACATTAACTGTTTCTGGGCCAATGTCAAAGATGTCTTCGTCCAGCCGCACGGCGGCCGGGCCGGTTTGTCTGATAATCCCCTGCCCGCTTTGATCGCAAGACGCTAAAACATCTAAGGGCAAATAAATTTTTTGGTCAGTGAGATTAATTTCTTTAACCATTTCAATTTCTTTGGCCGGCAATAAGGAATGGCTTGGCCACAAGCCCTTGGCTGATAGTATTGTGTTAGCGGCCTCGCCCGCTAAAAGCAAATAATCCGCTATAGTTAGAAATCTTTTAATCACTTGAAGTTTTGACTCTGTTTTATTGCCGCCAATTAAAACTACCAAAGGTCGGGGCGGATTTTGCAACATTTGCGAAAGAAAATTAAACTCTTTGTCTAGCTCTGGGCCAGCCAAACAAGGCAACACCTGCGCTAAAGCCGCCATGGAAGCATGGGCGCGATGGCAAACGCTAAAGGCCTCATTAACAAAAACATCTCCCAAGCGGCCTAATTGCTTGGCAAATTTAAGCGAGTTTTGTTCCTCTCCTTTGTCAAATCTTAGATTTTCTAAAAGCAAAATTTCGCCGGGTTTCATTTTCTTAACTATGCGTTGAACAGAGCGGCCTTTATTTTTTTTGCTGAACAAAACCTTTTCGCGCAAAAGACAGCTTAACCGTTGGCCAATCGGTTTTAGGGTTAATTGTTTTTTTCTTTTTCTTTTATTTTTAATATCCTGCGGCTCGCCCAAATGACTAATGATAATTATGATAGCGCCAGCTTTTCTTAAAAAAAAGATAGTAGAAAGAGCGCGCTGCAAGCGAAAATCATCGGAAATTTTCCCTTGAGAATCCAATGGCACATTAAAATCGCACCGTAAAAGAACCCTTTTTCCAAAAAAATTAAAATCTTGAAAACTCATATTACACTGGTAAATTAGGCGGCGGGCCGAATTTTTTGGCCAAAATGCGCGGCACGCCAGCCGGCAAATTAGCCGCGTTGCTGGGAAAGTGAAAAATAGTGGCAATTTCCTCGCAATTAAAAATCATATTGCCCGGCCCCCACATTTTAGGAAATAGCGGCGGCAAGCGCCTAACATAAAGGTCAAAAATTTTCTTCTTGCGAGTGTAAAGCCGGCGGCGGCGGAAAAAATAATGGATTTTTGTCTTTTCTTTGCTCCAATCCTTCATACTTTGCGTCTCATTGCCAAAGTGCACCAAATATGAACGAGGTATTCTCTTGTTGGGGCTAACATAAGCGTCTTTAGTATAGATATAAACCGAGCGCATAAAAACCTTAAAGCCCAGCTGGTTAGTTTTGGCTTCTATGGCGGCTAATTTTTCTCTTTCCCCGGGTGTAAGCTTCATTTCTGGAGGAATAACTGATTCGGCCTTGGTCTCGTCTGAATAAGGTTGCTTACCCAAAAAAATAAGCTTGAGGGCCTCGCCAATAACTGATTGACGGGGCAGCTTTTCACCTCGCCGGGCAATTTTATCAGCCAGAGCCCGGCCTTCGTCAATCCAAGGGATATCATTATTGGTGATGGGCGTTAAATTTATCTGATACCACAACTGTTCGCCCTCTTTTAGCTTAACCATAGCTTCCATTAAATTGGAAAAAGGGTCCAGCTTTTTTTCTTGGTCAATTTCTTCGGGCCTGATTTCAAAATATTTATATGTCTTGATAGGGTAAGAATAGGGCTTGTCAGTGGATAGATATTCTCCATAAATATCATAAGTGTCATTGGGAATATCTTGAGGCACATTTTGCGTGTAGTCCTCTACTTCAAAAATTTCAATTTCTGGATAGTGCGTGTGAAAAATAGACGAAACAAAATCTTTTTGGTCTTTTAAGATACGCATATAAAAATGCACCTGGCCGGCTATACTTACAATTTCAAAAGTAATCCAGAACGGCCCGCCAGTCATTTCGCCCTCGCACCAACGCTCCCGCCAATTGGCGCCATCGTAAACCGGCCACAAGGCAGTGATAACATCTTCCATAGCTAAATAGGGCTTGAGCACTTCGCCTGGCGGAATTAACTCCAGCAAAATCCATTTTTGTTCTTTATACCAAATTTCCCAGCGAATCCACCAAAAATGAAAAAATTTGGCGGGAAAATAAAAAATAAACGGCAGGATTAACCACCACCAGACCAAGAAAAAAGCCCAGATGAGTGAGAGCGCGATGCCTAAGGATGAATTATAGAAACCAATAACGCTCATAAATTATTTTCTCAGTAGGGCTTGCGCTGATATTTGGGGCTCGGAAAAATAATTTCAAGGAGCCGCTCACTCGCCCAGCCGCTCGTTCGCTTAGTTTTCGGCCTATTTTCCGCCAGTAGACGGAACCATGCAAATAGGCCTCAAAAAACTCCTTGAAATTATTTTCCTCGCCCCAAACGCGCAAGCCTTAAAAGATTACTTTCCGTAAATGTAAAAAAATAAGTAAACCAAAATAAAAATCAAAACACCATAGCCAAAAAACTTAAATATATGCAGGGCGGCCATTTGAACGCCAGTCATAACATTCTGACGATTAACCAGATCGCGGTTGGTCCACAAGAAGCCAAAGTAGCTGATAACAGCGAAAATAATCAGGCCGAGCCCAATTAAAAGATATACCCAAAAAGAAAGTAAAGCCATAAAACAAGGTAATTAAAAAACTCTATAATTAATTATAGAGTTTTTTAAATTTCTTTCAAGCTGTATCTTCCTTGGTCATCTTTCTGAAAATGTTTTTTATTATTGAGATTAAGAAAGATGGTGTTTGGTTGAACCATTCTTTGCCGTAAAACCTGTTGCAGGATATCAGGCCGGGTGAGCGGCTCTTTGCTTTTTACTAAAATCGCCTTAATAACTTCCCTTACCGTGCCGGTTTGGTAGCCCCATTCTTTTAATCCATAAACGCCCCGGCCCACCAGAATAAATTGCGGGTTGCGAATTAATTCGTTGTGCACTGTTTGGGGCAAGGTCTTTTTCTTAGGCAAAAAATAATTTGGCAAATTATTGGCCTGCCGGGCAATATCTCGGAAATGCAAGGGCTGGCCTGTTTTTTTAAGCATTAAATAAGCTGTATCTCGCGCTCCTTTGGGCTTGATTTCCGGCCAAATAGCCAAACCAATCTGATCTAAGGGGCTTATCTCTATTGCTCGGCTGGCCTCAATAATGTTGTCAATAAAAACTTTATTTTCTTTGTTAAAAAAACAATAAATCATTTCGCGAGCCAGAGGAACTTTTTGCTGGGTTATTTTTTTCAGCAAATCGTTTAACAAATTCGTCGCGTGATTATAAACATCCTTTTCTTGAAACCAAACAGCGTAAAACTTACTGTTTTGTTCTATCCGATATAATTTAGGCGACAGCCGCAAAAGAAAAGACACAATCGGTCGGTCGGTTTCATTAGACAACTTCGCCAGCAAAACAGTTTCCCTTTTAAGGCCGCTTTGCTCTTCTAAAAATCGCTCAAAATAAGTAAAAACCGCCTTCAAGGAGGCCGGGGCCGAACTATGGCGAAGTTTATTCAGGCCATCTGATTCTATTTGACGCACTCTTTCGCGAGTAATGCCCATAAAATCGCCAATTTCCTGCAAGGTTTGATTTCTTTTGGCTAGCCCCAAAGCAAATCTTTTTTCAATAATCACTCGCGATTTGAGCGGCAGCGAAGAAAGAACTTCCTGGCAAACTTTTTTATAATTAAAATTCATATTTGATAGGGCAGACCTGTCTGCCCTTGCTACTTTGCCATAAATGACCGCCTTTGTCAATAAAAGAACGCTATTTTTTGTTTTTAAGCAATCCCCTGTTCTGGCGGGTCTCAAAAATAGTTACTACCAAAAGCGAAGCAATGAAAATAGAAGAATAGGTGCCAAAGCCCACTCCCAAAAATAAGGCCAAAGCAAAATAACGCAATGTAGCCCCGCCAAAAAATAAAATAGCCGCTAAGACCAAAAGCACGGTAAAAGAGGTGTTCACTGAACGGCCCAAAGTTTGGTTTAAGCTTTGGTCAACAATTTGGCTAAAATTTTCCGCCTGGCCCTTAAAAAGATTTTCTCTGATGCGGTCAAAGACCACCACCGAGTCGTTAATAGAATAGCCAAAAACAGTTAGCAAGGCAGTGATAATGGGTATAGTAATTTCAACCCCTAAATAATGGCCCAACCAAGCGAAAACTCCCAAAGGAATAATAATATCGTGGCACAAAGCCACAATGCCCGTGAACCCATAAATATACGACTTAACTGGTCGGGAAATTTTGCGAAAGCTGATGGCTATGTAGATAAGTATGGATAAGAGCGACAAGAAAACCACAACTTTGGTTTTATTTTTTAATTCTTGGCCGATAACCGGGCCAATCACTTGAAAGCTTTCCGAGCCAGCCACTATTTGACCCAAGCTCAGCAGGCCTTGCATAACTTCGTTCTTTTTTGATTCGTCAATGGGCTTTGTTTTGATAATCACTCGCTGGTCGCCAGCCACTTGAACAGAGGTCCCTTCCAAACCAGCAGCTATGACAACCTTTTGGATATCTTCCAAAGCCGGGGCTTGCTGTTTATAGCCCACCTCCAAAACCGAACCCCCGGTGAACTCAATGCCAAATTTCAAACCAAAAATCGCCATACTAACCAAAGACGCCACCGTAAGAATAATTGAGGCGGTATAAAAGATTTTGCGATGTTTAGTAAAAGAAAGCATATGATTAAAGCCAAAAGCGCTTAAATTTTTCCCACCTGGTGTCCGCAAAGGCATTCATTAAAACCTTGGTAATAAACATAGCGGAAAACATACTGATTAAAATGCCTAATGATAAAGTTAAAGCAAAGCCCTTAACAAAGGACGAACCAAAGCCAAACATAATCACGGCAATCAATAGAGTGGTTAGGTTGCTGTCTCTGATAGACGGCCAGGCTCGGGAAAATCCCAGTTCAAGAGCTTTTTGAAAGCTTTCGTTTTTCTTTCTTTCTTCTTTGATGCGTTCAAAAATCAAAACATTGGCGTCAACCGCCATACCTACTGATAAGACCGCCCCGCCAATGCCAGCCAGAGTGAGGGTAACTGGCACAAACTTAAACAAACACAATAGAACGCCTCCATAAATAATCAAGGAAACGCAAGCGATAAGACCAGAAAAACGATAAAAAACTAACATAAATAAACAAATGCCCAAAAGCCCAAACCAAGCAGCCATCAAGGACTGACGCAAAGAATCAGCGCCCAAGGTTGGGCCAACCGTGGTTTGCGAGATGAGCTTAATAGGCATAGGCAAGGCGCCAGCGTTGAGATTTCTAACTAAATCCTTGGCTTCAGCGTTAGTAAAGGTGCCAGTAATTTGGGCGCTGCCTCCGCCGATGGCCTCTCTAACCACTGGCGAAGAAATTAAAGAGTTGTCAATATAAATGGCAATTTTCTTGCCGACATTTTTTTCGGTTAAATCCTTAAACAAGGTCGCGCCTTCATCATTAAAATCAATTAAAACCTCGGGCGTCATAGCTGTTTGGTCAAAGCCCAAGGTGGCTTTTTTAACATAGCGGCCTGTGAGATTGCTGGCCACAAAGTAAGGATAATAAGGGTCGTTTAAGTCCAGTTCCTGGCTGTATTTTTGCAAGATGGCGTTAACCACTGCTTCGGGCTGGCCTTGGCCGGCTTTCATTTCATCTTGGAAGGCCTGCTGTTTGACTAACAAAGCGTCGCGTTCTGCCTCGGGCCGCTCTTGCTTGAACTCTAAATAAGGCGTTTTGCCGATCATTTCAATAGCTTGGTTGACATCTTTAACGCCAGGCATCTCTACTACCAACCGCTGGCTCGCACCCGCTGATTGATAAGAAACCACCGCTTCAGTCACGCCAAATAAATTAACCCGGCGCTCAATAACATCTCGCAAACCCTGCATGGCTTCTTTTTGGTCTTTGGCGGCCACTTGAGAAACATCGGCCTCATAAACCAAATGACACCCGCCCTTCAAGTCTAGGCCCAACTTAAACGGCGCTTCGGACAAATTAGGAATAAATTTCCAGTTCAAATAACCCAATAGTTTATTAACGAGTTGGGGGAAAACCAAAAGCAGAGACACCACAGTGAGCGCCGCAACAATAACTAAATAAATTTTATTAGCTTGCTTTGACATTTTTATAGATTAACAAAAAAAGATATTTTTATCAAGACCAGCCGTAGCTTCTACGCGCTTAGAGGCTCGGAAAGTTAATTCCAAGGAGCCGTTCGCCCCTAAGCTGTGAAGCTAACTTTGAAAATAGTGCGGGCTATTTGCGAGTTGACATTTTTCCATAACTCTTGAAAAAGCTGGTGGCCTTCGGTTTTGTATTCAGCCAATGGGTCTCTGCCGCCATACGCTCTCAAATTAACCGAGTCCTTAAGATGGTCCATATTAATCAAATGTTCAATCCACCAAAAATCAAGGCAACGCAAAACCACAAACCGCAGTAATCTTAAAAGATTTTCCTGGCTGTCTTGGGCTTCTTTTTCTTGCCATAATTGTTTGGCGTGGTTATTAAGAATTTGTAAGGCCTTGTCTTGGTCTTTGGCCTCTTGCAGGCCTTTAATAATTTCTTCGCTTAAAGGCATAATTGTTTTTATTTCTTCAATTGTTTCCGTTAGGCCGCTTAACTCTTTTTCTAAAATTTGCCAAACAAAATCTTTTAATTGTTGATAATCGTCAATTAGGATTTGGGCTCTTTGGCTATAAATCTTAAAACGATGCTTGGCCATCACATCGTCATATTCCAAAACATGCTGACGGGCGTCAAAATTCAAGCCCTCTACTTTGCTTTGGGCTTTTTCCAAAGCGCTGTTGATAATTTTAGCGGTGATGGGCTGGTCCTCGGGGATTTTCATCATTTCCATTAATTTTTTAATTCTATCGCCGCCAAAAATCCGCATCAATTCATCTTCCAAAGAAACAAAAAACTGGCTTAGCCCGGGATCGCCCTGTCTACCCGCTCGGCCCCGCAGTTGATTATCAATGCGTCGGGCTTCGTGCCGCTCTGTGCCAATAATCCGTAAACCCCCCAAGGCCTTTACTTTTTCTGCTTCCTCGATCTGTGGTGGATTGCCGCCCAAAACAATATCCACGCCTCGGCCCGCCATATTAGTGGCTACGGTTACCGCAAACAGACGGCCGGCTTGAGCGATAATTTCACCCTCGCGAGCGTGGTTTTTGGCGTTGATAACTTCGTGCTTAACCCCCTCCCGAGCCAGCAACTTGCTTAAATACTCATTTTTTTCCACCGACCTGGTACCCACCAAAACCGGCTGGCCTTTTTTATAGCAATCTTTCACTTCAGCCACTACCGCCTTAAATTTGGCTGTTTCGGTTTTGTAAATTAAGTCAGATAAGTCGTTTCTGGACATGGGCTTATTAGTAGGCACAGGCACCACCGCCAATTTATAAACCTTATCAAACTCTTCAGCCGAAGTTAAAGCAGTGCCGGTCATACCAGCTAACTTTTGATACAAGCGAAAATAATTTTGAAAAGTAATAGTAGCTAAAATTTTTGACTCTGGCTTCACCTCTACTCTTTCTTTGGCCTCCAAGGCCTGATGCAAGCCGCCTGAATAACGGCGACCCGGCAAAATACGGCCGGTAAATTCATCAATAATTAAAACCTCGTTATTTTTTACTAAATAATCCCGATCGCGCTGGAAAAGCGTTTGGGCTCTTAAGGCCTGCTCCAAGTAATGCAGGTATCTCATGCCTTTTTCCTCGTAGATATTTTTCAAGCCCAAAATTTTTTCTACCTTTTCTATGCCTGGCTCGGTTAAAAAAGCGCTTTTGGCTTTTTCATCAACCTCAAAATCAATGTCCTTTTTTAATTGAGGCACAATTCGCGAAAATTCCTTGTAATAGTTTGACGACTCCAAGTCGGGCTGGGAAATAATCAAAGGCGTTCTGGCTTCATCAATTAAGATAGAATCAATTTCATCAACTACCGCGAAATTAAAACCCCTCTGCGCCATATCTCCTGTTTCAAAAACCATATTGTCTCGCAAATAATCAAAAGCAAATTCATTGTTGGTGCCATAAACAATGTCAGCTAAATAGGCCTCTTTTCTTGAGCAGGGCCGTAAAAAACTTTTTTCTACCTTAAATCCCCCTACTTTATCTCTGTTGTCATCTTCTTTCCCAAAGTTTTCATCATATAAGTATGAAGCGTTATTCACAATACATCCAACTGACAGCCCAAGATAATTGTAAATCTGTCCCATCCAAACAGCGTCTCTTTCAGCTAAATAGTCGTTCACTGTAACAATATGCACCCCCTTGCCTGTTAAGCCATTAAGGTAAGCGGGCAAGGTAGCGGCTAATGTTTTGCCCTCGCCAGTTTTCATTTCAGCTATTTTGCCTTGGTGCAAAACCAGACCGCCAATTAATTGGGCGTCATAAGGCCTCTGCCCCAAGGTGCGTCGAGCCGCCTCCCGAGCCAAAGCAAAGGCCTCGGGTAAAATATCGTCCAAGCTGGCTTGGCCGTCTTGCAGGGATTGCTTGAAAGCCAAAGTTTTTTCTTTCATCTGCGAGGCGTTTAATTTCTCTATGGACGGCTCCAAGTCGTTAATGCTCGCCACCAAACTCTGGTATGTTTTAAGGGTTTTGGCCAAAGGGTCGCCTAAAATTTTTGATAAAAAACTCATAATTTTTGTTGCCAAAGTAAATTGAACAATTGTTTTTGCATCTGGCTAAATTCCGTGTTTTCAATAACCACAGCCAAGAATTCTTTTTGCCTGCCCGAAACCATTATAACTTTTTCGTTATAAATGAACATAGTAGCTGAAAAAGAAAACTCTTTTGGCAAAAATCTAATTTCTCTCAAGCCCTTTTTTCCCTCACTGGCTCTTATCTGAACCGACGGAGTCTTAAAATCAAGCCAGCGTAAAAAGACGCCTTGCTTTATCCGTTTTTGTGTCCAGGTTTCTTCATATCGCTCATCAATATGCTTCTTAAAATTCTCGTAAGAAGCAATGGCTAACAGTTCTTTGGGCTTTTCTTTTAAGATATTTCCATAAACCGATAAATAGCCCTCCTTGCCTTCATAAAACCGCACTTTGGGCTTGGCGCCCATTACATTATAAATTGATTTTAATTCAGGCAGGGACTCTTTAAACATTTGCGCTCTACGGTCGGCTATTTGCGATAAAATTTCCGGGCTTTCAGCCACTAGAAATGTTTTAGCGCCTTTTTTAATTTGGCTAATAATTCCTTTTTCTTTCAGCCCATCAATGGCGGTATAAACCGTAGTGCGTTTTACGCCAGACTTTCTGCCAAGCTCTTGCACGGTTGCCTGGCCCAATTCCAAGGCGGCCAAATAAACCTTTGTTTCATTATCGCTTAAACCAAGTTGTTTTAATATTTCTATTGACATAATTCTTTGATTAGCTTATACTTATTTTGGAGCTGGCAATAATAGCTTTTAGGAGACCACGAGGGTACCCTCCGCGCATGTGGAGGTCTTAATACTTGCGGTAAATCCCAAGAGACGCCACTCTATAAAAACCATCTCTTTTGAGATGTTTTTTATTATTGAGATGGTTGCAAAACTATTCCTGCT
>Ga0210017_1000929_pt1 | contig 25433 bp, 38 predicted proteins | sample CryGeyCG2014_020_FD_183966 | JGI IMG/M metagenome (GOLD analysis project Ga0210017, IMG submission 183966) | Groundwater microbial communities from aquifer - Crystal Geyser CG08_land_8/20/14_0.20 (SPAdes) (version 2) | ecosystem: Environmental > Aquatic > Deep subsurface > Groundwater | place... | reverse complement strand
GTCCTGCGGTACGTCCAGTTCTTTCTCCAGTTCATTCAACTGATTCAAGTACTCGTCAAAATGTTTCATTTGTTATGAGATTGCTTCGTCACAGGGCGAGCAAGCTCGCCCACTACGTTCCTCGCAATGACAAGATGGCATGAGATTCTTCGCCTTCGGCTCAGAATGATACCTCGTCAGACCCTTGTGTCCGTGCCAATCGGGTATAAGAGTCCTCTTGGCGCACATTTAAATACAAAAATAGGGGTTAAGGAATCATTCCCTCTGGATGAGAAATCTAAAGCGCGGTTCGGAAGGCGATTGTAGGGAGAGTGAGCCAAACAAGAATAGAAGGGTTATCGTTAGCATTGTGCCAGCCGTGGAATTGGCCGATAGCCCACAATGCACGGGAGACATCAAGTGCAACCCTGCTGCACGTGGCACCCCTGCCAGAACCTTCCTGTCCTGACGGGGCACCACTGCGTAGTACATTTGCGGGATGGTTATTTTGCCTGGAAAGCGCTTGAGTTTATCCGGCTCAAGCCCAACAGATGCAAGGTAACGGTTGATTGAGTTTTCATCTACATAGTTATGCTCATGGATTGACGGCAGGCCTATTTCAATAGCAAGTATGTCAAGCGAGGAGGAAAAATCAAATAATTCTCTTAAAATGGCTAAATTTTCAGATGAGGGACGGTTATAAGTATCACGGGAGTCTATTGCTGTCCCATCTGCTTCCTGAATCAGGGCGATTACTTCCCCTGCATCAAGGTCACGCGCCACGACTTCCTGACTACTGTCCACTGGACAAGTCGTGAGCACAAATATAGAGAGTATGAGCAAAAACCCTCTCACGCATCTATCCAATTTACAACTCGCACTACTGGTAGTGTAAGGTTGTCTTTTCATTCGCCGCCACATTCCCGTAGCCCTTAAACCACTGCGGCTCTAAAAAAGAGCAAACAAAAAACCAGGCCGGCGCCACTGAACATCACTCGAATGGCGTAACGCCGACCTGGCATTGTAACACCGTCTCACACAATAGGTGCGGTACACTGCATACTAACCACACAATACTGTATTTATACCAGGCCTGTTCTTCGGTAGCCCGACTATCCCTGTTCCCATGCGGCACCAAGCCCACTTCCAGCAAGGATTTGTAGCTTTGCGTCCCACCCTTCAAGCGGCGTGGTTTGCCCTTTATCGCAACAGGCCGCAATAATCTAACTTTCCTGTTACTATTATAGTGAACAACTTCTCGACTGTCAACCCCCCTCTCTCAGGATAGCTTGCAATCATTGGGATGTAGCGTATAATCCAGCCGGATATGGATTTCTTTTTTTAGTCGTCTGGAAAGGTCGGATATGGTTTTTTTGTCAAACAACCGTCCAACGTCAGGATGTACTGATACATCTAAACGCCTGCCTGGAATGCCGGGTGCAGAACGAAGTATCTTTTTTTTCACCTGAATATACAGGGTCTGCGGTGAAAGCAAAAGCCCGCTTCCCTGGCACCACGGACACTCGCGGCATAGAACCTGAGCGAGACTCGGGGTTTTCCGCTGACGCGTTATCTGTACCAGACCAAGCCGGGTCACCGGCAATATATCTATTTTTGCTTTATCCTTGCTTGTTTCGCGCGTTAGCAGTTGCACCAGTTGTTCCCGATGCTCGCGCTTTGCCATATCTACAAAATCCACAATTATTATACCTCCGATATTTCTCAGCCGTAACTGATACATCACCTCTTTAGCCGCTTCACGGTTCAGCTGAAAAGCAGTTTCTTCAGGCCCGCCTTCAGAGCTGGTGAAACCACCTGAGTTAACGTCTATTGCCGTCAGGGCCTCTGATTGTTCTATCATTATCCATCCGCCTGACGGAAGTTTAACTTTATTTAACATCAATCTGGCAATCTGTTCTTCTATGCCATAATGCTCAAAAAGAGGTGTGAGGTCTTTCCATAAAATTATCCTCTTTGTCAAATGTGGAGCGAAAGAGTGGGCATATCTCCTTAACGCTTTGAATTCCTCTGGACCATCAATCAAAACCTGCTCAACTTCATCCGTAAATGCCTCCCTGATAGTTGTCATGGCAAGGTCAGGTGCACGGAATAAAAGTCCCGGCCCATCCATATGTTTGGCACGCTTGATAACCGAACGCCATATCGTACGCTGATAATTAAGGTCGCCTTTAAGCGCACGCGCTGCTATTCCACTCGCCTCGGTCCTGACTATCACTCCCTCGCTACCAGCCAGTTCGCTTGCAATGAGACGAAGTTCGCTTCTTTCGTCACGGTCCTGGATTCTTGAGGAAATACCTATACTTGTATCAAGAGGCATATAAACTATGTAACGACCGGGTAATGCTACGTTAGTTGTCACCGCAGGACCTTTATCCCGAACCGCCTCTTTAGTTACCTGGACAATATAAAACTGCCCATCTTTTGGTTCTTTGCCATCAACAATCTCTGAAAATGGAAGAAACAGGTTCTTGCTGGTTTTTGCATCAAGAAAGGCACATCCGAGGCCTGTCAGAACGTTTATGACTCGCGCATAATACAGGTCACCGACGCCCGGTTTGTCCTCTGGACGTTCGATATGCAACTCGGCAAGACGGCTATTTTCAACAATTGCGACTCTTGTTTCTTCCTCACTTTGCTCAATAAGTATTGCTTGGTTTAATTTTTTCACATGGCTCTCCTGTTAAAATATGAAACGCTCCCTACGAAAATCCAATGAAAGCAATCGTCGTTTATCTAAACCGGTTGCCTGAACTGCATGTTGTACTGGATTTACGTATCGGCCTTGAGCCAGGTCTATCTGGAAATCCAATTCACCACCCTCAATTACTTCCCCTATCACCCTGTACTTAGCTGCTTGTGGCCGCGGCGGCTGTGGATAAAATACGAGCCCGACTACCTTAAGGCCAGACGGCATCTCGCGTTGTATTAATGAAGCCATCCTGCCGACATCACCGGAACGCGCAGGCCATAAGTCCATAAACTCCTGCAATCCTGATAGACCGAGCGGCAACGGAGGACAAAAACTTGCCTTGATTCTTGGATTGAAACCAACGGTCCACTCCAGGTCAATACCACTCCTCCTCAGGCACCTGAATATGGTCTGCATCAGGTCAATGTGGCCAATAAACCGCATCTCTCCATATTTTGAATATGTCATCCGGTATGGCATTCACACCTCTATATGTTCCCACGCCAGTCGTTCATCTGGTGGTATACTACGAAGATAGACATCTTTGTCTACATTCGTTTCCATAAAGGCTTGAGTCCATAGGTCGGCTCTGAACTGCTCGCGCCAGCCATCAAACTTCGCTCCAAATTTCCAGGCATTGTATATCACTCCACTAAGTTTTTTATCACTGCGTGCGAGCACCGCTTCGAGCTCGGCCATATCAACTCGCCGGCTACGCACGTTCGCTGACAGGTACTTTTTCAGAAAACGCCTCGCTTCCTCCAATTCCTGGACACCAGCCCATTTTTCCCTTTCAAACGGAGTATGCGGTTTTGGAATAAACGGAGAAAGAGACATATTAATGTTCAGGCCGTGGTGGTTCTTCTTGAGTCCTTTTATCGTATTGATTATCCCCTGAAGGTCTGAATGTAACTCACCCGGAAGTCCATATATGAAGTATAGTTTGACTGTCCGCCAACCATAAGCAACTGCCAGACCTACTGCCTCATCCAGAACTGCATCAGAAAGTGGCTTACCAATAATTGCACGCAGGCGTTCAGTACCTGCCTCAGGCGCAAAAGTGAGACCACCTCTGCGTGTTTGCGCTGCACATTTTGCTATTTCAGGACTGAAACGGTCTGGCCTCGAAGAAGGTAAAGAAATAGAAACATGCTTCCCGGCAAGGTTTTCCCTGATTCGTTTCACCAGAGACGGAAGTTCTGGATAATCAGTCGTAGATAAAGAAAGGAGGGCGACTTCATCGTATCCAGTATTTTTTATCCCACTGGCGATATATCCGGTTAGTTGTTCAGGCGAGCGGAATCTGTATGGATGATACAAACGGCTGGCCTGACAGAATTTACAGCTGTGAGGGCATCCGCGTGCTATCTCAAGGTCAAACCTTGCGTGTACCGTATCTACATTTGCTACCGGTGGCCTAACCGGGCAGGGCCAGGATTTAATGTCAACATATTGACGCTGGACTGGCCGTGGCTTTTCTTGTCCTCTAACCAGTGGTACGTAAACTCCGGGAATTTCCGTGAGTTCTGTGAGGAGTTTCTGTTTGTTTCTGCCATTCTGTTTTATGCACTCCACAACACTAGCGAGTTTATCCTCCACTTCGCCGACGAAAATCGCGTCAAAAAACTCCGCAATTGGCTCTGGATTCAAAGCACATGGGCCACCGCCTATTATTAACGGATATCCGCTTTCTCTCTGAGAGGAAAAAACCGGTATTCCCCCGAGGTCAAGGACATTTAGTACGTTTGTATAGGTCAATTCGTGCTGAAGGGTAAACCCGATTGCGTCAAAATCTATAAGTGGGCGCCTCGTTTCGAGTCCGAAGAGTGGCCATTTATTTCTCCTCAGGCACTCTTCAAAATCTACTGATGGGGCATAAACACGGTCAGCAAGCGTATCCGTTCTGGAATTTAGTAACTCGTAGAGTATTTTTAACCCAAGATTGCTCATTCCAATCTCGTACGTTTCGGGATAGCAGAGCGCAATGTGAACAGGGGTTGTCTCCCATTCTTTATGATACGAATTCCACTCATTGCCAAGATATCTACCTGGTTTGCTAACTGTTATAAGTTCGTTGTATAATTCTTTACTATTCATTTCTTTCATTTTACTGGTTCGGGATTGCTTCTTATGTTAGGAGATTGCTTCGGCCTTCAAGGAAGGCCTCGCAATGACAATCTGCTACTCATACGTATACCGGTGATAATATACCGATTGAATTATTGCAAACCCGAGCATCGCGCCGAGCATTGCAGAGCCACCATAACTCATAAAAGGAAGCGGCAAGCCAACGACAGGCATAATACCAAGCGTCATCCCGATGTTCATTGCCACCTGCGCCAAAAACAACCAGCAAATGCCAAATACGAGATAACTGCCAAAAGCATCCCGCGATTCATGGATAATTCTCAAACAGCGCATAAACACAAACCACCAGAGTGCAAGTACCACGGCAGTGCCAAGAAATCCGAGTTCTTCTCCAAGTACGGAAAAGACAAAATCAGTATGCGCCATTGGCAGAAATCCCAGCTGGCTCTGAGAACCGCCGAAAATACCCTTGCCGATAAAACCGCCTGAACCCACGGCTATCTTTGATTGTATAATCTGATAAGCGCTGCCCAGGGTGTCCATTTCAGGCAAAAAGAAGCCAAAAACGCGCCTCTCAAGGTGTGGCGGTAGGACATACTGAACACTGACCGATACCAGAAGTGCGAGCGAGAATACTCCGACAGGCCAAAAAAAATGTCTTTTTTTCGGATGCCAGCCAAGACGCCAAGCTACAATCCACACAAAGCCAGCCAGTCCAGCAAATACCAGTGCCGGACCCAAAATATAAGGCCAGCCAGAAAACCACCTGCCCAGCCATGCAACCCACTCAGGAACACCTCTTTGTCCCTGAGCAATCGCAAAAATTGTCATCACTGCCGATGTAATCAAAAACGCAACAAGCGTTCCAAGCGCCCGCAAATCAACCCAGCTCGCGAGAAGCATACCTATTAATATTAATATGAACGTCATTGCAGAACCTATATCCGGCTGAAGTAAAGTCAGCACACAGGGTATGCCTGCTACTATCACCATCAGACCGACAGGAACCCCTCGCTCTAATGCGCCCTGTTTTGTATTTTGAGAGAGTAACCGTGCCAGTACTACTATCACGGCAATCTTTGTTATCTCCACTGGCTGGAAATACAGGTTACCAAGTACGTACCATGACCTCGAGCCGCGTACCGGGCTGGCAAAAAAGAACAATCCACATAGCAATATTACTACACCTGCATATATAAGGAAGGCGGACCGCTCAAGCACGTGGTAATCAATTCGCGCAAGTCCTACGCCAAGCACAAGAAAACAAACAAAGAATGCTCCCTGTCTCCAACCGTAGGGCGGTTTAACACTTAATACGGTCAGGAATCCAAGGACGCCCAGAGCTACTACCAACCAGAAAAGTGCTTTATCGTAACGCTTCATTATTGAGATTGCTTCGTTAAATTGCACGGGCCTACAACGCAGGCTAAAGCCTGCGGCTACCTGATGACAGAAAAGTACTCCCTGAGGATACGGCCGGCAATCGGCGCTGCGCTTGCTCCGCCCATACCACCATGCTCTGTCAGGACGACGAGTGCAATTTCCGGCGCATCAGCCGGGGCGTAACAAATAAACCAGCCATGGTCATCCCCTCTGGGATTTTCAGCAGTCCCTGTCTTGCCTGCGACTCTCAAGCCACGTACTTTACTTGCCTGGCCTGTACCGCTTTCCACCACGCCTTCCATACCTTGCCTTATGAGCATCAGGGTTTCCGGCTTTAAGGATAAGGTCCGTTTTATCTTAGGTGTATTTTCCAAAATTACTTCACCATTATTGTGATGGACGACTCTGTCAACTAAATATGGGGTAATGATTTTGCCACCATTTGCTATAGCTGATGCAACAATAGCCATCTGTAGCGGAGTCACTTCTATCCATCCCTGCCCAATACTTAAATTTGCCGTATCGCCCGGAAACCACGACATTCCATAATTACGCCGCTTCCATTCTTTAGAAGGGACGAACCCTTCTTCCTCTGGTCCTATATCTATTCTGGTTCTTTCACCAAGGCCGAACTCCTTCGCATATTTAGCGATTTCCTCCGGGCCACAAGCCAGGCCAGCTTGATAAAAGAATACATCGCAAGAATCAACGATTGCAGGAACCACTGTCAAACGGCCATGACCTTCTTCTCTCCAGCAGCGGAATACCCGGTTGCCTACCGGGAATGAACCTTCACACCCATAGACAGTTGCCGGGGTTATTGAGCCGGTTTCCAAGCCAGCAAGTGCAGTTATTACTTTGAACGTCGAAGCTGGCGCATACCTGCCTCTAACTGCGCGATTTAACATAGGACAGGATTCGTCCTCGAATAGTTGATTCCATTCTTTTCTCGAAATTCGCCAGGCAAATAAATTTGGGTCAAAGGATGGTTTGCTGACAAGAGCCAAAACTTCACCGGTCTCGGGTTGTAATGCACAGACAACGCCATGCCGATACAATGCCTTCTCGCAAATTTCTTGTAACCGCCAATCCAGTGTCAAAAGGACGTCACTACCGGACTCGGCTTCGATTTCCTTTATTAGACGAATTCGCTTGCCACGTGAGTCAACCTCTATCTGGCGCGCACCATCTCGTCCTCTTAAATACTCATCGTATGCTGTCTCTACACCTGCCTTGCCAATGACGTCTCCGGCCCGGTACCCACGGAGTCCGAGACGCGATAGTTCGTCAGCGGTAATCTGGCCCAGATGTCCAAGTACATGTGCGCCCATCTCGTGATATGGATACCGTCTGAGCGGGGAAGATTCAATCTCTACGCCCGGCATCTCGAACCCGTGAGCGCTTATGTAAAACACTTGTCCTCTTGAAACATTTTCTGCAACAAGGAAGCTTCCGAAGGGCTCCCGCTTCACTCTCTGGTATTGTTCCTCTAACCATTTCCGGTGGACACCAAGAACGTTACTCAATTTGTCCAGCACAAGATGAGACGTCTCCTCATCAATATCAACTGGCCTGAAAACAACGGAAAAAGCCGGGTGATTGATGGCGAGTTTCGTACCATTGCTGTCAAAAATGATGCCACGTGGTGACGGTTGCCGGATAACCTGAATGCTATTTTCCTGAGCAACGCGGTAAAGTTGTTTTCCACGGATTAATTGCAACCATATCACCCGGCCAGCGAGCACAACTATTACAATAACTATAAGTAACTGAAGCCATCCAACCCGCCGCTCAAAGACAGTCCACAATAGATTCTGTTCTTCTCTTTCCCACATAGAATGCCCGGCAAGCCGATACGGTAATTACAATGGTAATTTTCTGAAGAGGAAAAATAGGGGTGGCGCAATTAGCGCATTAAGGAGCACGTATATAAGTAGGTTAAAGCCAGAAAATCCAGATGCTCCGCTTATCGAGAATATTGATGAGCACAACGCAACAATGGCATAAACAACGACTCCTGCGACACCGACAATAATCATCTGAACATAAGGATTTTTTTCATCAATAACTCCTTTGCACCACCGCCCACAGATAAATCCTGCTAATGTTTTAGCAAGAGCACCTGCTCCAAAAGGATATACAGCAAATGCATCCTGTAATAATCCAATAAAAAATCCTGCTGTTGCTCCGGGAACGGCACCCTGCCTCAAGCCCAAGAACACTACGAGTACAAGAACGATATCAGGAATGAGCCCAAATATGCGGATAAATGGGAGAACCTTTGTCTCGAATACGAGCAATAAAACCAACAGAATCAAATATGCGAAGAATTTTTTCATTTCACTACAAGAAACACTTCATTAACGGCGTCTGTGCGTGCTTCAGGTGCAACTGTTGCAACCCGGCCAAGTCCATCTTTTGTCATACTAACGTTTTCCACAACCCCGAGTTTTAGGCCCCGAGGAAAGATTCCACCAAGACCAGCGGTCACTATCTCATCACCTGCAATAACGTCAGCGTCTGGTAACAGAAACTTCAGTAAAAGCTTAGCGCCACCGGTACCCTGAACGATACCTTGTTCCTTTGTCCTTACGACAAGTCCCCATACTTCGCACGCTGGGTCAGTGATAAGCATTACATGGCCAAGACCAGCGTTTACTTCACTGACAACTCCAAGTGCTGTAAGTTTATCTCCACAAAAAGTAACAACTGGCGTGCCGACAGATAGTTTCTGAGTGGTATCCCACGCTATAATAAGTTTTGACATCCCAAAAATTGCAGGACGACCGATTATCTCACGTGGCACAAGTTTATATGGGGATGAGGTCTGCCAATCAAGCGCCAATCTGAGACGTTCGTTTTCTTTGAGGATTTCTTCCTGATAATTGGTAAGTGCTTCCAACTTATGAACTTGCTCCTGCAAGAGAATATTCTCCTGACTGACCGTTGTGATTGAGAGCAAACGGTCGGCTGCGCGACTGGTAGTTTTCCATAATACATCGAATCCTTGAAGCGATGGATTTATAAGATAGGAGAGAAAGTCCCTTGCCGGCCACAGACCGGTATAACTCTGAATGATAAGTATAATCAGGGCTAACGTAGCGTAAAACGAGAGCAGGTAGGTACGTTTTGGTTTCTGACTGCTGGCGTGGTTCACTTTGTGGTATTACAAAAGTTCGCGTTTTGATTTTTTGATTCTATCAAGTTCTTCCAGATACTTACCGCAACCGCGCACCACACAAGTAATCGGGTCGTCGGCATATATCACAGGGATACCCGTCTCGTGACTCATCAACACGTCGAGACCACCAATCAATGACCCACCACCAGCTAAGACAATACCACGGTCAATAAGATCTGCAGATAGCTCCGGCGGTGTACCTTCAAGACATTCTTTTACGACTTCGATAATTACTTGAATCGCTTCTGAAATTGCCTGTGCAATATCTCTGGAAGTAATTTCTACTGTCCGTGGGAGTCCGCTTGCAACGTCCCTTCCCTTCACGGTAACATGCTGGTCATCTACGTCAGCAAGGACAGTGCCTATTCTTATCTTTACATCTTCTGCAGTGCGCTCTCCAATCAGGAGGTTGTATTTCTTCTTGCAGTAAGCCTCAATCGCCTGGTCCATCTCGTCTCCAGCAGTGCGAATGGACTTACTGATGACTATGCCACCAAGTGAAACTACGGCAACTTCAGTTGTCCCTCCTCCTACGTCAACTACCATATTCCCACCCGGGTCTGCTACAGGCACACCGGAGCCAATCGCTGCTGCCATCGGTTCCTGAATAAGGAAAACCTCCCGTGCTCCGGCCTGTAATGCGGCCTCTTTGACCGCCCTCTTTTCAACCTCAGTAATACCGGAAGGTATACCTATCACCATCCTGGGGTGCAATAGTGTCTTACGCCGCTGCACCTTACGGATAAAATACCTTATCATACGCTGGGTAATATCAAAATCTGCAATAACTCCGTCTCGCATGGGACGGATTGAGATAATGTTGGTCGGCGTTTTTCCCAGCATCCGCTTCGCTTCTTCTCCAACAGCAATAAGCTCGCCTGTCGTCTTATTTATTGCTACGACAGAAGGTTCAGAAAGGACGATCCCTTGCCCTTTCACGTATACGAGGGTCGTTGCCGTACCCAGGTCAATTCCTATGTCATTACAAAACAAAAAATCGAATAATCCCGCCATTTTTAACTCCCGAGTAATCTCTTACGAATTGAACGTTAAATCACTTTACAAACTGAACCAGAGATATTGTTGCTGCGTCACCTTGACGCTGCCAGAGTTTAACTATGCGCAGATAACCACCCTTAATGTCCTGAAACCTGGGGGCAATTTGCTCTACGAGTTTATTTGTTAATATCCGGCTACGAAGTACTGCATCGATTCGCCTTATATGTGCGAGTCGCGTTTCTGGTTTGACGGCTTCCCTGCCTGCCTTTATGGCCACTGTAACGAGTTTTTCCATAAATGGCCTGAGTGCACGGGATTTATCCAGCGTTGTCGTGATTTCTTCATGGATGATAAGTTGTCTTGCAAGATTACCAAGCATAGCATCGCGATGAGCCCGCGTTCTGGAAAGCTTGTGATTCTTTTTTCCTGTCTTCACAAGAAACTACTCCTTTGAAAGCATGCTGATATTGACCGTCTTCTTCTTTTTCTTGCCATAAGCAGCCAATTTATCTTGAAGTTCTTTCTGTGATTGCTTACCAAAATTCCTTATGTTCTCCAGCTCAGCCATGGGTATCCGGAGGAGGTCTCCAATAGTTCTTATCTTTTCCTTTTCCAGGGTGTGAAGAACTCTTGGCGACAAACTCAACTCTTTAATAGGTACCTCATCAAACTCCTTTTTCTCTTCGCCAGCAACGATGTTTTTGGCAGATTCAACCGGTTTACCCAAATGTTTAACAATCTCAATAAACTCGCCAAGTATCGCTGCCGCCCTCGAAACTGCATCAACCGGGGACACAGTGGTATCCGTCCAAACCTCCAGGGTAAGGCGATCGTAATTAGTTACTTGTCCTACACGCGCGTTATCAACGTCATACTTGACGTGCACTATTGGACTATAAAGCGCATCCAATACAATCTCGCCTATCTGACGTTCGCCAGCATCAACCTGCTCAGCAGGTACATATCCTCTTCCACGCGATACCTCTATCTGCATTTTGAGCTGACCCGTCGATTCAAGTGTTGCGAGATATGCATCCGGATTCACTACCCGAATCTGTTCCGGGCAATTTATATCGCTTGCATGAATCTCTTTTCGTCCTTTCTCCTTAACTTCAACCCAGACAGGAGCATCCTGGTCCAAGCGGAAACGCACCTTTCTCAAGTTAAGTAATATATCACTTACGTCCTCACGAACACCAGGCAGAACTGCAAACTCGTGTGGCGCTCCTTCTATTTTCACGATTGTCGGAGCTACTCCTTCGAGAGAAGATAGTAACACCCGACGCATGGCATTGCCTATGGTTTGGCCATAACCTCTTTCCAACGGTTCCATAATAAACTTACCGTAACTGTCACTTAACGTCTGTTCATCAATTACCATGCTACCTGGTATCATTAATTTATCTTGCATTCGAAATCCTCCATATTCGCCTTGCGAGCCTTACACTAGATGTTAGATTTTGATTTTTTCAATCTAACGAAGGCGATGCCGATAAAGGCAATTTGAGAAGTTTTAGATAAAAATTCGAGTCCGCCATCTTCTCTATAAAGCAACTCTGTCTTCACACTGAGTTGCGCTTTACAGTGGGACGAGAGTTTTTATCGTTAAGAAACTTCTCATTGCCGTATCGGCACGCCGAGTTTACTTGGAATAAAATTCTACGATAAGTTGGTCTTCTACTCTGATCGAAAACTGCTCGCGGGCCGGTAACGTTTTAAGTTTACCTGCTAACATTTTTGGGTCAAATTCCAGAAAATCAGGCACGGCCGGCTGATTCCGTTCAACTAATTGCCTGACGAACGCAGGCCCCTGAGTTCCTCCTTTGAGTGCAACGGTATCACCGACAGCCAGCTGATACGAAGGAATGTCAACGTTTCGTCCATTCACTAATATATGCCCATGTTTCACAAGTTGACGTGCCTGTTGGCGTGAACTGGCTAACCCCAGCCGCCAGACAATGTTGTCAAGACGACACTCAAGAAGACGCAGCAGGCTTTCGCCAGTAAGCCCCGGATTTTTCCTGGCTTTGAGAAAGTAGTTTGCAAACTGACGTTCAGAAATACCTGCTACACGTCTGGCCTTCTGTTTTTCCTGTAGCTGTTTCGCATACTGCCACGCTCTAAGCGGACGTCCCATCCGGGCTTTCCCGCCTGTAACCCTCTTCAATGGACACTTGGAAAGGCACCTATCCCCTTTCAAAAAGAGCTGCTCTCCCGCTTTGCGACAGTATTTACAAACAGAACCTCTATATCTACTCAAATCAATTCCTCCTCAAAAACACTCTCATACACTGTCATACACGACGCTGCTTCCGTGGACGACAGCCGTCATGTGGTATCGGAGTTACGTCACGGATAGTAGTTATTACGATGCCTGCCGCACGTAATGCGCGTATTGCAGTTTCTCTGCCCGGACCCGGACCTTTTACACAAACTTGAACCCTCTGGACACCAGATGACATAGCACTGCGAGCAGCATTCGTTGCCGTCAGCTGTGCAGCAAAAGGCGTCCCTTTTCTGGTTCCCTTGAACCCTGAACTACCCGCCGATGCCCATGAGATGACATTGCCTTTCGTGTCAGTTATACTGACAATGGTGTTGTTGAACGACGACTTTATGTGAGCAATTCCTTCTTGAACGTGCCTCTTTATTTTTGGGCTCATTATGCTTTATCCTCTTTACCTTTCTCCTCTTTACGTTGTTTGGTGCCTATTGTCTTGCGCTTACCCTTACGAGTACGTGCGTTAGTACGCGTCCTCTGTCCTCGGACCGGAAGGCCGAGGCGATGCCTCAAACCTCTATACGCCCCGATATGTATTAGCCGTTTAATATCTGCCTGGACCTCGCGACGCAAATCTCCTTCTAGTTTATACGTACGAATCTCATTCTGTAGACGCGCGACCTCGTCCTCACTCAAGTCTTTAACCCGGACGTCCGGGGAAATATTGGTATTCTTTAATATCACCCTTGACCGGACCAGACCAATACCATAGATATACGTAAGGGCTATCTCTATCCTTTTATTTAGTGGCAACTCAACTCCTGCTATTCTTGCCATTTCTTCTCCTTTACAACGCAGGCTAAAGCCTGCGGCTACCCACTCCTCCTTTTGTAGGATACTACCCCTGGCGTTGTTTGTGTCTCGGGTTGGAACATATTATTCTTATACGGCCACGCCGCTTTATCACCCGGCATTTCTTGCATATTGGTTTCACACTCGACTTTACTTTCACTTATTCACAACCTATAAATCACCCGGCCTTTAGTAAGGTCGTATGGCGATAACTCCAGGCGCACTTTGTCGCCTGGTACAATTTTTATAAAGTGGATGCGCATTTTGCCTGACAAATGTGCAAGTACTTTCTGACCACCTTCAAGCTCCACCCGGAACGTTGTGTTTGGCAAAACTTGCAGGACTTTCCCTTCCACGATTATTTTTTCTTGCTCAGCCATCTTTAATAGTGAGTGCTCTCGGGCCCTCTGGACATATTGCAACCGTATGCTCATAGTGGCTTGCAAGTGAACCATCCACTGTTACAGCAGTCCAGCCGCCCGCACCCTTATTTATTTTTACATTCGCACTACCCATGACAACCATAGGCTCCAGCGCAACCACCAATCCTTCTTCAAGTAACATTCCTGTATTCCTTGTTCCAAAATTCGGTACGTCTGGTTTCTCGTGTAACTCTTGCCCAATACCATGGCCACAGTAGTCACGAACAACTGAATACCCTGCGTTTTCAACAAACTCTTGTATTGAGGCAGAAACGTCGCCAAGACGGTTGCCGCTCTTGAAAACACTGATGCCTTTCATAAGGGCATCCTTAGTTACATCTATAAGTGACAAGGCATCCTTAGAAATATTTCCACAACCAACCGTAACTGCCATATCAGAATGGTATCCATTGAGCTGGACACCAAGGTCAATACTAACTATGTCACCATCTGCGAGTATACGGTCACCGGGTATACCATGGACAACTTCCTCATTTACAGAAACGCAGATCGACGCCGGGTAACCGCGATAATTAAGGAACGACGGCACCCCACCCTTTTTTTCTATCAATTCCCTTGCAGCGTCATCCAGATCGCCTGTTCGGACCCCTGGACGTACCATTTTCAGAAGCTCATCCATTACCGTTGCAGCGATACGACCAGCCCTTGCCATCAACTCAATCTCTTTGGGGCTTTTTAGAATCACCATTTTCGCTCATAAGAACTCTGCATATGTCAGAGAATACCTTTTCTATTGTCTGGTTACCATTTATATCTTTCAACAAACCTTTATCCGCATAATACTTCAGTACAGGCCGCGTCTGGCTTTCGTATGACTCAATTCTTGCGTCAACCACATCCTCAGCATCATCAAGACGGCTCCTTTTTGAGAGCCGGTGCTCTGATTCATTCTGAGCGGTATTGATATGTATCACTTGATACTCGCTCGACCCAAGTATTCTGTCAAGTGCCTCGGCCTGAGCTAACGTCCTCGGGAAGCCATCGAGAATGAATCCGGCTTTTGTATCCGGTTCAGATAGTCGTCTCTTAATTAGTTGGACTACAATTTCATCAGGAACAAGCGTACCGGAAAGCATTATATTCCGCACTTTTTGACCCAATTCGTCACCAACTTCAACAGCGCGCCTGAACATCTCACCTGTAGAGATGTGAACAATGCCAAACTTCTTACTAAGTAGTTCTGACTGGGTTCCTTTACCTGCACCTGGTGGACCAATGAGAACAACATTCATATCAACGGACATTTCAACGGACATTGAAGAAGCGGCCTTTGAAGCGGCCCTTTTTCAAGAACCCTTCGTAGTGTCTCATTATCAGCTGAGATTCCATCTGGCCAACCGTGTCAAGAGCTACCCCAACTACAATCAACAAAGCTGTGCCGCCAAAATAGAAAGGTATGTTAAATAGCTTTTTAAGATATACAGGTAAGATAGCTATCGCGCAGACAAACAGCGCACCACCAAAAGTTATCCTCGTTACCACATGGTCTATATACTCCGCTGTCGGCTGACCTGGCCGGACACCAGGCATATAACCACCCCACTTTCGCAGGTTTTCTGCTACGTCGGACGGATTGAACACCAGAGCCGTATAGAAATAACAAAAGAAAATTATCAAGCCAGCATAAACCAGGTTGTATACGAGCATTTCCGGCATAAACCTTTCGCTGATAGCCTTCATCCAACCAACATTAGGAAAAAACTGGCTTATAGTAGTCGGAAAAGCAAGCAGAGAAACAGCAAAAATTACTGCGATAACACCTGATTGGTCAACTTTCAACGGCAGATAGGTATTCTGACCGCCGTATACCCGCCTTCCGACAACTCGCCGCGCATAAGTCACAGGTAACTTCCTCTGCGCCTGCTCAACCAACACCACCAGTCCAACGATGGTAACGAGAATAATTCCCACCAGTATCATTACAAAAAGATTCATTTCTTTTGCTCCAACCATGTGGAAGGTATTTCCAATGTCACCTGGCAGGGAGCATATTATCCCCGTAAAAATTATCAATGAAATCCCATTCCCGATACCGTTATCTGTAATCTGTTCGCCGAGCCACATCGCAAGCATAGTGCCTGTAAGCATGGTTAGCACCGCAATCATACGGAAGCTCATTCCTGGATTATATACGACCGTACCTCCACCAGGCAGCTGAATTGACTGAACCCAGAAGGTTAAACCAAATGCCTGGATTATCCCTATGGCAAGAGTTAGGTACCTTGTAATCTGGATGATTTTTCGCTGTCCTGATTCACCTTCCTTGGTAAGTTTTTGCAACGCTGGAACTACAGTCTGAAGCAATGACATAATAATAGAAGCATTTATGTAGGGCATAACACCCAGAGCAAAAATAGACATCCTGGAAAGTGCTCCACCGGAAAACATATCAAGAAAACCAAAAATTGTACCACGCTGTGCCTGAAAAAGTTGGGTCATAGCAGCAATATTGACTCCGGGAATCGGGATTGCAGAGCCAAGACGGTATGCGGCCAGTATTCCAAGCGTTATTAGCAGGCGTCGTCTCAGTTCAGGTATCTTGAAAATATCACCAAAACCTTTAAGTCCCGGCACAATTACCCCCTGCTGCTTCTATTTTCATCCGTGCGCTGCGGCTAAAATGGTGGGCCTGGACCTTGAGTGCTTTAGTGATATCTCCGTTTCCAAGTATTCTTATCAATTCCCCGTCTCTGGCAAGGCCAACTTTGACAAGTTTCTCTGGTGTTACTTCTTCTCCGTCAGTAAACCTAAAATCCAAATCTGATACGTCCAGAACAGAAACAGGTTTCTTGCTGTGGCTCCTGAATCCACGTTTAGGCAAGCGCCGTATCAATGGCATCTGTCCACCTTCAAACCCCGGTGGAGTATTGCGACTTGCGTGCTGGCCAGACCCTTTATTACCGCGTGTTGAAGTACCGCCATGGCCTGAACCCTGACCACAACCAAGACGCTTACGATGACGCCGGGAACCTTTTGTGGACTTTAATTCGTTAATTTTCATTTTCTCTGCTTCTTAGTCGTTCGACTTCCTCACGAGTTGACAATTGCTTTAAACCTTCCATGGTCGCATAAATAAGGTTGTAAGGATTTCTTGACCTGAGCGACTTGGTCAATATATCCCTTATTCCAGCTGATTCCACTACTGCCCTCACGGCGCGGGACGCTATTATCCCTGTACCTGGATGAGCTGGCTTCAACATCACTTTACCGGCACCAAACTTCCCAACAACCTGATGCGGGATAGTCGAGTTAACGACAGGGACCGAAATCATCTGTTTCTGTGCGCGCGCTTTTGCCTGCTCAATTGCCTCACGTACGCCACTAGCACGACCTCTGGCACAACCAACCCTACCATTTCTATCGCCGACTACCACGAGAGCAGTAAAACGCATCCGTTTTCCGCCCTTCACTACTTTTGATACCCGATTTATTGCTACGACCTCTTCACTTAATTGCTCGGTAGACCCTTGCTGATTTCCCTGTTTAGAATATTTCATTATTTATACACCTTTATAGGTTTTACACGGGCAAGCCGCACCTTTTAAGGTGCGCAGGCTAAAGCCTGCGGCTACAGTTCTACGCCTGCTTTCCTTACAGCGTCAGCTATTGCCCGGACCTGACCCCAATACTTGTGTCCACCTGTATCAAATATCACCTGAGAAGTGCCGAGCGCCTTGAGCTTCTCTGCCACCTGTTCACCAAGTTTTCCTGCCTGCTCAACTGGAGAACTCTCGCCATACTTACTACGGAAATCTTTTGAGACAGTCGAGGCGCCTCCAATCACTTTTCCACTTTTATCATCTACTATTTGCACGTAAATATACCGCTGACTCCTGAATACGCTTAGCCTTGGTCTTTGAGACGACCCGTAAAGCCGTACGCGCCGCCGCTTATGTCTGGCTATCCGTCCAGTTAGTCTAATATTTGCCCGCTTCCCCATTCTCTATGCTCCCGGCTTTCCGCCGCCCACGGCACCGGATACAACCGCCGCCTTACCGGCCTTGTGCTTTATTTCTTCTCCATCATACTTTATACCAGTCCCTTTGTATGGTTCTGGCGGACGAAAACACCTTATTTCCTGTGCCACATAGCCTACAAGATGCCGGTCAATTCCACTTATGGTGATAAACTTATTTTTTTCTATATCAATTTTTATTCCATCCGGTACCTCATATTCTACCGGGTGAGAAAATCCAATTTTAAGAACTAACTTGCTACCGTTTATCTGCGCTTGATAACCAACTCCTACGATTTCTAGTTTTTTCTCGAAACCACTATGGACGCCTCTGACTGCATTTGCAAGATTTGCACGGGAAGTCCCCCATTGTGCCATCCAGTATTTCCCGTTTCCTTCGTTACGCACCCTGATTTCTTTATCATTAATTTCGATGCTTATGTGCACTGGCAGAGGAACGCTTAGTTCTCCTTTCGGTCCAGAAATACGGACGATATCTCTATCTTTATCGACCTTAACACCTTCAGGAATCTTTATTGGCATCTTACCAATTTTGCTCATAGTTTTACCATATTATACACAACACCTCGCCACCAAGATTTTCATAACGGCATTCCGCATCTGTCTTTAACCCACGCGAAGTAGAAACAATTGCGACGCCAAGGCCGCCGCGTGGTCGCGGGATTTCGCTCCAAGAACTGTATGTCCTGTGTCCGGGACTGGAGACACGCTTGAATCCCATAAGCACCGGCTTTTTTGATACGTATTTCATATAAATTCTCAAGATACCCTGCTTTCTATCAGAGATTAGTTTATAATTCTGAATAAAACCCTGCTCTTTCAGACATCTAGCAAGTTCTGTTTTTATACGCGAAGCAGGCACATCAATCTTTTCGGATTTGACTGCCTGTGCATTCTTTATTCGGACAAAAAAATCAGCTATCGGATCTGTCGTCATATTTTTTTCCTTCTACCGCACGAGTAAGCTCGTGCCTACAATCAAATTCCTGCGTATTACCAGCTCGCTTTTGTTACGCCGGGTATCTGTCCCGTGGATGCAAGATTACGAAAGCAAATCCTGCATAGTCCAAAGTCCCTTATATACCCGCGAGACCGTCCACAAATAGAACAGCGGTTACGAAAACGTGTCTTGTATTTTGGCTTCCGTTTCCACTTTTCTATCATGCACTGTCTTGCCATATTACTTTTTCTCCTCTCTAACGAAAGGCATCCCCAGACATTCAAGAAGAACACGTGATTTTTCGGGGTCAGAAGTACGGCAGCCAAACGTAATATTCAAACCATATGAATTACCGCTTAGTGCCATTTCGCCTGAGACCTCTGGAAATATACTGACATCCAGAATGCCAAGATTATAGTTTCCGGATTCGTCAAAGGACTTTACGGAGACCCCCCTAAAATCTCTGATTCTGGGAAGTACCACGTGTGTGAGCCGGCCAACAAACTCGTACATCCTTATACCCCTCAACGTAACTTTGCATCCAATTGGTTTTCCTTTCCTCAGTCCAAAACTTGAAATGGATTTGCGCGCTATAGTTCTAACCGGCTTTTGCCCGGTTATCGCAGTAAGTATTGATTCTGCCTCATCCAATACCTTCGCATCATCCTTCGCCCGAGTAACACCCATATTGACTACCACCTTTTCAAGACGCGGCAGAGCCATTACGTTTTTCATTTTTAACCGTGACGATAAAACGGGTACCAACTCATCAACAAATTTCTTAGGAGAATTTACTGTCATTAGAGTATGACCTCATTACACTTTCTGCAGACACGGACTTTCTTACCGTCAGCAAGGCGATCGAATTTCACTCTGGTCGGTTGATTGCATCTCTTACAAATCAATTGGACGTTGGAAATCGCTATCGGGGCCTCTATTTCGTGTATGCCACCGGGATTACCGCTACGCGGTTTGCTATGCTTTTTTACAAGATTCACACCAGATACCAGTACCAGTTTCTTGCCGGGTAACACCCGGAGGACATCACCGGTCTTACCGCGTTCGTCTCCACTGACTACTTTAACCTTATCCTTTTTTCTAATAGTCAGCATATTTTAAACCACCTCAGGAGCTAGCGAAACGATTTTCATAAACTTCTTATCACGCAACTCACTCGCAACCGGTCCAAATATTCTTGTTGACCTCGGCTCATTATTGGCATCAATGAGAGCGGCACCATTTTCATCAAACCTGACATAACTCCCATCAGGGCGTCTGACTTTTTTAACCGTGCGCACAACCACAGCACGAACTACTTCGCCCTTTTTTATTGCTGCATTTGGCAAAGCGGAAAAAACCGAAGCGACTATGACATCACCGAGCCCGGCGTAGCGGCGTGCAGAACCACCCAGAACACGGATACACCTTATGTCTCTCGCTCCTGAATTATCTGCTACTTTAAGAATACTTCTTGGTTGAACCATCTCTAATTTGTCTTTATAACTTCAATAATTTCAAAATATTTCTTCTTGCTGCGTGGACGGGTTTCTCTCATCGTTACCTTGTCGCCAACATGGCTCTGCTCTTTTTCGTCGTGGACTAGATAGTATTTATGCAAGTGAACGACTACCTCATATAGCCCGTGACGTACTGTCCTCATAACCTTGACTTTCCTCGTCTTTGGCATTTCCTTCCCAACGACGGTACCGGATAAAATTTTTTTCGGACTCATTATTTATTCCCCTCTTGCTCACGCCGAAAATGGAAGAGCCCTCGTTTTTTAGGAACAACGCGACTGGTCTCTTGCGGCGACTGAAGCGGTGTTGCTTTTATGGTCATGATTCTGGCTATTTCCTTCTTGAGTAACGTAATCTCCTTCACGTTCTTAAGCTGTCCTGTTCGTGCACGTTCCCGCAACTCAAACATACGAACCTTGCTCTCCCTTAGTCGCAAGTCCAATTCATCAGCAGTAAGCTCGCGTAGCTCTCTTACATTAGCCATTACAATACCGTCCCGATGGACTCACGTGAAAGAATTCTGGTCCGCACAGGTAGTTTGTTTGTAACCACCCTAAGGATATTTAATGCTTCTTCTTCGGGTAACCCGGCAATTTCAAACAGAACTCTGCCTGACTTTATTGGCGCTACCCATCCCTCTACTTCTCCTTTGCCTTTCCCCATACGAGTATCTGCTGGTTTCTTCGTATATGGCTTATCAGGAAAAATCCTTATCCACATTTTACCGCCCTTTCGAAGCGCACGCACCAGAGTAACCCGTGACGCCTCTATCTGGCGGTTGGTTATCCATCCAGGAGACAGCGATTGGATACCCCAATCCCCAAAAGACAGGGTGCCTCCACGTATCGCCTTGCCTTTTGTCCGGCCACGTTGATGCTTCCTATATTTTACCCTCTTCGGCATTAACATCCGGTTCTCCTTTATCTTGTTCAGTCAACTCTTGTTCTGATTCTGGCAAATCCAAATCATGGGGTGGCTCTTCAATCACATTCTCGTCAGAAACAGTTGTTCCTGCTTCTGGAGGCGCTGTCTTCTCCTCATGAAATATCCACACTTTAACTCCGATTTGTCCATAGGCGGTGTGCGCTTCTGTAAAACCATAATCAATATCAGCCCTGAACGTGCCAAGTGGAATCCTACCGTCTCTGAACCACACACTACGAGCGATTTCCAATCCTCCAAGTCGCCCACCAACCTGGACCTTAATGCCACCTGCACCGTCTGTCATTACACGGTCCATTATGGTTCTGCAGGCCTTACGATATGGCATTTTCTTCTCAAGTTGACCTGCAATTTCCTGAGCAACTATCATAGCATCCTGGGTAAACCGGCGAATTGGTTGTATATTTATGTTCTTTATTTCCGTACCAGAGTGCACGATACTGATGAGCTGAGCCTTTAGTTTCTCGACTTCCTCGCCAGCACGACCTATTACCGCACCAGGACGACTGGTATGAATCGTAATTTCCAACCTGTTGCCAGCCCTCTCAATATCTACGCTAGCCACACCAAGCCGGCCATAAGTGCCGATTATCAGTTTCCGGATCATAAAGTCTTCGTAGACAAGACGTGGTAAATCACGAAGTGAACTTACCCAGTGTGACTTCCAGTCCTTTGTATATCCAAGACGGTTCCCGATAGGATTAAATTTCTGTCCCAACAACTACCTCCCTTGTGGTACTCTATCTACCACGACAGTTATATGACTTGAACGTCTCGTAAATACGTCTGCACGACCCATCGCTCTTGGCATGACGCGCTTCAAGCCAGGGGCTGGTCCAACGTATGCCTCAGCTATATATGCGTCGTGCATAGAATCCAGAACCCCTGAATTTGCTGCAGCCGATTTTATGACTTTTGCTACGGGCCGTGCTGCACGCAAAGTGCTAAAGCTAAGCATGGTTAGTGCGCCGTCTACTCTTTTACCACGCACCATATCTAACACACGCTCGATCTTCCGTGGCGTCATCCTGATATATTTAGCTTGCGCTTTCCCCTTTGGCATTATTGGTGTCCTTTATGTCTTGTCCTTGGCAACCTTGTGTGCTTCGCCGTGCCCCTTGAAATGACGCGTAGGTGCAAATTCTCCAAGCCGGTGCCCGACCATATCTTCGGTTACAAAAATAGAAACGAATTTCTTACCCGCGCTTACAAGAAAGGCATGTCCCACAAACATGGGTGGAATAACGGATACGCGTGCCCACGTTTTCACGGGCTGCTTCTGTCCAGTACGGTCCATTTCTTCTACACGCTTTGATAATTTCTCATCTATATAAGAACCTTTACTTGTAGAACGACTCACTTTCCCTCCTTTACAACGCAGGCTAAAGCCTGCGGCTACCTACTCCTGCGATGGACAATTAACGAATCAGATGATTTCCGTTTCCTCGTTTTGAAACCCTTTGCCAGTACTCCGGTTTCAGAGCGTGGTATGTTGTGTCCTTTGCCTTTTCCCTTACCACCACCATGTGGATGGTCGACGGCATTCATGGCAACACCACGAACCTTCGGTCGTATGCCAAGATGGCGACTGCGTCCCGCGCTACCAAGGACAACGTTCTTGACATCAGTATTTCCCAACTCACCTATGGTGGCACGGCAATCGGAAGGTATCAGCCGGATTTCTCCGGATGGCATTCTCAAATGTACCCAACCGCGCTCACGCGCGAGCACCTGCGCCGCACTACCTGCCGACCTTGCCATTTTCCCTCCCTGGCCAGGCCTTAGCTCCATATTGTGGACATAAATGCCAAGAGGGATATTTTTAAGCAGCATACAATTACCTGGACTTACTTCTACCGACTCACCGCTAAGGATGGTATCGCCGATTTTCAAACCAAGCGGATGCAATATGAAACGTTTCTCGCCATCCGAATAAGAAACAAGCGCAAGTTCAGCTGTCCTGTTTGGGTCACGCTGAATGCTTTCAACTACGGCTGGTATATTATTTTTGTCCCGCTTAAAATCGACGATTCTATAAAAACGCTTGTTCCTGCCACCACGGTGACGCGCTGTAATTTTTCCCTGATTATTGCGTCCGGCATTATTAGGCAAGATATCCCGCAATGACCTGGGTGGACGAGCATTCTTGTCACTCGCACCAATGTTCCAGGTTGCGAATCTACGCGCTGGCGAAGTTGGTTTGGCTTTCTTAATACCCATTTTTAATAATCAACCAGTGGCTGATTTTATTGTATCTCCTGATTTCAAAGTTACAATTGCTCTTTTTCTCAACGGTCGTGTCCCTTCGTAAGCACCCATCCGTTTCTTTTTGCCCCGAATCCGGGAAGTGTTAACGTCTGTAACTTTCACCTGGTATATCTGCTCTACGGCACGCTGGATGTCAATCTTGTTAGCATCCGGCGAGACATAAAAGTGATACTTATTCTGCTTGTCTTTTTGTACCGCAGCTTTCTCAGAAATAATCGGTTTCCCAATGATTTTGTATGGGTCTTTCATAAATGTGACAAACGTGTAATAACTGATTCAAAAGCATCCTGAGTTATAATTATGTGGTCAGCTTGTAGGACGTCATATGCGTTCAGGTCCTTTGCTTCTATCAGATGGCAGTATTCTATATTTCTAAACGCAAGGATTATCGTATTCGATTTGCCGGAAACAACTACAATGGCCTTTTGCTGTTCCCCGCAAAAACGGTCTACTAAGCCTCGGACAAAGTAAGTCCTGGGTGAATCAAACTCAATCCTGTCCAAGACATGGACGGACCCTGCTTTAAACCGTGCTGCTAATACATAAGCAAGTGCCTTATGTTTTTTTGCATCCGGTAATTTCACACGCCAATCATGTGGCTTTGGACCAAAAGCAACCCCACCATGTCTCCAGATAGGGCTTCTAGTGCTACCGGCACGAGCGCGACCAGTTCCCTTCTGTTTCCATGGCTTCCGGCCACCACCCCTGCACTCTGCTCTTGTTTTCGTAGATGCATTGCCTTGCCGTTTGTTGGCCTGATAGCCAGTCACGACTTCGTACACAATGGATGGATTATAACTGTCTGACAATACAACCGGAATTTCCATCTTTCTTACTACCTGCCCATCCTGGCTATGTACGTCTATCTCATTTACTGGCATCGTCTGCAACCATCCTTTTTACTGTAACCAGTCCTGATTTTGGCCCCGGTACATGCCCTTTCAATAGAATAAGTCCCCTCTCGTGGTCTATATCTACAATTTCCGCATTTCTTACAGTAACCTGGTGGCCACCCATACGTCCTGCCATATGTGTTCCAGGAAATACACGGGATGGGTCGGAACTGGCTCCTATTGAGCCGGGCCGGCGCTGGTGCGGGTGTCCATGTGAACCAGGCCAACCGTGGAACCCCCATCTCTTAACGCCTCCCTGAAACCCTTTCCCACGACTTTTACTATGGACAATAACTCTATCTCCCTTAGAAAATATACCAACGTCTATGACATAACCTGGCTCATATTTCTCATCACCGGTAACTTTGAATTCTTTCAAAAAGCTAACCGAACCAATACCTGCCTTCTTTGCAACACCAGATACTGCCCTACTCTGCTTACGTCTGCCTCCACCTGTAACTGCTAACTGGACTGCGTCATAACCATCTTTCTGGGGTGTCTTTCTGGATACCACGGTTGCTGCGAGCGACCGTACAACTGTAACAGGGACAAGATTACCATCTTCACCGAACACCTGGGTCATCCCAATTTTTTGACCAACAATACCTATCATTTGAATTTTATGGCTACGTCGACCCCGTAAGGAAGTTGAACATTCATCAGCGAATCTACCGTCTCTGCAGTTGGCTGTATAATGTCTATTAAACGTTTGTGCATCCGCATCTCAAATTGGTCACGTGCCTTCTTGTCGGCATGTGGCGACCTCAAAACAGTATAGCGGCGGATACTGGTAGGCAAGAATATCGGCCCTGCTACTTTTGAGCCATGTTTTTTGGCGGTACGCACTATCTCGCCTGTTGCCTTATCAAGAAGGCCGTGGTCATATGACCTGAGTCTGACACGAATATTCTCTCTTGCCATATTTACTCCAGTATATCTCCTACGACACCAGCACCAACTGTATGTCCACCTTCCCTTATTGCGAACCTCAAACCCTTCTCCATAGCTATTGGTTGTACCAGAGTAACTTCCATATCTATG
>Ga0210017_1000926_pt1 | contig 25473 bp, 22 predicted proteins | sample CryGeyCG2014_020_FD_183966 | JGI IMG/M metagenome (GOLD analysis project Ga0210017, IMG submission 183966) | Groundwater microbial communities from aquifer - Crystal Geyser CG08_land_8/20/14_0.20 (SPAdes) (version 2) | ecosystem: Environmental > Aquatic > Deep subsurface > Groundwater | place... | reverse complement strand
TAAGCGCTTAATATCCATAAATACATCCATGTACTGATTATCACAGATTTTTAAGCCTTCAATTTCACTCCGATTTTTCAATGAGCAATCGGGCTAATTAGAGTCCGATTATTGATTGGATAACACTTTAACTTGACAGTCTTATAATATTATGTTATAATACAAAAAGATCCTAAGGTTATTTACCATTTGCGTAAAAAGCTTTAGGATTTTTTTTATGAAAAAACTGGTAATTATTGCCGGAATATTCTTAAGTTTTTTTTTGGCAACTCGACTTGTTTATGGTCAAGAGGTTGCCGGTCATTCTGCATTGTTATCCTATAATGCTGATAAAATAAACACTAATAAAGATTTTACCATAAAAAAAATAACCATTCAGAAAGTGTTTGAAAGGTTTAATTCTCCACTGTTTCATAGCGTCGATTCATTTGTTAAATATTGCCAACGATATAATATTGATTGTTATTTGTTACCGTCGATTGCTGGACTTGAGTCATCGTTTGCTCGTAATATTTATCCAGACTCATATAATCCTTTTGGTTGGGGTGGCGGATACATATTTTTTGACAGCTGGGATGAGTCCATCAATACCGTTGCTAAAGGAATAAAAGAAAACTATATTGATCAAGGAGCCGATACCGTTGATAAGATTGCTCCAATATATGCGGCTAGCTCTACCTGGGCTGTACGGGTTAAATACTTCCAAAAAATGTTTACAGATGAAGAAGAAAAAGTGAGCTTGCTTCTAAAAGAAAATTCAGTAAAATTATAAAATATGTACGATTACGTGTTTAAAAAACTACCGCAAGCGACCTGTGAAGCTTTAATAAAAATTCCCCAAACTATAATCAAAGCGGAATATGACAAAAGTTTTTCAAAACTGCAGAAAGACCTTAAGTTCGAAGGTTTTCGTACAGGAAAAGTTCCTAAAACTATTGCCGAAAAAAACATCAAAAAGGAAGACGTATATCAAGACTTAATTAAACAACTTCTGCCAAATATTTATGAAGAGATAGTAAAAAAGGAGAATATTCAGCCAATTATCAACCCCAAGATTGAACTGACTAAAGCAAAAGAAGGTGAAGACTGGGAAATAAAAATAATGATAGCAGTTAAACCTTCAGTCGAGCTAAAAGATTATAAGTCGGCTGTTAAACAAGTTAAGGCAAAGTTTAAAAAGGATGCGATTTGGGTACCAGGAAAAGATCAGGAAAAAAAGACTGATTCTGAAATAGACAAACAAAAAATTCTTAATGAAATCCTTAATTCATTGATTAAAGAAACCAAAGTTGAAATTTCAGAATTGATAATTGAAGAGGAACTAAATCGACGATTATCCCAACAATTGGATGAAATCCAGAAGATCGGACTGACAGTCGATTCTTACTTAAAATCAAAAAATATTACCCTTGATCAGTTTAAAAGTAAATATCGCCAAGAGATTAATGATACTTACAAACTAGAATTTATTCTTCAAGCCGTAGCCGATCAGGAAGGAATAAAGGTTGAAAAGGACGATTTGAGCCATCTATTCAGTAAAATTAAGGATGAAAAGGAAAGGAAAGCAGCTGAAGCTAATGCCTATTTCTACGCCGCCATTCTTCGGAAGCAGAAAACGCTTGATTTTTTATATAGCCTGTAGTATAATTTCGCCATGACGCAGCGTAATTTATATCAATCAAAAAAGACTTCTAAAATTAAACCAATCAACACGGTTGAAACTATTAATTCTAAAAACCCTGGATTTGGTAGTATTGATCAAATCTTTGGAAACTTTTCCGACGAGTACTCAGGTTTCCAAAAACCAGATCTGGAATTAGATAAGAAAAAAACGAGTAGACAAAGACAAGAATTTTCTATTTTTAACTATCAAAATTACTACGAAAAAGAGTTGGTAAAAAAACAAATCAAGGAGTTAACCGAACAGATAAAACAAGAAATTATTTTGATTAAGAAAGCTGATACAGCTTTGTCCAGTGATCTAAAAGAAATCGAGAGCTTAACGTTGCAAGCCGTTCCGGAAAAACCAGGTATCTATCATATTAGATTTCTGGAAATTATTCTCAGGGTTTTAAAGAGCATACGTGAAAAAATTGGCGAATCAAGAACTTGGTTGTCGGCAATGATTTCGCGAAAGAAAAAAAGAGGCTCCTTATTCCTAAATTTGTCTAAGAAAAAGGGAACACAATATTCCCTGTCTCAAGAACTCCAATCAGCAAGGTCGGTCCAATAAAAAACTATTCTAACATTCTCAAAAAAGTGTTGACACCTTTCTGCCAGCTTCCAGGTGAAGAGGGAGTATATTTTTCCATAATAGCAGAAGCAGTGATTAAGCCTTTGTCCAAATATTGTTCTTTTAACCCTTTGGCCACCGCGGTGATAGCCTCATCGTATGAATCAAATTTGGTAACGGTATTGCCGTAAATTCCCCAACCCCAACAGTTATGCGAATCCTCGGGAATGTATTTACAAAGGTTAGATTCTTGCATAGCGATAGCTGGTAGTAATCGGTAATCAAAATGATATTTATCGGATAAATTAACAATTAAATCGGCATAGTCAAATAATGGAGAGTTATATTTTCTAAAAAAGTTTTTTAAGTTGGCGACCCGATTGTCTGCCAAATTGGCGCTAGCGCGATAACTACCTGACGACGCTGGACCAGAAAGAGTACTGAACTGTTCCTCCGGATTATAGACGGATATTTCTGATAGAATTTTTTTTATTTGGTTATTTTTTTTAGCTGAAAAGGTAATCTTCGAAGATAGAAGAAAATTTATAATAACAAGTGATATAAACAGCAAAAGGAATAAAACTATTTTTTTCATCATTAATTTAATGGTATAAGAAGCAAAGTTTATTGTCAAATATCGCTTTTCAGTTTGTAAAAGTATGTAGGAAAAGGATTCTGATCGATTTTGTATCTGAAATATTTTATCAATCTTTTAATCTTAAAGCCGTGGGATATAATTAGAGCACCTTGGTCAAGATGCTTTTTTAACTTAGGGGTAATTGCTGCTATTAATTTGGGCATCAAAAAAATATAAATCACATCGGCTTTTGGTAAATTCTCTTTGACAATGTCAAGACGAAAAAAATCAATATTTTTAAGTCTTTGAAAGCCAGATAAAATTTTGGCCCAGATAAGGAGCAAGGGATTAATTTCGATGCCAATTCCGGTGACTTGAAAGTTTTTTACGGCCGTTCTGACTACGCGTCCATCGCCGCAGCCAAGATCAAGAAAAATCTCGCTTTTTTTTAGTTTAGCCTTTTCCAGTATGAGATTTACCTGTTTGTTTTTAGTAGGAACATAGGGTGAACCTTTAACTGAAGAATAAATTAAAAAAATTGTGAAAACGGCAAAAGAAACAAAAAATAAAAGTTCTAGAATGAGAACAACGAGGTAAATAATTACCGAGATCATTATTGTAGTATAATATAAAATAGCCTTTAAGGAGTACTTTGACAATAAATAGCCCTTGTAGCTAAGCGGACACCCTGAAGTAGAACAAGTTCACTTCAGGGTAAAGAGTACTTGTCTCTGTAGCTTAATGGATAGAGTAGCGGTCTTCGGAACCGTTGGTGGAGGTTCGATTCCTCCCAGAGACACTTCGTCCCGCTCAGCGGGACTCAGTGAAGTATAAACACATTATGGATTGGTACGTTTATATAGTTAAATGTAAGGATGGCTCACTTTATACTGGAATAACAACCAATATTGCAAGAAGAATAAATGAACACAATAATGATAATGTAAAAGGAGCAAAATCGTTAAAAGGAAAACGACCAGTAAAACTGGTTTACAAAGAAGAATTTGATTCGCAAACTGAAGCAAGAAAACGTGAAGCGGTAATAAAGAACTGGAAGAGAAAATATAAATTGCAATTAATAGGAAAAAAGTTGACGGGTTTACCCTGTAAAAGTTCGAAATTTATATCTTCGAACTTTTACAGGGCCTGTAGCTCAACTGGTAGAGCATCTCGCTCTTAACGAGGTGGTTGAGAGTTCGAGTCTCTCCAGGCTCACCAAAAGTGAAATCGAAGAATCGGTAGGGGCAGCGCTGGCTGTGGAGGAGGGAACAGACAGCTTTTTACACTTTTTACACCTTTTTACACCTCTGAGGTGTAAAATTGTACACTTTACTAACAAGTACACCATTAAAAAAGCAATCTGTGAAAAAATGTATTTTAGATATAATTAAAGAGTGGACAACATTTTTTTACTAAAATTAATACTCGCTTTTTTGACCGGTGGGACATGGGTATTGATCGCTACAATTATCGCGGACAAATTTGGCTCAAAAATCGGTGGGCTTATCGCGGGTCTTCCTTCTACTTTGCTCTTTAGCCTACTTTTTATCGGATGGGCTCAAACTCCAGCAATAGCCGTTAAGGCTGCAAGTATCGTCCCAATTATTGGAGGTATAAATACTCTTTTCCTAGTAATATTTTCTTCTAAAATTAAAAGAGGATTATTGATATCGCTAATATACGCATTCGCTCTATGGATTATTTTATCGTTTCTCGCTGTCATATTAAGATTCCATAATTTTAATGTTATTCTTTTGGGATATGTATTAATGTTTTCTTTTTCTTATTACGTGTTTGAATTCAAACTAAAAATTCCTTCGATAGCGGGTAAAAAAATTCAATATACTCGTCAACAGATTTTATTGCGAGGACTGTTGAGCGGTTTGATAGTGAGTCTTTCTGTATTATTTGGAAAAATTGGGGGTCCAACAATTGGGGGCATGTTCGGTATGTTTCCCGCCATGTTCACAAGCACACTTATAATCACCTATTTAACTCATGGACCACAATTTTCATCTGCTATCGCCAAAAGTTCAATGATTAGTTCAATAAGCATTGTGGTTTATGCCGTAGCTGTTAGGCATAGTTACAATTCACTAGGGCTGGTTTACGGAACAGTGCTTGCAACATTAGTATCGTTTTTCTCTGGATATTTAATATACAAGTACGTTATCAAAAAAGTACGTTATCAAAAAAGTTTCGTAATTTACGGTCATTAGTTTTAATGACGATAGCGGAGCAAACGCAAAATCGCGCGCGAAAAAAAATACACCTTTACACCTCAGAGGTGTAAAGTGATATATCGAGATTTTTTTATTGATGATATGCGCTATTAACTCTACATTGTAGACTATAGTCTATAGACTTTCATATTTGTAACAAGAATAATCGAATAATATGCCAGGACGACCACATCCTTTGATAACCGGTGAGATTTACCATATTTACAATAAAACCATAAATAAAAATAAACTATTTAGCGTTGATTTCAATTGTGAGAAATTTATGGAGGATATCTGGTATTACCGGTCTTTTGCTTCTTTAATAAAACTATCTAACCTAAACAAATTAAACGTAGAATTTAGAAAAAGTTATCTTGATAAAATTGTCTGTAAAGATTCTTTCCGCGTTTCTATTCTAACTTATACTTTAATGCCAACGCACTATCATTTTATTCTTAAGCAGAATCAAGATAATGGCATCTCAAATTTTATTTCTTTGATTCAAAATTCCTTTACCCGTTTTTACAATATAAAAAATAACTCAAACGGACCGGTTTTTCTTCATCGATTTAAATCAAAGCCGATAACAACAGAAGAACAATTAAAACATACATCCAGATATATTCACCTAAATCCATACTCATCAGGTTTAATAAAAGACATTAGTGATTTGGGGGAATATCCTTGGTCATCATACAAGGATTTTATATATCCATCAAAAGAAAACATTTGTGAAACCAATCAAATTCTTGCTTTATTTAATAATGATTATTTCAGATATAAAAAATTTGTTGTTGGCAACGCAGATTATCAAAAAACATTAGAAATGTGTAAATACGCTGAAAAATGACTTTACACCTCTGAGGTGTAAAGTGACCTTCTTCGGTAAGAACTTCGTTTAACAAAAGTTTATCCAAATATATATAACCAAGAATTCGGCCAAAATTGTCCTTTTTAATTTTTTCAATCGCCACTTTTTTATTTAAAATAAGAGTTTCCAATCTTGCTTTAGCATCAACCCCCATACAACCTTTAGGGTATTCAGGCGCATCAATCTCAAACAACCTGATTCTTTCACCATCGTTAGTGTCGAATGTGTCGCCATCGATTACGCCAGTTATAGTCACGAGTTTTGTTTGCGTTTCCTTTTGAGAAGGAACGATTTTATTTTTCACAAAATATATATTGAGCCCTATCGAAAGAATTTAATAGAAGAAATTGTATATGTAAAAAGTTTCTTCATAATTTAAGTGTATTATAAAAGTGAATAGAAAAAAATCTCTCAGTTCTCTAAACTAAAATATGGCACAAAAATATTATTATGTCAACCAAAGGATTTTAGACCGATACTCTTGTTCAGTCTCAGATCTTAGATTAGCCGACATTTTTCTTGGCCTTCGAGCGGGAATGCTGATGATAGTTGTCTTTTTCTTGGGGTATTTTTTTGTCTCGGAATCTTCTCTCCCCCAAAAAATTCATTCGCCATTAACAACGACTCTCGCCGAAGAATCTGATATCAAAACCCCGTTTACTTCCATAGTCCAACACTTCAACTCCGCTGAGGATGAACCGACTCAACCGCCGACCGTAACCGGTCCAGAAATAGAACAAGAAGCAGTGATTCCAGATCCAGTTAAACTTAGTAAAAATTCCTACTCTATCGCCGTCTTCGGCGACTCGATGGTTGACACAATGGGAGAAAGACTTGAATATTTAGAACACACGTTAAAGAAAAAATACCCTAATACTGATTTTAATTTGTATAACTTCGGTAAGGGCGCCCAAAATTGTGAAGAAGGTTTAGCTCGATTACATAGTCCTCTTGACTATCAAGATCGTCATTATCCAACACTTGATGAAATTAAGCCGGACGTCTTAATCATCGGTTCATTTGCTTATAATCCATTTTCACCCCATGATTCTGGAAGGTATAGATCGTGTTTTTCACAACTTGTTAGCGAAGGCAAAACAATCAGCGGCCGTATTTATGTCTTGGCAGAAATCGCCCCTCTGAAAGTAAATTTTGGTAAAGGACCAGGCGGTGTTAACTGGGATGATAATACTGCCTATCAGCAAGCAACAAGAATTATTGAACAACTAGAAAATGCCATCGACATTTCTCAGTTTGCTAACGTTCCCCTAATTAATGCATTTATTTCCTCTCAAATCTCAGCCGACAAATCCGGTAACCCAAAATATGTAAACTCGTCTGATGGTATTCATCCTTCTGTCGCCGGCCACGAGTTTATGGCTGATTTGATCACCGACACCCTTCGATTTAATTAACAAAATTATTTCCCGACCAAGAAAAGTGTTAAAATATAAAACAGCACAAGAAGTTTTTACAAGTTTAATCAACAACTGTTCGGATTCAACTTAGAATTCAGGGATTTAGTTTAACAGGGTTTTATTCGGCCGCTAAAAATATTCTCAAACCAATTCTTGCTGGTGTTTTTCTAATCACTATCTTTTTTAAACTAACCAAATCGTGGCTGATTATTCCGATGCTTGTCGAAGAGATTCGAACACCCTCGGTCCTTTTCTCCGCCATGACTTACGTTTTTATCTCAGTTCCTCTACAAGAATTTATTTACCGGGGTTTTTATATTTCCAGACTGGAACTGGTTTCTCAAAATAAAACCTTCCTAAAACTTTACAGCGCCGTTATCTTTATGCTTATTCACACCGCTTTTGATAACTAGTTTTTAAACATTGGTTCGCTTATCTTGGGTTTGATCCTGGCTGAAAATTTTCTCAAATTTAGAAATGTTTTTTCCCTTATGCTTTGCCACATATTAATCGGCGTCACCTATGTAGTTTTAATGGGAATTAGTTGATGACATTAATTTTAGAAAGACAGTCTTCTACAAAGAGTGTCCCTTTTAATTTAAGACTTTCTTGCTAAAGCCACTAACCATTCAACGGCTTTGCGATGAGTTCCTTTCATGTCATCCGATTCTCGATGCTGTTTGACATCAATATCAACAAACCCACGCTTTACAAGCATTTCACGTAGTTCTTCCGCCGTTATGTATAAATATTGTCGAGCTGTTCGAGTCAGTTCATCTACTGCCAGAGCCGTACGAAGTTTATCAGTTTTTGCCTGTGATGCGATATGTATAATTCCGTTAGGGCGCAGAATACGTGTCATTTCATCCATAACCTTGCTAAAATCAGTAAGGGAGTTTAGATGATGAAGAGATGCGTGAATCCAAAGTCCGTCAAAAAAATTGTCAGGAAAGGGTGAGAAAAACATATCAGCGTTAATTTGTAGTAAATCTGGGTTTAATTGATGAGCAATTTTTAGTAACTCATAAACAAGATCTAAACCGGTCACCTGAAAACCAAGTTGCTTTAAAACCTCTTCATCCCGTCCTGCACCCGCACCTACATCAAGTATTTTGCCGTTAGGAAGAACTAACTTCGAAAATCCCTCTATCTGGTCTTTTGAGATAGCTTGAGAAATTGAGGCTGCATACTCGGCCGCGTGAGTTCGATACCACTTAATCGTATCAAGAAATCCATTTTTGGAGTCACGTTTCATTAATTCGGGATGTTCTAATGCTTTTTCCATTAAAAGAGAAAGTAAGCAGTCTGGGTGCAGGTCGACCGATGCCGCTTCAAACTCAAAATCCCGTGTTAAGTGAATAAGGGGATCGTATCCTCTTGTTCTGTTCGGTTCAAAAAAAATTCCACCTTTTCTTCTACTTGCCAACATCAGAAGACCAGGAATAGCGTCAAATATCTCGTAACCATAAGCGGGTTTATATGGACGGTTTCTTGTTCCTAAACCTTCACGCTCGAGGTAAAACATCGGATAATTACCAAAAGGTTGATTACCATAATTGCTTTTGATACGCCAGATGGTTTGTAGGTAGGTTAACTCTGCCAATTCAATCGGTGAAAGTCCACCATGCCCTATCCTTGCCTTAAAATGCTTATCATGTTCTAATATATGTGATTTCCAAGGGAAATGCCTTTTCCATTGGAGATGATCTAATCTGGATAAATTCCTGAAGAAATTTGTTCGAAATGGCTGAACAACGGCGTTATGATAAGCTCTTTGAGCTTCTCCTATTAAAACCTCTGAAAGCATAGATAAGATACTATAATCTAAATAATCTCCTCTTTCCTTTTTTTAACAAACGAAATCCATTCCTCGACAATTTCGAAAATGAACTTAAAGGGAGCTTCGATCAAAAAATCAAAGATAAAAATAAAGAAATTGAGTTTGGCAATCTCCTGACTAAAAAACTTACCCAAAGATAGTATTGGCATAAAGAAAAAGTCAAATAAGGGTGATAGAATACTTTCTTTTTCTGAAAGATAATATTCGTTGACGATCTGTTTAATCCGGTAGGAAAAGAAGGTGACGACCGAGATGAAAAATAAAAATATTGCTTGACTAATTAGGTTGAAGTTCAGTAAATTAAGGATCTCGAAGATTAAAAACAAGGTAATTATAAAAGTCAGAGAATAAAAAATTGTAAAACCAAAAATCAGAATCGGTTTTCTTTCCCGTGGCTTTTTCCTGACAAAGGCGATCGAAGTTTCAAAACTTCTGTCGGCGTCGATAATCTCAACGATTCTTTGGAAGATCTTGGTCGTATTATCGGCTCCGGGCATAGTAAAAAAGGCGATAATAAAAAGCATGAGAGCAGGCGGAAAAAGAGTATTAATGACGATCGATTCGTAGTTAACTTCCCTATAAAAATACTTTGAAAGCGGAAACTCCAGTATCAAGGCAAAAAGCATCTTTGTAAAAAAAATGTAGATAAAACTGCGGATTGCCAGACCGGTCATCTTTGCTTTAATTCCCTGGTATTTTTGGCGGCAGGTCAATTCCACCTCCGACCAAAGCTCTTTCTTATTACTGATAATTTTTTCAATATGCGCATATTTATCTTTAATGATGCTGAAGAGAATCAAAAAGGCCGGAAGTTGCTTTTTAATAAAGCGAGACAAATGATCAACGAATGGATTTTTTACCATCAAGTCGATCTTATCAAATATGATTGGAAGCTTATTGGAAAAGTCCTTTAACTCTTCGGTGGAAAAACTGGAAATAGGTTGATAAAAAGTAATAAAAAGATGATACCGCTGATATGAACGGTCACTACGTCTAAAAGTTCTTTCTAGAGCGGCCAAAAAAAAGGCATTTTTTTGGTCTTCGGAAACTCCCTCAAGTTTTATTTTATTTCTAAGAACCTGGTAAATAAAAAAAGTATAGTTGGCGTTTTTTTGAGATCCAGACGGGTTGAGATTTTCCTCTATCTCACAGGTTAAAAGGTCGATAAGAAAACGATATAAGAATTCCCGCTGGGAGCCGGTTCGACCAACGATGAGAAGTTGCAGGAGAAAAATATATTTATCAATAATCTTTTGAATGCTATCTATATCCTGACTGCCTAATGAATCGGCGTCAAAATATCTTGCCCAAAGTAGTTCTCTGATTAACCCATCGGCCACATCCTTACCGGTAGGATTTAAAGTCAACAATCTTCTCATAATCCGTTCTATTGCCGCTCGCCTGATTTGATGATCTTCACGATACTCAACCGCATTTCTGACTTTTTCATAAGCTAAGGCGAAAAAAGAAACAGTTTGTGAGACACTGATCTTGGACAAATCGTCAGGACGAGTCTTTGGTTTTATTGAGTTTAAACTGCCTAGCAAAGCATGAGTATACTTAGACAGTTTTATTGCTTTAATTTGAGTTGGGTTTTTACCATCATCCATATTGCTATATATTATAAGTTAATTTGATCTATTTTACCAGTTGCAATAACTGCGAGTGAATTAATTTGTTTGAAGCAACCAGTCCGTTGGATAGGTCATGATTAACAATGGCTTTTCCATGAACATCAGTAACCATGCCTCCTGCTTCTTGAATCATCAGAATTCCCGGAGCCACGTCCCACCATTTGGGTCCGGCCGTTCCGCGCATTTCTAAAGGTGGAAGAAAATAACCTTCAGCTGCCCCTTTGGCAATAAAACAAAGAGACTCACAGTCATGAGCCTTGGAACGAAGTCGATAGATATTTTTTATAAAGGCTAATTGTTGCTGAGAAAAATCTTTCAAACCTTTTTTAGTCCAACGGCTGTCAGGAAGATGTATATAAATAATTGAGTTATTGATTTTGTTTACCTGCGAAACCTTAACCAAATTATTATTGTGCTCAACACCTTTACCTTTTTGGGAGATATAAATTTGGTCAATTTCAGGAAAATAAACTATTCCAAGGAGAAGATTATTATTATATTCGAATGCGATATTTATACTATAGTCATAAATATTTCTAACATACTCTTTTGTTCCGTCAAGAGGATCGATAATCCAATTGAATCCTGAAACAGTATTGAATTTGTTTTCAGTTTCCTCGGATAGAATATGATGACCAGGAAAATTTTGGTTGATTGAGTTTATTAAATATTTTTCGACCTGGTAATCGACATCAGTGACCACATCCAACGGGTCGCTTTTTGATTTAATTATTTTTTGACAATTTTTATACTTCAAAACGATTTTTCCGGCTTCCTTAATCATTTTAGTTGCTACATCCAAGTAATCGGTTTTAGTCATTAATTAATCCAACGAATTAATATTTACCCCAGCTTTAAAATCAATCTCCTTAAATCGACGCAAAATTAAAGTTATTTGTTTCTTTAATAAATTATATTTATCAATTGTTTTTGCTTCGAATTTAACTGTCAAATATGGCCCATTCTGGGAAGCTCGAATGACGACCATTTCATTATCAGTATCCATCCTTACACCATCAATCTCCACATATTGGGCATTTGGATACAAACTTTTAATTTCATTTGAAATTTTTTGTTTTACAAGATTAAATTTAAGATCATCTGGGCAACCGACTTTGATCTCTGGACTGGAAATAAATTTTGGTAAAAGATTAATTTCCTGATTAAGAGTTCTCCCTGTTCTTGTCAAATAAGCAAGTAATCGCAATGAGGCAATCGCTCCGTCGTCGTGCCCATAAAAATTATCGACAAAATAAATATGGCCAGATAACTCACCGCCAAACGGTGCTCTTTCGTCTCTTACCTTAGCTTTAATAAAAGAATGACCAGTTTTCCACATTATCGGCAGACCACCATTCTTTCTAATTACTTGATCAACTTGCTTTGAACAAAGATTGTTATAGACAATTTTAGCTCCGGGAAGAAGGTACAGGATATCTTGTGAAAATAAGGAAAGAAGGACGTCGTTCCAAACAAGGTTCCCTTTGTTGTCGACAACACCGATTCTGTCGCCGTCAGTGTCATAGGAAAAACCAATATCCGCTCTTTCTTTCTTTACTCGTTCGGCTAAACGATTTTGAACTTTTGATTCGGTTGGATCGGCGACACCAACGGGAAACTCGGGATCAATTTTGGTATTTTGCTCAATTACTTGACAACCGGCCTGTTTAAATATCCTTGGCATGAATAGACCACTAGTGGCGGCACAGGCATCAACTACTACCTTAAACTTTCTGATTGAGTCAACTCGACGAAACAAATCTCTCAGATATTCAGGAAAAACATCCTTTTTTATCCATTTTCCTAAAGGCGATTTTTTGATAAATTTATTTGATTTAACTAAATCACGAAACTCAAGAATATCTTCGGTAAGCATCGTTTCCGAATATCCAATGGCAAACTTAAATCCGTTGTATTCTTTCGGATTATGGGAAGCGGTAATCATCACCATTCCTCGCGTTCTAAAAACATATTGGGCAAAATAAGCAATCTGCGATAAAGTCATTCCGATATCGTAAACGGTTATACCGGATCCAGTCAGACCTCTAACCAAACAATCACGAAAAAGCGGGCTTGATTTTCTTGAATCAAAACCGACGACACAATCATAGATGCGTCGATTTAGAAGCCAGGTAGCATAAGCTTTGCCTAAAATCTCGACGTTTTCTTCATCGAGTTCCTTACCAACAACGCCTCTTAAGTCATAACCGCGAAAAACATGACTAGGTATTTGTTTCATCGACTAATTATAGAATGTAATAAGCTAATATTTCAAGAGAACTGCGGAGTTCAAAGGGATTTTGACTGGTTTTTTCCAAAACGTCAATCCGATGCATACCTTGGTAGAAAGCGATTAATTTTTCCATCTCCCATGATTTGAGTTGTTTTTGCAATTTCCAGATCTGCCAATCCATCATTTTTCCTGATTTTTTGCCGGATTTTAGAATAATTAAATTACGCAGTTGTCTGGCCAAAAGATAGAAGATTAAACCATCAGCTACTTTTGAGGAAATATTGTCTAGACTTCGAATAAAACCGGCCAGGTTGCCAGGAAAACAATTATCAACTAACTTAAAAATAGTTTCTGATGGTTTAAACTCCCTGACGGTAATTCCTTTTGGAAACTTTAGATTACGAGACATGACCGAGTCTTCCCAGTCGAGCAAAATAACATTTTTATCCTTAATTAAAAATTCGACTTTTCTAAGCTGCAAACTATTCTTTTTAGAAATAAATTTATTTAATCCTTGAGTAACGAATATCCGTTTGTCTGAGAAAAGTGAAATTGATTCGCCAATCCATTTATAAACTTCATCAATTTGGTTTGGATCGATATTGTAGATATCGATTTTTTTTTCCAGGTACTTATTTTTTAGTTCAGTAAAATAATTTCGTGAGGCAACTACGTCTTCTCCGCAGATAACGGTTAACATAATCTAATTATAAATTATGATATTCTTAAATTATGTACGATTTCATTTCCACCGGCAGCATCAGTATTGACCTCTACTTTTCCGGTAAAAGTTTTACATTTAGTAATCAGCGCTTCCAGTTGGCGGTGGGCGGAAAATATATGGCCGATCATTTTTATACCGGTCTTGGTGGAGGCGGTGCTAATGTCGCCATAGGCGTCAGAAGACAGGGTTGGCGATCTGCCATCATAGGTATCGTCGGTAACAATCCTTTTAAAAAAATTATTCTGTCTAAACTTAAGAAAGAGAAGGTATCTGATATTTACTGCGACTTCATCGATAACTATTATAATATTTCAGCCGTACTCCTAACCGAAAAAGGAGAAAGATCTATAATTCACTATATTAGTCCACATCGCCATCTTTTTTCTAACAATAACCGGTTGCGGGGGATTACTAAAAGTCGTTTTTTATACCTGGGCAACCTGCCAGATGTTTCCTTAACTGAAAGGGAAATTTTCTTAAATTTCTTTAAAAAAAAGAGCGTAATGACGGCCGTTAATCTGGGGGTGACTGATTGCCGTCGATCTAAAAACCAACTTAAACCATTTTTAGACAACGTAAATATTCTTATTCTTAACGGGCATGAATTTGCTGAGTTAGTCAAATCGCCTTATAAAGACATCAATTTTAAAGATGATGTAATTAGCTGGTATATTCCCTATCTTCGTGATCAAATAGTAGTGGTCACGGAAGGGAGTAAAGGAAGCTTTGTTTATTATTTAGGAAAGATTTATTATCAAAAAGCGGATAAACCGGAAAAGATCGTTGATACCACCGGTGCCGGTGACGCCTACACGTCTGGTTTTCTTTCCCAGTATTTAAAATCTAAGGATATTGGAAAATCCATGTATGTAGGAACTAAATACGCTACAAAAATATTGATGAGGGTTGGCGCTAATTAGTTTATGAAGTATTCATTTCTTCAAGCAAGTTTCGTCCGGTCATTTGATCTGGTTTTTTAATATTCAATAGAGCTAAAACCGTTGGAGCAACATCTCCGAGTATTCCAGTTGAAATTTTTATTTTTTTTTGTTGAAATTTTTGGTTCACAAAAATAAACGGAACTAAATTGGCTGTATGCTCGGTGGAAATACCACCGGTCTGAGGATTAATCTTTTGTTCAGCATTACCATGGTCGCCAGTAATTAAAACATTAATATTAAGATTTAGAGCTTCCATAATAATTTCTTCTAGACAATGATCGATGGCTTTGATAGCTTTGATGGTCGCTTCAATATTACCGGTATGACCAACCATATCAGGGTTAGCAAAGTTAACCACGATAAAAGAAAATTTAGCAGACCTCATTTGTTTGATTAACTCTTTGGTAATTTCGTAAGCAGACATTTCTGGTTGAAGATCATAGGTAACCACCGGTGGCGAAGGAATAATGATTCTCTCTTCGTTAATGAAAGGTGGTTCACGTTGTCCATTGAAGTAAAAAGTAACAAATCGTTCTTTCTCTGTTTCCGCCATATGCAACTGGTTAATTTTTTTTTCCTCTAGGACTTTGCCGAGGGGATTATCGACAACGATTGGTAAAAAAGCGACATGAACTGGTAGATTGATATCATATTCAGTCATAGTTGAAAAAAAGATATCGTTAATTTTTTTACCACGGTGAAATGGTAAATGGGTATTAATGGCTTTACTCGCAAGATGTGTTTGTGAATACTTGGTTTCATAGGGGTCATATGAAATATTTTTATTAGCAGTGTTTTCAAAGTCGTCGAGAACAAAAGCTTTTGTAAGTTGCCGTGGGCGATCAATCCTGTAATTAAAAAAGATTACTCCGTCTTTGGGTTCAATCAAGACCGGAGTTTGACGGTTTTTAACAATATTAGTTGGCAAGATAAACTCGTCGGTGATGTTTTCTTTATAAGATTCTTCGACGGCTTCAATAGCCGAACTAGCCTGTTCGCCAATACCTTTGGTTAAACAAAAATAGGCTTTAGCGGTACGTTCCCAGTGTGTATCCCGATCCATGGCATAATATCGACCCATAATTGTAACTATTTTTACATTGGTTAAATTATCTATTTTTTCCTCAAGCATTTTAATGATTGGAATTGCTGATTCAGGCGCCGAATCTCGCCCGTCTGTGATGGCGTGAATGGAAACCCTCTCAATTTTATGCTCATGGCAAAGATGTAAAAGAGCCCAGAGATGATCAATCGAAGAATGGACAATAGCATTGCTAACTAACCCGATAATATGTAGATTGGAATGATTTTTTTTGACGTGGTTGAGACAATCCAGAAAAGCCTTTTTTTTGTAAAAACTACCATCTGCTATGGACATATTGATTCGAGGAAGATCTTGGTAGACAACTCTACCGGCCCCTAGGTTTAGATGACCAACCTCGGTATTACCGACGTCGCCTTGAGGTAGACCTACAGCTTCACCTGAGGCTTGGAGTGAATTATTAGGAAAATCAGCAATTAAACTATTATAGAAGTGAGGATTAGCTAAATAAATTGCGTTTCCCGGCCCGGGTGGAGCTAAACCAAATCCGTCTAAAATTATTAGAATAACTGAATTCATATATGGTATTATTTTAGCAGGCTTCTACTTTCAAAACAATAAGCTAAACCACAGGCAATCGCGTCATATTCATCATCGTTAATCCCTTTCTTATTTATGTGAAGAGTCAAATCAAGCATTTTTTTTATCGCCTTTTTATCAGCTAAACCATAACCAGTAACGCACTGTTTGATTTGTAAAGGCGTTAGAAAAACAACCTCGGATTTACTCAAAGTAGTTGCTAAAAGGATGACGCCTTGGGCTTGGCTGACGGTAACAGCTGTTTTTTGATTTCGAAAGAAAAAAATTTCCTCAATAACGACAACAGCTGGTTTATATTTTAAAAGAATTTTGTGTAGATTTTCATATATTAAATTTAGCCGACTCGGTTTTTCTAGATTTTTATCAGTTGTGATCAGACCGGAGGTTATAAATTTGAAATCTTTATGGTCTTTCTTGTTTTTTTTAAAAATAGCATAACCAGTTTTTTCCAAGCCTGGGTCAATTGAAAGAATATACATCGTATTAAATTAGTTAACAAAAATGATGGGAGATTGCTTTTAGTACGTCTCGGCTAAATCCTTTGCAGGACTTACACCTAACGCCTATCTCGACCAAAGGTCGATCGCCCTATGGGCGAATCCCGTAATCTACGGGAAAGCTGATACAGATTCTTTATCTCGAGACTCGCTTCGCACTTGATATGCATTCAGTGCTTATCGATTAAAGATTTAGCTACCCGGCAATGCGATAAACAACCGGTACACCAGGGATCTTTTCTCCTAGGTCCTCTCGTACTGTAGGAAATCTCTCTCAAAAATCTATGCGCTTGCACCGGATAGAGTCCGAACTGTCTCACGACGTTCTGAACCCAGCTCGCGTACCGTTTTAATGGACGAACAGTCCAACCCTTGGAACCGACTTCAGCTCCAGGATACGGTGAGCCGACATCGAGGTGCCGAACCGCGCCGTCGATATGAACTCTCGGGCGCGACTAGCCTGTTATCCCCGGGGTAGCTTTTATTTGTTAAGCCCCGACCACGATCATAGTGCGTCGGGGGATCACTAATACCTGCTTTCGCATCTGATCGGATGATAGTCCTCACAGTTAAGCCAGCATATGAATTTGTACTTACATTCCGATTTCCATCCGGAATAAGCTGACCTTTGTACTCCTCCGTTACCTTTTTGGAGGAAACCGCCCCAGTTAAACTGATCGCCAAACACTGTCGCCCGCTAGGCGGGCTAAGGTAAAAAATAATCAAAGAGAGGTGTTTCATTGACGAGCGCTAAGCGCCCTCCCTCCTACGCTCAACAGTTAATTATCATTTACCAATATCTAACTTCAGTAAAGCTCCCGGGGTCTTTTTGTCCAGGTGCAAGTAGGCCGCATCTTCACAGCCATTTCAATTTCGTCGGGCAGTGGTTCAAGACAGTTACTAACTCGTTAGACCTTTCATGCGGGCCGGAACTTACCCGGCAAGGGGTTACGCTACCTTAGAACTCTCAAGGTTAGAGCTGTCGTTCACTGGAGCTTAAATCAAAAGCCTGGAGGTACCGTATGGTACCTCCTCACCCTCAATTCTTGACTTACCAGTACTGGACAGGTTTCAGCCCCTATACCTCCCTTTTGAGGTTTGCAGGGACCTGTGTTTTTGCTAAACAGTCGGTTAGTAAACTTTCGCTGCGATCCCGCTAGGCGGGACAGAGCATCTTGAAAACTTACGCTCAGTTTTTTTGCCGAATTCCTTAAACCACCCTTACCCGTATGCCTTAGTATTCTCTACCAATCTACCTGTGTCGGTTTGCGGTACGGATTAATATAAAACTCCCTTAAAAACTTTTCTCGGAAACTTAAGTCATCCCGATTGCTCGACTTGCGTCAAACTTACATTCGTAACTCATCAGATACCAGACGGTACCTGACTGATTACTTAGATCCCCCGAAGGAGACCGAGACTATCAAATTTCGTCGTTCTTAAAGTGATAACGTTTTATATTAAGAAGCCGAATATTAACGGCTTGTACATCCCTTGTACCAGTACGGTACATGGTTAGATCCGCCTAACCCTCAGACGACTGACGTTGCTGAGGAAACCTAAGATTTTCGGCATCCCGAGTTTTCATCGGGAGAATCACTACTTATTCCAGCATTCTCACTCCCGATAACTCCATATTGATTTACATCAATACTTCGCTGCTATCGGGACGCTCCTCTACCGGAGGTACCAAACGGTACCTTCTTCCGTCTTCGGTTGACAATTTAGTTCCGATCATCTTTGGCGCCAGCTTTCTATCAGGTACCAGACGGTACCTGACTATTCAGGTGAGCTGTTACGCACTCTTTTAAGGATGGCTGCTTCTGTGCCAACCTCCCTGCTGTGTTAGAAAACTAACGGCCTTTTCACTTAAAAGTCAATTTAGAACCTTAGACAGGAATCTGGGTTGTTTCCCTTTTGCCATTACCTGCTTATCCAGGCACGACTGACTCCCGTTCTATTTTTTGCGCATTCGGAGTTTAGTTGTCCCACCTCGCTTACGCTTGGTGAGACATCTAGTCGCTCTACCTCGCAAAAAAAAAGTTCGGGGCTATACCTAAATATATTTCGAGGAGAACCAGCTATCTCCAGGTTCGATTGGCATATTACCTCTAACCACAAATCGTCCCATGCCATTTCACCGACAACGGGTTCGGGCTTCCTCCCGACTCTCATCGGGACTCACCCTATCCATGGTTAGCTCACCTGGTTTCGGGTCGGTCTGACGACGTAAATCGCCCTGTTAGGACTCGGTTTCCCTCTGCCTACTCCCGATAATCGGGATTAAACAAACGTTCGTCAGGCCACTCGCTGGATCATTCTTCAATAGGCACGACATCATCAGGTACCAGACGGTACCTGACTCTGTCTGTTTGTTAGCTAATGGGTTCAGTTTCTATTTCACTCCCCTTACCGGGGGACTTTTCACCTTTCCTTCGCAGTACTAGTTCACTATCGGTTAGTTTGGGTATTTAGCCTTGGATCATGACCGACCCAACTTCCCACAAGGTTTGCCGTGACTCGTGGTACTTAGGAAACCCACCGAGGTAATTTTTAATTTTGAATACAGGCCTGTCACCTTCTATGGTTGTTTTTTCCAAAACATTCTTCTATCAAAAATCACTCCCTACTGTGGTCCTATAACCCCAGCCCAATGGGCTGGTTTAGGCTGTTCCGATTTCGCTCGCCGCTACTAACGGAATCACATATGTTTTCTTTTCCATTGGTTACTGAGATGTTTCAGTTCACCAAGTGCCCCCCAGGTACCAGACGGTACCTAGTCACCCTGCTTACACAGGGTGGGGTTGCCCCATTCGGAAACCAGAGGTTAAAGTGTCTGTTGGAGGACTCGCCTCTGTTTTTGTGCTCAAACACACATCCTTCTTCGGCCCAAACTACCAAGGCATTCGCCATTAGCCTTTTTCTCTCCCATCATTCATGTTAACTATTTTTATAAAGCCTACTTCGAATTATCAAAGTGCGGTGGACCCATGGGGATTTGAACCCCAAACCTTCGGAATGCAAATCCGATGCTCTAGCCATTGAGCTATAGGCCCAATAAAAAAAATAAATCCAATCCTAAATATTAAACCTACAAACTTGTTTATGAAGGCTGTTAGGAGATCTGTCTGCGTGTCTCCAATGGTGCCTTTATTTAAGGAAAATTTTCATTGGTAAATAGAATTTTATTAAAAAAACTTACTTTTGTCAATAGTGAAAATCAACTTGCAACTTTAGTCAAAAATTGCTTAATATTAAGATATGGTAGATATTGTTTGGTTTAATGAAGTTAATAAATCTTCAGTAAAACTTGTTGGTGGTAAAGGAGCAAACTTAGGTGAAATGGTCAAAACAAGTTTACCTGTACCCTATGGCTTTATAATTACCGCCGATGCTTATTTCCAGTTTCTTAAGGATAATAGTCTAGAAAAAAATATTAACGAAATAATTAGACTGATTAATTACAATAACCAGAACGAATTGAAGATTGCGTCAAAGCATATTAGAAAATTAATTAATGATGCACGTTTCCCCAATAAATTGGCTTTAAAAGTTGTTCGTTTCTATGATGAGTTACTAGAAAAAGAGCAAAAGTTATTCGGTAAATCAGTGTCATCATTTAGACAGATAAAACACTATGTTTCTCAGCTTTACCGCCAGCCTTTAGTTGCCGTCCGCTCTTCCGCCACAGCCGAAGACTTACCGACTGCCTCCTTTGCTGGACAGCAAGAGACCTATTTGAACATCAGTGGTGAATCACAACTTTTCTTAAAAATAAAACAGTGCTGGTCATCTCTGTTTACTGAAAGAGCCATTTATTACCGACATCAACAAGGATTTGACGATTACCGAGTAGGATTGGCAGTAGTTGTTCAGCGAATGATTCAATCAGAAAAATCTGGTATAGCTTTTAGTATCGATCCAGTAACTAATGATAAGTTGGTTATAACAATTGAAGCTATTTTTGGTTTAGGAGAATACATTGTCGGCGGTCGAGTCACACCCGATCACTATGAAGTTGATAAAAATTCTTTTTTGATATTAAAAAAGGAGTGTCATTACCAAAATGTTAAATTGATTAAATCTGGTCGATTAAATAAGGAAGTCAATCTGTCTAAATTGATAGGCAGTCGTCAGAAGATCTCCGATATTGAGATTCTGAAAATAGCGATGCTCGTAAAACAGATTGAAGATCATTATCAAACTCCTCAGGACATTGAGTGGGCAATCGAAGATAATAGAGTTTTTATTGTTCAATCGCGACCAATAACAACGTTAAATCCAAAAGAATTCGTACAACTATCAAAGAATAATGAACGCCCAATTTTAGTTGGTTCACAGGCTTCACCAGGAATCGCATCGGGTCCGGTAAACATTATTCATTCACCCAGCCAAATTGACAAAATTAAAAAAGGGGACGTTTTAGTAGCTCCACAAACTAACCCTGACTATGTTCCGGCGATGAAAATAGCGGCGGCCATTATCACTGAAAAAGGAGGTAGAACTTCCCATGCAGCTATTGTTTCTCGTGAGTTAGGCATACCAGCCATAGTTGGCGCAGAACATGCCACCAGGATTTTGAAAGAAGGGATGATGGTGACGGTTAACGGTCAACTGGGTGAGGTCTATAAAGGTTTTTTATCTAAAAAAGAGTTAATATTAAAAAGAAATGACGAACTAAATAGCTCGAATAGTCCCCATAAACGACTTAAAACCTTGACTAAAGTATATGTTAATTTAGCTGAACCAGAACAGGTAACGAAAATCGCCAAAGAAAATGTTGATGGTATTGGTTTATTGCGGGCAGAGTTTATGATCGCTGAAATTGGAATTCACCCCAAAGAATTTATCAAACAAAAAAAAGAACGTTTATTTATAAACCAACTTTCACGAGGATTAGAAAAATTTGTCACTGCCTTCAATCCTCGTCCGGTAGTTTACAGAGCTACCGATTTTAAAAGTAACGAATATCGTCATCTACGAGGTGGTGCTTCCTATGAAATAAGCGAAGCGAATCCTATGCTTGGTTTCCGTGGTGCCTCAAGATATATTGCTAATCCTGATGTTTTTAACTTAGAGCTTGAGGCGATTAAAACTTTATATCTTAAGGGTTTTCAAAATCTTTATTTAATGATCCCTTTTGTTCGCGCCCCCTGGGAGATGATAAAAATTAAAGAATATATAAAAAAATCAGGCCTTTTTGATTTTCAGGATTTTAAACTTTGGATGATGGTAGAAGTACCGTCAGCCGCGTTACGCCTGGAGGATTTTCTAAAAATTGGAATTGATGGTGTCTCAATCGGTACCAATGATTTGACGATGATGCTTTTAGGAGTTGATCGAGACAATCAAGAGGTAGCCAATGTTTATGACGAAAGAACACCGGTGGTTATCGATACATTAAAAAAAATCGTCAAAACATGCCAACAATATCAAGTTACCTGTTCTATCTGTGGTCAAGCCGCCTCAGATTATCACGAGATTGTCGAAGAATTGATCAAAGATGGTGCTACTAGTGTATCGGTTAATCCGGATGCAATCGACAGAACTAGGGAATTAATTTATAATATTGAAAAAAAATATTTTAAATAACTGTTAATTTATGTATGTCTAAAATAAAAAAAATTATTGCTTATGAAGTTATTGATTCACGATCCTTTCCTACTTTAGAAGGGCGGTTAACTCTTGATAACGGAATAGAAGTAGTTAGTTCCGTCCCTTCTGGCACATCGATCGGTAAATATGAAGCGGTTGAGTTACGCGATGGAGACGATAATCGATTTTCAGGACAAGGAGTTACTCGTGCTGCGGGTTTTATTAATGATTTGATCGGTCCAAAGCTTATTAACGTATCCCCTTCAAAACAAATTGATATTGATAACTGGTTAATTAAAGCCGACGGAACCAATAATAAAAGTCGACTAGGAGCTAATACCACCTTACTTATTTCCGAACTTGTTACAAAGGCCGCGGCAAAAGAAAAGCAGCTTCCTTTATTTAGGTATATAAATGAACTCTATCATAGTACATATAGAGAGGAAATCACGATTGAACGAATACCATCGCCACTTTTTAATTTAATCAACGGAGGTAAACATGGGTCAAACAACCTTGATATACAAGAATTTTGGGTGATTCTTTCGTCAAACTACTCTTTTGGTAAAGCTTATCAGATGGGCGTGGAGTTATTTCATGAGCTTAAAGAAATTCTTAATTCCCGTGAGGTGAGTACTACCGTAGGTGATGAAGGTGGTTTTAGCCCTTCGTTAGTTGCGAATATTGATGCGCTCGAAATTTTATCCGAAGCCATTATCGGTAGACGATTAAAACTTGGTCTTGATATTTTTCTTGGACTAGATGTGGCCGCAAACTACTTTTTTCATAATGACCGTTATCAAGTCCGTGATATACCTCATCCGGCGAAGCCTAGTGAATTCATTGAGTTTTTAAATACCTTGGTTCAAAAATATTCTATTCTTGTTCTTGAAGACGGACTAAATGAGGATAGTTGGGATGATTGGGTTAAATTAAGCAACCGAGTTTCAAAAGAAATTTACTTAGCCGGCGACGATCTTTTGGCTACCAATAAAGAAAAATTGACTAAAGCAATTAAGATGCACGCTTGCAATACGATTATTATTAAACCTAATCAAATTGGAACCATCAGTGAAACTTTATCGGTTATCAATCTGGCCCGTAAAAATAAATTTAATTACATCGTCGCTCATCGGTCTGGTGAAACTAATGATAGTTTTATAGCTGATTTTGCCGTTGGTGTTCAGTCGGACTTTATCAAGTTTGGCGCTCCTTGTCGCGGAGAAAGAGTAGCTAAATATAATCGATTATGGCAGATAGAGAGAGAGGAGCTAAAAATATGATTGGTAAACTAAAAGGCAGATTATCAGAGATTTCCGGAAACGTCGGCTTAATTGAGACTTCAGGAGGCGTTTTTTATGAGGTTTTTCTCACGCCTTATCTAATCTCCACCTTCCATGCTCAACATTCATCTTCTACCGTCCACCTTCTACCGTCTATTGAAGTTTACACTTTTCTCCAGGTTCGCGAGGACGCTTTTGTCCTTTTCGGTTTTCAGACTAAAAAAGAACTCGATTTTTTCAAGATGCTTTTGACTGTGCCTGGAGTCGGCCCCAAGACCGCCTTTTCCGTCATCTCCTATCTTCCATTAGACCAATTAGTTAAATCAGTCCAATCCAATGACATTGAGTCTTTTACCAAAATTCCCGGCTTAGGCAAAAAAACAGGGATGAAAATCATTCTTGAACTATCAACTAAGCTGAAAAGCGAGTTTGATATGGCGAAAATGGTCCTCTCCGAAGAAGACAAAACCGTAGTTGACGCTTTGGTTTCTTTAGGTTATAAATCTTCAGAGGCAAAAAAAATCCTTTTAAAACTTCCAAAAAACTTAACCATTGAAGAGAAAATTAAAGAGTCTCTTAAACTCTCAAAAGCGCTCAAGGTCTGACCACATAAAAATGTTATAATAGTTTAATGGTTATTGATCAAAAAATTGAGAGTCTTCGGCCCCAAAAACTTTCTGATTATATTGGTCAGAAAAATGCCGCTAAAACCTTAAAACTTTTTCTTGACGCGGTCAAAAAACGCGGTAAACCATCAGAGCACATCCTTTTTTATGGCCCCCCTGGAATTGGTAAAACTACTCTGGCTTACGTCGTTGCTAACGAGCTACAGGGAGAAATCAAGGTGACTTCTGGCGCAGCGATCACAAAAACGGGTGATTTAGCTGCAATTTTAACCAACCTGAAAGACAACGATGTTTTATTTATCGACGAAATTCACCGTTTACCTAAACCCGTGGAAGAGATGCTTTATCCAGTGATGGAAGAGTATGTATTGGATATTATCATCGGCAAAGGACCATCAGCACGCACTCTTAGATTAACTGTGCCAAGAATAACAATTATTGGGGCGACAACAAAGTTGGCTCTTCTTTCCGCCCCCATGCGCGACCGTTTCGGTCTTTTGCTTCGAATTGACTACTATACCACTGGAGAAATTGAGCAAATTATCAAAAGATCGGCCAAAATTCTTAACATTCCTATCACCTCAGAGGCGGCCCATCAAATATCCCTAAGATCTCGAAAAACACCGAGAATAGCCAATCGAATTTTAAAACGGGCAAGAGATATTTTAGAAGTTGATAAGCACATTCAGATTGATGAAAAACTAATGGAGAAACTTTTTTCTCTATTAGAGATTGATGAAAATGGCTTGACGGAAATTGATAGAAAATATCTTGATGTTTTGACCAATAAGTTTTCTAACCAACCGGTTGGAGTGGAAACAATAGCTTCGGCTCTTTCCGAAGATGTTCAGACCGTTGAAGAGTTTATCGAGCCGTATTTACTCCGTCTTGGATTTATTAAAAAAACTTCTCGGGGACGAGTTCTTGCGAGTAAAATAAAGTGAGCCCAGACAGAATCGAACTGTCATCTAGTCCTTAGAAGGGACTTATTCTATCCGTTGAACTATGGGCTCTGAACCGACCATCGGACTCGAACTTGCCTGCCGGCAGGCAGCCGATAACCTATTATTTACCCAGTACCATTTAGCTTTTTGCTATTTATGAGCCTGGAAGGAGATTTGAACTCCTGACCTATTG
>Ga0210017_1000923_pt1 | contig 25487 bp, 31 predicted proteins | sample CryGeyCG2014_020_FD_183966 | JGI IMG/M metagenome (GOLD analysis project Ga0210017, IMG submission 183966) | Groundwater microbial communities from aquifer - Crystal Geyser CG08_land_8/20/14_0.20 (SPAdes) (version 2) | ecosystem: Environmental > Aquatic > Deep subsurface > Groundwater | place... | reverse complement strand
TACATGGCATAGATGAAAGAATCTCGATAAAAAACTTGGTATTTGGAACAAGCGTTCTCTGCGATGTAGTTGAAAAGCTTATGATGTGAGCGTGGAACGTTGAAATTGGAAATCCGAAGTTCGTCGCTTCTGAAAAGACTTAACGTGCACAGGCGATATTTGCCAATTCACTTCGAGAAAGCCTCACAATTCCTAGTGAAATGCCAGATTGTTGAACCCTACGTTGAAAAAGGCACGTTGCACGGTTGCATTTGCCCCTGGGAGATCGGTGAATCTGCCGAAGAAGGCGCTTTTCCAATGGTCGAGGATTTTCACGACACCCTTGAAGCGATATGGGTTTGGTCATACTTCACAAAAGTTTCCCATAAACAAAATTTTAAGCCGAATATAGATTGGGCATGGAAATACATCGTTAAAAATTGGGGAAGATTCATAGGAAAAGAAAAGAACGAAGACAAATGCTTGTATGACTGTTCCTATGTACTGCTTAGCCGGATCTTCTATGAAAAAGTTTTCAACGACAATAAGTATGAAAAACTAGTTACACAAGCTGGAAACCGTTTAGAAAAATATCTTAATACCCTAAAGTCAACAGAAGGCAGGGAATACTATGACCCTTTTTGGATGTCGTATTGTCTAGGCTTGGCAGCAAAATCGCTGAAACAAAAGAAATGGCTTAGAAATGCTGAAACTTTTGTGAAAAAAACAATCGTTAGTATAGAAAATCCTTTTTCAATAATAGAAAAGGAACCACATCATGTGGGACCTGGAGGTCACGACTTCTTTTCCCAAAATGCAAACAAAGCCTTAGCCTTAATATCTTGTTTAAATCGAGAAAAAATAGCGAAAGAAACCATATTAAAAAAATTCTTGCCATGCGTTCCAAAGAGGTTTGTTTCCCGACATGCTGATGAGAACGCTTGGAATGCACATTTGGCTACTGCAATTGGTAACTCCTATGTCTTCACAGGTAACGAAGAGCTTCTATATCCTTATTTTGCGATAATGAAGGAACTAGAAATAAGGGATGAACAAAAAAATGCTGCGCTTCCTCGTTCTCCCTCATTTTCACGTAGAGAATCTTGGGTTACTTTCTTTTATGCCCACGCTTATACTTCAGTGATTAACCTCAGCAATTGAAAGTGAAGTTATAAATACGTTTGAGTGCTTTCTCTATCTTGTTCTTGAGGAGGATTTGGAATGCCAGCGATAGAGATTGGAAGGGTTTGTGTGAAGTTGTCAGGTCGAGAGGCCGGAAGAAAATGCGTTATAGTTGACGTTGTGGACAAGAGCTTCGTGTTAGTCACTGGTCCCAAAACCGTCAGCGGCGTGAAACGGCGAAGGGCAAACGTTAATCATGTTGAGCCGTTGCAGGATAAGATAGACATTAACCGCGGCGCGTCCGACGAGGAAGTCGTAGAAGCTTTGAAGGTTGCGGGCAAACAGGAAGAGATGGCGAAGATAGTGAAACCCGCCTTGACTTCGGTTTAAGCCTATTATACTCCTTAAACCCTTTTCTTCTCCGTAGGAGTACAATAGCATTATGCCCAGAACTGTTGCGCCATGGGAAGTCAAGCGAGAAACATTGATCAGGGCTGAGGACAGAACTGACCCAAGCTTCGGGTGCAAGCCTGAAGAGAGACAGCCAGAGGAGTCCATGAAATTCGGCGTCATCAACTTGGACAAGCCGGCTGGCCCTTCAAGTCACGAAGTGGCTGCCTGGGTCAAACGCATCCTGAAACTTGAACACGTTGGTCACGGCGGGACTCTAGAGGCTTAGAAGTTCCCCAAAGAAGCCAGAGAAATCCCCACGTGACAGGCGTTCTGCCCGTAACGTTAGAGGAATCCACGAAGGTTGTTCAAGCCCTGCTCTACAGTGGCAAAGAGTACGTCTGCGTGATGAAGGTTCACGGAGACGTGGCAGAAGATCAAGTCAGGAAAGTTCTGAAAGAGTTTGAAGACGCAATCTACCAGAGACCGCCCCTGCGGGCGTCAGTCAAGCGGCAACTGCGAACGAGGAGGATCTACTATTTGGATTTTCTTGAAATGGACGGACGCAACGTGCTTTTCAAGGTCGGCTGTGAAGGCGGAACGTACATTCGCAAGCTTTGCTTTGACGTGGGCGAAGTTCTAGGTTGCGGAGCGCACATGCAGGAACTTCGTAGAACGAGGGCTGGGCCCTTCGTTGAAGACAACTGTGTTAGGTTGCACGACATGGCTTACTGGTTTATGCAGTGGCAAGAGAAAAAAGACGAGAAGTTCTTGAAGAAGTTTGTTCAGCCGATGGAGCGGGCATTGGCCTCGGTTCCCAAGATTTACATCAGAGATTCTGCTGTGGACGCTGTTTGCCACGGAGCTAATCTCACAGCGCCAGGCGTCCTGCGGCTTGAAAGCGGAATCATGGAAGGCTCCTTACTGGCGGTTTTCTCGTTGAAAGGCGAGGCAGTTGCTTTGGCCAGGGCAGCCGCATCTTCAGAGCACATCTTAAGCATGGATCACGGTGTGGTTGCGAAGGTTGAAAGAGTCCTTATGCCTAGGGGCACCTACCCAAGATGTTGGAAAAGCGGCGAGAAAGTCGATGAACAAAAACCCTAGTGGCGCAGAACACTATTTCACCGAGCATCCAAAGTCGAAAGCACGGTTCGGCCTGATCCGCACCTATCTTCGAAACAAGCCGTTCGAGTTCCTGACGGCCTCAGGAGTCTTCTCTAAGGACCGAGTCGATCTGGGAACACGGCTTCTAGTCGAAAGCATGATCCTTCCAGAGAACGGCTGCGTCTTAGACCTCGGGTGCGGCTACGGCGCTGTCGGAATTGCAGCGGGAGTTTTCAATCCTAACTTGCGCGTAGTCTTAGTTGACGTGAACATGCGAGCAGTCAGGCTTGCCCGACGGAACGTTGAGCTCAACTGCGTTTGGAACGTGGAAGTCAGACACGGGCACCTCTATGCAGCTGTCTGCGATCTGGTTTTCGACTGTGTGGTTTCGAACCCGCCCGTGAGCGCTGGAATGAAAGTTGTCGAAGCAATAATCGTTGAGGCCCCCGAGCATCTGGCCTGCGGAGGCACATTGCAGATGGTTGTGAAATCCAAGATAGGCAGAAAACGCCTGCAGTCTGTCTTTGAAAAAGCGTTTGGAAATGTTGAGGTCTTGGCGCGCGGAAGCGGCTACCGCGTCTTGATTTCGAGAAAATCGTGACCTAGACAAGAGAATACGTGTTCAGTCGGTTACTAATCGTATTTAGGAAGTTGACATCGATTGAATGCTTCTGGCAATTGATCTCTTAACGTCCTCTTTGGTCTTTTGAGGTTTCCATCCGAGCAACCTTTGTATCTTCTCTATTGATTCTGAAGCGGATGCTTTGCTCGGCTGGTCTTTGGTCAAAGTGATTATGCTCTTTGAACCAGTCAGTTGTGCAAGGAGCTGACAAAGCTCGTAGTATGACATGTAAGTCGCTGGGTTTGAAAGGTTGAAAACTTGCCCGTATGCTTTCTTGTTCAAAGTGGCTGTTAGGAAAGCTTGGACTACTTCGTCAACGTGGATGGTTGCGAAACCTTGTCCTTCCGTCACTTCTACTTTTTCTCCCTTAATCAATGGGTCGACCATCGCCTTGCTGAGAAACAATGCTTCGTTGTCGTCGTAGACGACCTCTATGCGAAAGACTGTAACGGGCAGTCCGTAATGGTGATGGTACATTAGGCAAAGCTTCTCGGTGGTGAGCTTCAATATGCCGTACGCGGGTCCGGGGTCGCCTGCCCACATCTCGGGCCTGCAGGTAGTCTCCTCATCCAGAACGGGCGATTTGGGTTCTCCGTAAACTGCGCAGCTGCTGGAAAAAAGAAAATGCTTGACTTCGTGCGATTTGGCTGTGTCTAGCAGGTTAAGCGTGCCTCTGATGTTGGCTTCGAACAAGTCTGCGAGGGGAAGCGTGTGTCTCCAGGTGTGACCGTCCCAGTTGATTGCTAGGTGGTAGATCACATCTACGTCTTTGACAGCCTGTTCGGCAACGTCTCTGTCGCTCATGCCTCCGTGCAGGTCATTGCTGCCGACGCCTATGAACTCCAGATTTCGGTTCGTTTCCTTCTCCAGAAGTCCACGCTGAACGTCAAGAACTCTCACGGCGCAACCTTCGTGAAGCAGTGCTTGGACGAGCCTTGAACCGATGAACCCTCCTCCGCCTGTCACGAGAACCTTCTTCTCAACGTCACCTATTGTCACGTAAGCCACTTCCGTCTAATTGCTCAAGCCAATTCTGGTATCCACTTGTATTTAGATTTTCGAGAAAACCACCGAACTGCACTGTTCTTCAAGGAAAATGACGCAAGCCAAGACGTTACATTCCCTTGTTCGCGTTAAGGTTCGGGCAAGTCACTGGTTCGTTTGGAAAACCTATAATAAACTTCAGTGATTGAATATGGTTTGTTCTGTTTGAGCCGGGGTCTCCTAGCTAGGTATGGAGCAAGCCTGGAGACACTTAGGTGCCTAACAGCTTGTGGCCTCTCGGGGCCGCGTGGGTTCAAATCCCACCCCCGGCGCTATCAGCATCATTTTGGATTAGCTCACGTGTGATGTGTTTTTCTTTGCGTTTCCTAAGAAGTTTGGGTGTTTTCACTCCAACGATATGTTCGAAGTCAGTCGTGGCGAACAACATTTTTTCTTCCAAGAGATTGGGCTACGATTACAGCACTTTTTCAGAAAGGGCTTTGATTGTTTCGTAAACTGATGTGGCCGCTGCAACGCTGACAACTCCTAGAGAGAATATGTATTCTCTTGTTAGTATGGACGGTCTAAGAAAAACTACTAGGAATATCAATGAAGTCACCAAGAATACCGTGTAGAAGAAATTTCGCGGGATCAAAACCCCTCTTAAACGAATGAGGTTTTCGAGGATTATTCGATCTGCAACATAACCGTTTAATTCTTTTTTTATGAAGCCTGCCTCTTCTAGCTTATTTATGTGATAAAGCGCGAGGGTGGGGCTGCTTAGATTTAATGCTCTCTGAACTTCACGTATTCCAACCGGTTTATCATTTTTCAAAATGAACCTGTAAACCTTTAATGTGAGCCCTCTCAGAATATCCTTTGATTCATTCACGACTTTTCCGTCTCCATATGAAAGGAAACGTTATCACATTATTTGAAATATCGGTGTTCAAACTATTTGTACACTTGTACAAAAACGTAGAATTAAATCTTTCACTGACTATTAATTTTCTTGGTGGCTCATGAACTCTAAGAAAGAAGCGCTCGCAGCGTCAATCCTCGCAATCGGCCTAGTAGTAGGGCTTGGGACAATAAGCTACAGCTTATTTTCTCCAACCCCAACTACTGCAAAGCTCAAGAGTGTACTAGATGTTTTCACGCAGAAAGGCGGCCAAGGAGTTAACATCTCCGATGGAAACTTTGAACCTTTCGACAATGTTTCCATGTATGCTTATCTCACTCAGGCAGGCATCAGATTGAAAAACCACCCAGTGACATTCACGATCGCAAAACCAGATGACACGCAGATCGTTAGGACAGCCCTAACAAATGACTTAGGCATTGCTGAAACAGACCTCTGCCTTCTCCCTTCTGAAGGCCACGTTATAGGAACATGGCATATCCTCGCAAACGCAACTGTCGACAATGAAGCCATAAATGATACACTCAACTTCCAATGCGAGTCACAGAATGCTAGAATTGATGTCTTCTCCAAAAAGAACGGGGTTCCCAGCATCTCCTTTCTCCCAAACGACACAGTTCTCCTCGAGGCGCAACTGTCATATAAAAATGCCTCAATCGCTGGAACCCCGGTGACCTTTGACGTCAGAACTCCAAATGACACAGAATTCCGTATGCAAACGGCGACCACAAACAGCCTTGGAACAGCAAGCATTACCTTCCAAATCCCGTGGCCTTCAGACCTCTCCTCAGGAATCTGGCAAATAGTTGCTGCAAGCGAAGCTTATGGACAGACCCTACAAGCTACGACAAGTTTCGGATGCTTTCTGCTGTCGCCCGTAATAGATGTTTTCACCCAAAAGGGTGGCATAGGACCGAATATACTGGGCGGGTATTTTGCTCTCAACGAAACTGTGGAACTCTACGCCGAAGTTCGGGACGAGTTCAACCAGACCGTGCCCAACCAACTGATAGCTTTTGCCATCATAGATCCAAACGGAACAAGGTTTGACTACCGGGCGCAGACGACGAACTCTTCAGGAATCGCAAACATAACGATTCGAATCCCACCAGATGCTTCATACGTTGGGACTTTCGAAGCTTACGCGACCATACGGTACCAGGGACAAATCGTGCTTTCTGATACACTCACGTTCATAGCCAGACAAGACTAGCCAGTGAAACCATGGGGGGTTCAAAGAGAAAATGCAGAACGTGAATGTTCGGAGCAGGAAACCATACAGAGATAAAGTAGCCATAGTCGCCGAGATTCTAGAGATGGCAGGCCATGGAGTGCAGAGAACCAGTATAATGTACAGAGTAGGACTGAGTTCCCTCATGCTAAACAGATACCTCCGGCTTATGATGAATGCCAAATTGCTGGACATAGTGTTGCTGAACAACAAAGTAGTGCTTAAGGCAACCGATAGGGGCATGGAGTTCTTGCACCATTGCCATGAAATCATCGAGTTGCTAGAAACTGAAGATGATAATAGACACAAGTCTTACAGAAATATACAACTTTTTCCAAGTAGTTTATCCTAGTAGCCTTTCCATTGTGTCCTTACATAGGAACCCATGCTTTCAATGCCCGGAATACCGACGAATTCTCCTAAAGCGAATGGCGTGTTGAAAATGTGTTTGCCATAGTAGCTTTCAGCCTGACTGCAGAACCAATGGCACCAATCCCCCGTAACATGGTTCACTATTTGCCAAGCCCTGCCGCACTTAAAAGTGGATTGCGGATTATGTCTCCCCTGTGGTGTGGGTTCAAATCTCACTCCCGGCGCTAATATACCTCAAAAGGATCAAAGACCAATTTTGAAGTGGTAGCCCGGATAGGTTCAAGTATTGGTTTAAATTTTCGGGGTTGCCTTTTTGGCATAACATTTTGATTGAAGATTCGAGCTTAAAATTCTATAATTCCTCTCCAAGAAGCTTCAATAATAATTCACGTTAAGCAACTATTTGCCCATTTTTTGCCATGTCCGATGGAAGAGGTATAAGCTATATAGAAATGCCAAGCAAGCGGCAAGATGGCGAGTGCCCAAAGCATGCCTCCTAAGAGTTCGCTGACTTAGCGCGCGCCAATGTCATTACGGCGCGGTTTTCTGCTGCGGTTTTCCGAGAGATAAATAATCTCAAGTTCCTCTGGCTGCCATTATTTTCTTGCACTGACGATGGGTTCGCTGTGCTTCACTATGCCTCTTTTATTTTGTCTATTGCGTCTTTTACCACAGCGGCTGATTTCTCAAACTCTTTTTTCGTTTCAAGATCGAGTTTAAGCTCCAGAATTCTTTCAACGCCGTTCTTTCCGAGGACGCATGGCACTCCGATTGAAACGTCTGAAAATCCATATTCGCCCTGCAGGTAGGTCGAGACCCCCATCACTCGGTTTCTGCCTCTCAAAACTGCGTCAGCCATTATTGCAATAACCGCTGCAGGAGCGTAGACAGTGCTTCCTTTGAGCTTTATGACATCCGAGCCTGAAGTCCGGGTCAAGTTGACTATCTTCTGTATCTGTTCCCGCTTGAGCAAGTCTGTTATCGGTATCCCCGAAACTGAGGCATAGTTCACGAGTGGGACCATGGAATCTCCGTGTTCTCCGATGACCAGGGCGCGGATGTCCTCTCTTGATACGCCCAGTTTCATCGCGATGTAAGACCTGAACCGCAATGTGTCAAGAATGTTGCCCATGCCGAAGACTCGGTTTCTCTCAAACCCTGACTCCTTAAAGGCCACATATGTTATGACATCAACAGGGTTCGTTACCACCATCAGTTTGCAGTCAGGCGCGTATCGGACAACTTCTTTGACTATGGACTTGACTATGGCTGCGTTCTTGTTGATGAGGTCCAACCTGCTCATTCCAGGCTGTCTTGCTAAGCCCGCGGTCAAGATGACGAGCTCCGAACTCCTCATTTCGCTGTAACTGCTTGTTCCCTCGATTTTGCCGTCGAACTCGATGGCAGGTGCCGCCTGCATCATATCCAAGGCCTCACCCTGAGCCAGATTCTCAACAACATCAATTAGAACAACATCGCTTATCCTGCGTCCCAGAATGTTGAATGCGGCTGAACTGCCAATCTTTCCAGCGCCAATTATCGAAATCATGATAACCACATAACAATCAGCTTTCACATAAATATAACTAGACGCCTGTCTTCACGGCAAGGATGCAAAGCTGACAAAGTTTATCTGTCACAAACGCCTTGATTGATTTCTGCCCAGCTAAAAGCCCTGGTAGTATAGTCCGGTCTAGTATATGCGGCTGTCGCCCGCAGGACCCGGGTCCAAATCCCGGCCAGGGCGCCACAACCATATCAGCTAATCGGTTTTGTCTTCTTTCTTTTCTTCCTCGTCAATTAGGTGTTTGAGCTTCTTCTCCATTTTCAACTCGTAGACATGCTCTCTTATCGGAGGCGGCAGGTCTTCTTTCTTGAAAAGCAGGTTCGGAGCTACGATGCGTCTTTCTCCAGCTTTGACTTTCGTCTTTGTGCCTTGGATGTCATCTTCAAACGACTCTAAAGCTTCCACAATCCAGCTTCCCTTGCTCTCTGACAGAACCTTGACTTTGTACTTTCCCTTGTAGTAACGCATGTCTTTGCTCATGGCGGCTCACACCATAATGCTCACGTGGGAGCCAATATAAAACACACGGAAAACGTACATACTGACAGGACAGTGAACCGATCCCAGAAAAGATAAGAGCCACTTTCAACCATCATTCTGGATGATAAGCGTTGACCTTTTCACCAAAACGCGTCAGCAAAGCTTACTCGAGCACTTGGGTACACGATCTTCTAAGAAGCACGAACCTCGATCAAGAAGACGTTCTGACCGTCACGGGCAAAGATTCGAAAAGCGGCTTATGCGTAATCTGCAAAGGCTCAAGACTTCTCTGCGGCAAAGAACGCTGCCCAATAATGGTCAAAGTAAAATACTACCTCAGAAGCGTGCCCTTAATAAGCAGCGAAGACATAGCCGGGGCCTCGCCACCGAGCGTTTTCATCGGCAGAATCGGCTACCCAAACGTCTACGCTGGCCCACTTGTCCCGCCCGTGCACGAAGACACAAGCCTCTACGACCTGCCTGAGCTGTGGTTCGGAAGGTCCATGGATGAAATCGTCAGCTTCCGTTCAATGCTCATCCGCGGCAAACATCGAGTGCACGTGAGAAGGTTCGAGAAAGCGGGGAAAATAATCGACAAAACCCGCGAACTAGCACTGGCCGTCAAACCAGTAGATGTTGAGTTGCTGTTGACCAAGAAACCGCACGGCTCAATTTTTCTAGACGACGAGGTTCAACCCTTCGGGCCTTCAGCACCAATCCGCGACTTGCTCCTGAGCAACACCAGATGGGACCAGAACGTGGAGAAAGCCTACAATGACACCGACCTGAAAGCCGTGCCAGCCGTGCTTGAACTTTATGACGAAGGCGTTTCTGTTACGAAAATTCAGAGAGCCTTCAGCGTCGGGGCATTCGGTCTGGAAGACAACAGGCGTCTCGTGCCAACACGCTGGAGCATAACCGCAGTGGACGACATCGTCTCAAAGAATCTGATGGCTCAAGTCAAACAGTTCCCTGAAATAAACGAGTACCGCGTGTACGAATCTCGCTACTTGGACAACGTGTGCGAGATTCTGATGATCCCGAGCGCTTGGAGCTACGAAGCCATGGAAGCATGGTACCCGGGAACCGTCTGGAATCCCAAAGGCAGCGAAGCCGTCATGTATTCGGACTGGGAAGGCTACGAAGGAAGAACAACCTACGCAGAAATAGGCGGGTGCTACTATGCCGCGCGTTTGGCAGTTTGCGATCAGCTCGTGAAGGAAAGAAGACAGGCCACCGTGATTGTACTGCGTGAGGCTCGGCCAGGCTACATTATGCCTGTCGGAGTGTGGCAGGTGAGGGAGAACGTGAGAAACGCTATGAGGCAGAAGCCTTACGCCTTCAACACTTTGGAACTGGCATTGAAATGGATTGCAGCCAGATTCCAAATCCCACTGGAACAGTGGATAAGAAGAAGTGAACTGCTGAAAAGTGCGCTTTTCCAGAAGAAGATAACGGATTTCTTCGGGAGACAATCGACAGCCTAGTCTTCTCCCAGCAGAAGCAGCAATCCGCACAGGATATTCAGGACGCCGACAAAACCTAAGGCGCAGGTGAATACTATGTTGAGCCGCACGGAAAGAACAGGATCCTGCGGCACAAGCAGCACGTAGGCCCCGAAGGCCGCAACCAAGATCCCGCAAGTGAACATCAAACCGCTCAGTTTTGAACCCAACCGTCTGACAACGCCGCGAACCTGAAGCCGCTCTTCGCTGATTGTGTTCTTCAAAAGCCGCTCTTCTTCATTTTCCGTCATGAGCACTCACCTTTCCGAACTCCCAGCGACATTCAGCAACCCCGCAATCAGAAAGACCACAGCAACGAAAACGGCGAAACCGAAAACCATCCACATTACGCCCTCTGACAAGGCCATAGGCAGAGAGCCAGACATGACCAGCCACGCAACAAGCGCCGAAAAAGCACTGATGCCAAGATTCATCCCGCCCACCGCTTGGCAAATACGACTGCGCTCGACCATTCTGACGTAGTACACGACTAAACCTAGAAGGAAAAGTTGCGCCCCAATGAACAAGGTGCCCGGGTCCAAGAAGAAAATGAGCATCAGCGAAGTGACTATTCCCAGAAGAGGCGTCAAGGGAAAGAATGGAACCTTGAAAGGCCTAGTCAGGTTTGGCTTGTCCACGCGTAGCTTGATCAGCGAGAGATTGACGAGGACAAACCCGATGATGAAGCCAAAATCAGTGGCATACGTGAGAAAATTCACGATTCCGGTCGCCGCACACACGGCAGTCAAGACTGACCCAAACAAAATCGCCAAATGGGGAGTACTGAATCGAGGATGAAGCTTGAAAAAGCTGCTCGGGAAATAGCCGTCTCTGGCCAAGGCGTAAGCAACCCTCGAGTGAGCCATAATAGAGGTGTTCACCGAAGTCAACGAGGCAATGATTCCGGCAACCGTGACCATGGCAACCCCAACTGGTCCCATGAACTGCTGTGCCACGTAGGCCAGAGGCGACTCCTTCCCAGCCAAGTCCGTAGGCTGGACAATCTTGAAGACGACGAATGCGATTGTAGTGTAGAGGACAATCAAGGCCAAGCAGGACAATAGTATGGCCCGCGGAATCGTCTTGCACGGATCCTTGATCTCCGCCTGCGCAACCGCTATGGCTTCTCCGCCTAGATACACTACGAAAATGAATGATGAGGCTTTGAGCACCCCGAGAAAGCCTCCCGGCGACGTGAGCTCAAAACTACCGCTTCCTTGGCTCGTGAGGAAACCGTAAGTGATGAATGCCACCAAGATGCCCAGCAGGATGACGACTAGCACCGTTTGGATTAGACCTGTTTCCTTCACTCCTTTCGTGTTGACCGCTACGAAAACGGCAACTGTCGCCACCGCCACCAGCGGTACATTGACAGCTGGAATGACGTAGGATACTAGATATGCAAAGCCGACAGCCGAAAACGCAGCGTAGAACATGTTGCTTAGCCACTCAAACCAGCCAGTGGCAAAAGAAGGGAAACCCCCGAAAGACGCCTTGGCAAAAGTGTATTCGCCGCCCGCGCTCGGCAGGGCTGCTCCGAGTTCGGCGTAGCTGAGCATGGTGAACAGGTTGATGATTCCGCACAGGATCATTGCGATTATCAGAGCCGTGCCGGCAAGAGTTGCCGCGTAGCCCAACGTGACAAAAACGCCTGCGCATATAGCGCCACCTATTCCCATCATGGTTGCCTGAAGAAGTCCCAACTCCCTCTTGAGACGCGTTTCGCCCATTCTTCAAGCTTCCTCGTTTCCTTCCCAGATGAGGATTGATCCGCTCGCAATCGAGATGGCGCTGAACACCATAAATGCAAAAATGTACAGGTAGACCTCTTCTGAGGCGATTGCCAACGCTTCTCGCACTGCGAGGCTTGCGTAGACTAGGAGGGCGAGGACCGCGACTATTCCGCCGAGTCCGCATTGAATTCCTCCAACAAGTTTGGACAGGGCCTTTCGAGCTTTTCCCATAAGGTTTCACCAGCGCGCGATAATGATAGCTGAGAAGGTGTCAAGCAGGCCGACGGCAACCAAGACAAGCGCAACCATCAAAAAATGTTTGGTTTCTAGCAAGGTGCTGACGTTCAGATATCCTGCAGCCGACAGAGTTGCCATGCCCAGCAAGACCAATCCGGCCAGAGTCAGAAAGCCACCGACCACCGCCACGAGCTTTGGCAAGCCCAGCCACTTACGAACCAACAGTTTTCACTCTAAATCCCTTTTGTCAGAGTCACCTTGTATAAGAATCTATCCACGAGAGGTTCCAGGCAGTACGTGACGCAATCAACCTTGGGACTCGCGAATCTCATAACGCATTTAAGCCAGCCGAGTTCATACTATCAAGACTGGTGAAGACTTGTCAAAAGAAGCGACCAGCTAGCCCTCCCCTTTTCCGTCTTGTCGCAGAACCGCCGCGAGCAGTTTCCGGAAGAGACTGAAAAAGCTGCAGTCTTCTGTTTTGCTGAAATGGAAAAGAGAAAGGGTGGCGGACTCGTCATAAAACAATCTCCAGAAAAGATAGGCTTCATAGCCAAAACATACTACCCCTTATGGCTCGCTCCCTTCCACGAAGCAAACCTGGTCTTCGACGGATTGAAAGCACACTCACACACACTGCTGAACTCAGAAATCCAGAAAATCACAGCCTTCACAGAAGACGCTCAACGAAGCTCCAGCTCCCGCCAAGCCTATGCCGCCTTCCTCTCGGATAACCAGAACCATTTTCAAGTGACAAACCGACAAGAGAAAATCGTCATAGACGGACTGGCTGCTGAACCTGCATTCCTGCAAGATTTCGACACCTATCTCTCTGAAGCAGCACCTTTTGAAGCATCCCGCGAGGTGATGGTTCTTCCCTCAACCATAGACGAAACCCTGATTCTGTCGGCAACAGATGAACTTGAAGGCCTGAGGAGAAGGTTTGCAGAGGAAGTCCGAGACCTAGGCAAAGGCATGAAGCTTCTAACCGCGACAACCAAAGGCTTTGCAGCAAACATACTTGACGAGATCAAGGAAACGAGAGACTCGTTCAATGAAGAACTCAAGAAACGCCGAGGCCCAGTTGAAGAAAAGACGAAGGAAATCCGCAGCAAATCCGATGCAGAAATAACCGTTATATCCAAGAGATTCCAGAAAGAGCTTCTCCGCCTTCAAAAGGAAAAGGTCAAGCGGGAAAAAACGAAAGACCAGCTGGACCATAGGATCGAACACTGCGAAGCCGAAATAAAGACAAGCGCAAAAAACAAGAACACCGTCGGCGAAAGAAAGTGGAAGGAAGAGCGGGAAAAACTGAAAAAAGAGCTTTCCATCATCGAATCGGAGATCAAGAGAGTCAACAAGTACCTGAAGGAGACGGAGGACAAGAAAACAGGGGAAATCCTCACAGCCAAGTCGAATTGCGACTCCAAGGTTCAAGAAGCGAACAGGGAATTGGTCGAGATCGAATCATCGAGAGATGCAAAAATCCAGATTCTCAAACAGGAAATCGCCAAGATGGAGGAGCTGACCTCTGCAATAACCAAACAGATGGACGAGGCGGCAAAAACGAGAGAAGCATCAATAGCGACGCTTGACAAGCTGGGCATACAACAGAAGCAAAAGAAACTGTCAATCGTCTATGTGTCGTTCTATCTGGTCTGCTTCCAGTCCGATTCGGGAAAACGCTACATGATCATTCCACCGTCAACCGTGAACAGCGTCAAGCTTCTCACGAAACTCAAAGGCGCCTTAGGCAAGGCGAGGATAAAACAGCTGTTCAGTCCTCGTTCGTCGACAGTAACTTCACTTCTGAACAAGCTTCCGTCCCTAATGGAGAAGAACGCAGTGTTTGAGAGAGAGACAAACGAGGCAGGCGAAAAGACTGACCTGTTGAAAGCCAGTGTCGCTCGTGAGCAGATTGAGAGCGGACTGAGGCAACTTAGGGCTGAAGGCTGGTTCTCGGACAAGGAATACGAAGCTTTCTCGAAGATACTGCCCTAGCCAACTGCAAGCAAGAACCGCGGCTTACTTTTTCCGTTTCATCAATTCCTTGTACCTGTCCATGGAGTAGGTGACTATCCTTCACGCTTCTCCAGCGTTTCTCCATTCTTTGAATCTCACCCACTTGTGGGGCTCAAGCCGCTTGTACGTTTCGAAAAACTCTTGTATCTCCTTAATCTTGTGCGGGTGCACATCCGTCATGTCATGGTAACCGTCGAATCTCGCATCATTCACGGGCACGGACAGTATCTTCGCGTCTTCCCCAGCCTCATCCTCAACGATCAGCGCCCCAATGACTCGGGCTTTCACTACGTAGCTGACCTCAAGCGGTTCGTAGCTCATCACCATTATGTCAAGCCGGTCGCCATCGTCAAACCATGTCTGCGGAACAAAACCGTACTCGACTGGAAAAACCACGGAAGAAGGAATCACACGGTCTAGAACGAAGGCTTCCCACTCGGAATGAAACTCGTACTCGTCTCTTGAACCGCTTACAACCTCACAACTACATTCAACAACTGAGGCGGCTTGTCGCCTGCTGGAACGTCCCTCTAAACATTCATGTTCTTCAACCCTTCAAAGCCAACCCCAAACCTACTAATTTATTTTTCCACAAAAAACTCAGCCAGCTTTGCAGTCTCCGATCGACGAAGCGTTTCCGCGCATTTTTTCGGGTCTAAGGGCTTGAACTCTAGGCCAAGCGTCTCTAATGTTCTCTGCACTTCCTTCGCAATGCTCGGAGCTGCAAGGATCCCTCGCACTTCACGATCTGCCCTGCTCTTTACCGCGTCAATGTACTTTGCAAGTTGGATCGCCGCCTCCTTTCCAGCCTTCTTCCGCTTAATCTCCACAACTACGAGTTTCCCATCCTTGTCCACGCCGTAGATGTCCACAAAACCTGGCTGAACCCTTTTCTCATAACTGATAGGCTTGAATCCCTCTTCCAACAGTGAAGGTCTGCACAGAATGGCTTTCTGCATGTCCTCCTCACTTGCATAAAGGGAGAACTCACCCGAGTCTTGGAGGCTTAGAGCAGAAACCATCTGGATTCGGTCAAAAAACACCTTAACGGATTCGGCTGGCTTCCGTCTTACGGCTCGAATTTCGAGCAAAGCGTCTTTGGCTTGAACGTTAAAAATGCATCCTGGAGGTTGCCAGTTAACTGGTTCATAACCGACTGAACGATGAACGAGGAGGGAGCCATCCTCCTTAATTATTAAGATGCGTTCACCAGGCTCAAGTTTCGACTTTGCTCTACCAAGGTAGTGCACCCAACAGTTGCCAACCACCAGCAGCGTTTTGCGTTGAGAAACAGCCTCTTTAACTGCCTTTTCTGCTTCTGCAACATTAGGCCTTACTAAAACATTTAAAGGCTTAAAGCTTGACAACGCATTTTCGCCAATAGATTTAGAAGACTTGTGCATACATAAGATTTCTGAAGAATTTGCTATGAGCGAATGGGATAAGAAACGTGGCTTGATGCATCGGTATGATTTAACAGCTCACATTTATGACATGCAATATGCTGAAGAACAGACTGCAAAAATTGAGGCAGCATTAGACGGTTTAAAAATGGAAAAGCACAGTCTGGTTCTGGATGCAGGTTGCGGAACAGGACTATTATTTGGTTATGTGGCTGATAAAGCAAAAACAACAGTTGGACTGGACATTTCTAGGAAAATTTTGCTTCAAGCGAAAAAACGTGCGGAAAATTTTCAAAATATACACTTGATTTTAGCTGATGCTGATAACATGCCTCTGAAAGAAAACATTTTCAGCCACGTTTTTGGTATTACACTCATTCAAAACATGCCAAACCCAGCTAAAACTTTGAACGAAATTAGGCGAGTTGCAAAAGAGTATGCCGCTATTGTTATTAGTGGTATGAAAAAAGCTTTTACGCTGGAAGAATTTGAAGAATTACTGCGGGATGCTAGCTATAATATTGTTGCTTTGAAGGATGAAGGCTTAAAATGTTATGTGGCAGTTTGCACCAAACTTTATCATTAAAATCTTGTGATTTTTAAACTAAAACATATATGAAAGTGGAATATTAGGCTATATTTCAACCATGGAGCTACCACATCATAAAGATGTGAATTGGCGGTTAATCGAATGCCGTTAAAGACAACAAAAACAGATACAGCAAAAGCATTAACGTTAGAATGGGCCTTGCACGTAAAAAACTACAAGCTGACCCTTGACAAAAACCTCTGCGTAGGCTGTCAAATCTGCACTTTAGCTTGTCCAAAAGAGGCTATCAAACTTGAGAAACAGCCTAAAATTCAAGGGGAAAAGGCTAAGAAAGCCAAAATTGACGTTGATTTGGCAAAATGCAACTTTTGTGGAATATGCGACATACTATGCCCATGCGGAGCAATAAAAGTAACAGTAAACGGAGAACATATCCTTTCAGTGGTTGAGAAGGAAAGTTTCCCACAATTGATCCGAGACATCCAAGTTGACACAAGCAAATGCCCCATAGACTGTGTGGAATGCGAAGAAGCATGCCCCTTAGATTTAATCAAGGTGACAAGGCTAACGGCTGATGGAAAAGTTGTTAAAAAAGTAACCAAAAAGAAGAGGGCGAAACTTCAAGTTAAAATTGATATTGAAAAAGAGCGTTGTCCATGTTGCAGAATCTGCGAATTCAAATGCCCTGAAGGCATCATGCACGTGCGAAAATTTATTCACGGAAAAATCCTCATTCGCCCAGAAAAATGTCCTGAAGGCTGCACAGACTGCCTGGACGTATGCCCAATAACTGGAGCACTTTACCTTTCTGACGAAGATAAAAAAGTACACGTAAACGAAATATTTTGCATTTACTGCGGAGCGTGCAAAGTTGTTTGCCCCGCTGAGGAAGCCTTGGAACTTAAGCGAACCAAAATAAGCCACACGCCTATTCGTTCTGGAGCGTGGAACAAAGCGCTGGAAAAGTTAGCTTCACCGATTGAAATGACTAAGGAATTGAAGGCTAAAGGTTCTTGGAAAGTGATGGAATCCGTAGAGAAGAGATTAGGATGGAAGGGAGAATAACATGGCAGAAAAGAACATTGAAGCCGAAGAGCCAAGGATAGGCGTTTTCATATGCCACTGTGGCTTAAACATTGCAGGCGTATTGGACATCAAAGAACTTGTTGAATATGCAAAAACTCTGCCAAACGTCGTTTATGTTAAAGACAATCGCTACACATGTGCAGATCCGGGACAAGAGGAAATAAGAAAGGCGATAAAGGAGCATAAGCTCAACCGTGTTGTTGTGGCTGCGTGCTCTCCACGAATGCATGAACCAACATTCCGAAGAACAGTTTCTGATGTTAACTTGAATCCCTTTCTTTTTGAAATGGCAAACATCCGCGAATTCTCATCTTGGTGCCATCCAAGCACGCCAAAAGAAGCAACGGAAAAAGCCAAAGACATAATCAAAATGGCAGTTGCAAAAGCAAGGCTGCTACGACCGCTTCAGACAATAGAGGTTCCAGTAACCAACAAGGCATTAGTCGTAGGCGGCGGCATAGCTGGAATGAACGCTGCTCTAGACTTGGCTGAAATGGGCTTCAAAGTGTACTTGCTTGAAAAAGGAGAAAGCATAGGCGGTCACATGGCACAGCTGGATAAAACTTTTCCAACTCTTGACTGTTCCATATGTATTGAAGGTCCGAAAATGGTTGATGTGGGGCGGCATCCTAACATTGAGATTATATCTTTTGCCGATCTGTTAAGCGTCAGCGGTTTCATAGGCAATTTTAAAGTTAGGACTCGGAAAAACCCACGATATATAATTGCTGCAAACTGCACGGGCTGTGGTGAATGCAAAGAAGTTTGCCCAATTGAATATCCAAACGAATGGGACATAAATCTAGGTGTTAGAAAAGCCATATCCGTTCCATTTGACCAAGCAGTTCCACTTGTTTACACGATTGATAAGGATTATTGCATTGAATGTTACAAGTGTGTCGATGCTTGTGGAGCAAGACAAGCCATAAACTTTGAACAGCAACCCGAGGAAATAGAGCTGGAAGTTGGTGCAATAATTGTTGCAACAGGCTATGACATATACTTTCCAGATGATAATCCTCTTTACGGTTATGGAAAACACGCAAACGTAATCACGTCCCTCGAGTTTGAAAGGCTCATACTTGCTGATGGTCCAACTGGCGGAAAGGTTGTTAGGGCTTCAGATGGACAGAAACCGCACACCGTAGCTTTCATCCAATGTGTCGGATCGCGTGACACAAACAAGTATCCCTATTGTTCAAACTTCTGTTGCATGTACACTTTAAAGCATGGGGTCCAGCTTAAGGAGAAGTATAAGGAAGACGTGGAAGTTTACGTTTTCTACATGGACATGCGGAGCAACTTTAAAGGCTATGAGGAATTTTATCAACGTGCAAGAGAACTCGGCGTGAACTTTGTTCGCGGAAGGGTAAGCCGAATTTTGGAAGTTCCAGAAACAAAGAATTTGATTATACACGCTGAGGACATGACTCTCGGTCAACCCATAGAGATTGAAGCTGAAATGGTTGTTTTGGCAACAGCAGCCATACCGAAAAAGGGCACGGAAGAAATGGCTCGAATACTTAACTTAACGCGTGGGGCAGACGGCTTCTTTATGGAAAGTCACCCTAAGCTTAAGCCGATTGATGCGCCTACTGACGGAATCTTCCTAGCAGGTGCATGCCAGGGACCGAAGGATATACCATACAGTGTCTCGCAAGGTAGCGGTGCAGCGTCAAGAGCAGCAACGGTGCTTTCGAAGCCAACATGGAGAATTGAACCAATAATAGCCGTTGTAGACCCGGACAAGTGTAGAAACGTCGCCGCGAAATGTGGAATATGCGCCCAAAAGTGCCCCTACGGAGCAATAAAGGCAGAGGAAGGAAAACCAGCTCAAGTGATAACAGCCATGTGCCACGGGTGCGGAACATGTGTAGCAGAATGCCCTGCAGACGCCATAATGCAAATGCACTTCACAGACGCCCAAATATTTGCGCAAGTAAGGGCAGCGCTAGAAACAAATCCTGAAGATAAGATTTTGGCTTTTCTGTGCAATTGGTGTGCCTATGCAGGAGCAGACTTGGCTGGTACGAGTAGATTTGAATATCCGCCAGTGATACGTCCCATACGAGTTATGTGTTCGGGACGGGTTGACCGCGATTTTATCTTAGAAGCCTTAAGATTGGGCGCTGGCACGGTCATGGTTGGCGCTTGCCACTTGCCGTACGACTGTCACTACATAAGCGGGAACTACAAGATGAAGGCAAGAATGGACGCATTGGCGCCTATGCTGCAGAAGCTTGGGATGAGTCCCGAAAGGTTCAGAGTTGAGTATGTCTCAGCGGCTGAAGGAGTGAAGTTTGCGGAAATCGTGCGAGAAATGACCGCCCAGATGAACGCTTTAGGCAAGGAAAAGATTAAGGCAGAGAATGCGAAGCTGAAGCCTGTGTTGGAGAACATGCTGAAGCGGAAACAGCAGCAGCAGTAGAGAAAATCAGTCTTGCCTAATGGTTTAAGAAAAGCGCGGCTACATGTATTTCAGGATCATGTTTATGCCGGCGACTACGAGCATCATGCCGAAGATCAGGCCTAGGTTTCTGCCTGAGATCTTCTTGGATGTGTAGGCTCCTACTTGGGCGCCCACGACTGTGCCAGTTGCGAGGAGCAGTGCGACTGGGAAGTTTATGAGGTCTGCTTGGACGTATCTTGCGACGCCTGATATGCTTGTGAATATCATGGTGAACATGCTGGTGGCGGTTGCATAGTGTATGGGCATTCCCATGGCAACGATCAATATGGGGACGACGAGTGTTCCGCCGCCTATTCCGAGAAGTCCTGAAGCCACGCCGCCCCAGAAGCTGAGTCCAGCACCTATTATGATTGTTTTCCTTGAATGTATGAGTTGGGTGTCAGTTATTACGTGTGCTGCTTTGGTTTGTTCTTTCTTTCTAAGTGCACTAATTATCATGCGGATGGCGACGAGAACTAGGAAGACTCCGAAAACCAAGCCGAGCAGTTTCTCTTCCATGATTATGGCGAACCATGCGCCAATGTAGGCTCCTGGGGCTGTCGTGATGATTAGGATGGCTCCTGTCTTGAAGTAGATTCTTTTCTGCTTGGCGTAGTTGAGGGCTGAGGCTATCGCCGTGAAGATTATGCTTGTGAGGCTTGTGCCTGTGGCGCTGCTCACAATGAAGCCGTAGAAGAATGTGAGGATGGGGACGATGAATATGCCGCCGCCGACGCCTGTCATGCTGGCGATTATGCCGATGAGAAAGCCGAATACTGGGAGCAGCCACCAGTCCAGCATGGTTTGTCACTGCTTTCTGGGTTTTTGTTTGGCGACGTAGTAAACTGCTCCGACTAATAAGCATGCGGTGCCGATTATCCACGATTGCAACGAAGCAAACAGCTCGAAAGTCAACAGCGCAAGACAGGAGGCGGCTCCGATTGCTGGGAGAATTCTTGGGTAGGCCCGTTTTTCTGTTTTTAGGCGTAGGGCTGACACGTTGGCTAGGGTGTAGAAGAAGAGCATGGCGAAGCTGCTTATGGCCACGACTTTTGATAGGTCGATGAGCAGGACGAGTAGGGTCATGATTAAGCCTATTATCCACGTTGAGTATATTGGAGTGTTTCGTTTTGGGTCCAGTTTGGCTAGGGCTTGTGGGAGGTCCTTTCTTCTTGCCATTGCGTAGGCCATGCGCGAAACGCCGAGAACGGACGTGAGTAAGACACTTGCGGTTGCCAGCATACCGCCTAGAGCGATGGTGAAGGTTGCCGCTGAGTTTCCTGTTGCCTTCATGGCTTCTTCCAATGGCGAGTTTGAACTTGCGAGTTTGTTAGGTCCAACGAGTCCGACGGCTACGGTGCCAACGAGTATGTAGAATATCGCTGATATGGCAAGTGCTATGAGCATGGCTTTTGGAACGTTGCGCTTTGCGTCTTTGACTTCTTCGGCGATTACGGCTGCTCTTGCGAAGCCTCCGTAGGCGAAGAAAAAGAAGACTGCACCACTCAACACTCCCACGTCGAGAGGTTTGAACGGCGCAAAGTTTGTTGGATTCATGAAAAGCATGCCGTATATGATGAAGAAGGCTAGGATGAGCAGTTTCGCTGTAACGAGGATGTTGTTCAATCGGGCTGATTGTTTGACGCTGTAGTAGTTGACTGCGGTGAAGGCTAGGCAGACGACTGCTGCAACGTAGTTTGGGTTAAGGCATGGCACCAGTGCGGTTAGGTAGTAGGCGAAGCCCAGCGAGACGGCTGCTCCTGCGAAGGTGTTGCTTAGTATCCACATCCAGCCTACCAGGAAGCCTGCGAACGGCGAGACTAGCTGGTAAGAGTACTCGTATATGCTTCCTTCTTTAGGCTGCCAAGCGGTGAGTTCGGCGAAGCTTAACGCTGTTAATAGGGATATGAGTGCGGCTATGAGCATGGAGACTAAGAGGGCTGAACCAGCTAAACCTGCTGCAATGCCTGTAACAACGAAGATTCCGCCGCCGATAATGGCACCGACACTGACAGAGACAGCGTCGAACAAACTCAAAGAAGGCTTGAGTTCGGATTGGCGGGATTTGTCCTCATCCATGTTTGCTCTCAGTCAGGTAAATCTGTTTAATGATTTAGAGTTATGCTTCTTGTGACTTGATATTGCGGCATGAAGTGAAGCGGGTCATTGTCGCTTGTTCATCTGTCCGCAGGATTTGTCTGACGAATCGTGCTGGCAATTATGCTCACAAATTCTTCAGTCCAACTAATTGCCTGTTCAGCTTCTTTCTTGGTGACTATGTCCATCTCTTCGTAGACGATTCTGTGTCTCTTCTTCCGCATTCCATTCATGACCATCACCATTCTCTCACTGACTTCCGCCCCAAGCACGATGCTGAGGAATTTCACAACGGCTAGGTGACCGCCAGTGCTGGATGGTCGATAGCCCTTGTCAAACATGAGCGCCCTTCCGGCAGCCAACATGGCATTATAAGAAACTGCTAGAGACCAGTCAAACTTCTCATTTGCTATGAGCGTCTTGGCAGTCTCAATGTCTCTTCTTGCGCGTTTGATCGAGTCAAGCGCTAAACTTCGATCAGGCTTTGTTCTTCTTATGATCTTGCTTCTCAACAGTTCTTCTAAACTCATCCTCTTCACCTACGAGCATAATGACCGGTCTGCTGGCAATCTCTCTCAAGAGATGATGTTCGATCTTGACTCTTTTCATGAATTCCTCTTCGCTCCATAGTATATAGTTGACTTCTCTTCCCAGATCCTTCTCGATCTGGCTTATGGCGCCGAGAACTTTCTCCTCGCTCAGGTTGCCGATTATGAGGAGGTCAACGTCGCTTGAACTGGATTCCTCTCCGCTTGCAAAGGAGCCGTAAACCAGTGCGTATCGTATCCCCTTGAACCCTGAAAACAGGCTCTTCAACAAATCACCTAATCCCGCGGTTTTAACGATCAGATTCTTCAACTCGGTGAAATATGGAAGGTCTTTGTTCAAGGAAACCAAGGTGACTTTGCCTTTTTTCTCTTCAGTCAAGATGCCTAAAGAGACTAGGTTTTTCTCTTCTTTGTACAGCATTCCGTAAGGCATCTTCAGTTCTCTGGATAGCTCGCGCAAGTAGAAGCTTCTGTCAAGGTTCAGCATGAGCTTGCACAGCAGGGTTACGCGTGTTTTGGACCCGAACAATCTATCCATTCTGGATGTCATATGACCTATTAAATATGTCAAAACTTATAAGCATAACTCTAGGAAACCTGAAATCCTGCAGTTCTCCTTTCTCCGGCATTGAAATAAGACGGACTGAACCAGCTACACCAGCCGCAATACCCGTAACAACAAAAATCCGACCACCAATAATAGCACTAACACTAACAGAAACAGCATCAAACAAACCCAAAGAAGCCCTAAGACCAAATTGCTGCGCGTCTTCCTTTTTCATGTCCACCCCCAATGAAAAGTGTTTTGAGATGGATTTGCTATTAAAACCTTAATGGAGTCAGAAAGGAATCATATGTCATGTGGGCGAGTCGAAGAAGCCTTGAACCTGGAGAAGCACGTGCTCGACAAATCAGTATAGGCTAGCGCGCGCAATAATCTTGATGGGTTCCGTCCTGTGAGCTGATTCAGGGTTGCATTTGGGTTGTGAGTAGCCGCAGCTTAAAAAGCTGACAGATTAGCTCTCAGCATGAGGCGCAGGCGGGTCACCGGCGCGCTCCAATTTTTGATTGTGAAACGAGCCCATGACAGGCTTAGATCTTGGGAAGATACTTTTACTTGTTTTCTGTCGTCTCTTCAATTTTTTCGGTTGCGACGTCGTCTATTGGTTTTGGTGGTGGTGTTGTGGCCATTGTCCACCCTATCCAAGCGCCTATTCCTAGAATGGCTATGAAGCCTATGAATACTGGTATGGCGACTATCCAGAAGCCGAAGCCTTCGAAGATGGGTAGGAAAAGTCCAACAGTGTATAGAATGGCTATTACTGCACAGGCTAAGAAGATCAGCATACCTATGGCTTGATCTTTGCTCATGAGTGTGTTTTCACCTCCAGCTGTTATGTCTGTTTCAGAGGGTTACTCTTCTATTTTGTGCAGTTTAAAATATTCTCTCACTTTTAAGAGGTCTTTCATTGTGTTTATTGTCAGCCATGTGCTGTTGTATGTATATCCTCTAAGCATTCTCTTATCTGCGAGGGCTTGAAGGGTTTGAAGTTCCATGGCTCCCTCGTCTGGAAAGAACTGCCTTATCACAGACGTTTTGAAGACGTAATGTCCCGTGGAGGCGTAAAAATCGAGTTGCGGTTTTTGTTCAAACCTTATGACGTAAGTGTTTTGTGTTTGAACCCTTCCAAAAGGCAGAGTAGGCTTCGCCATTAGTATGGTTGCTCCCTTATCTGCGTATTCACAAAGCTTTTTCGGGTCGTAGAAGACTATGTCGTCAACATTCATCACGTATACTTTTTCATCTTTGACTTGTTCTGCGGCCTTTTTGACTGCTCCGCCTGTTCCAAGCTTCTTTTTCTCCACTGAATGGATTGCGTCAGCGTCATCGGTTAGATTCGGGGTGTTCGTGGCAAGTATTATTTTGTCTATTCCGTGTCTTCTAAGCCAGTTTATTTGATGGGATATTAGGGTTTCATTGTTTATTTTGAGTTTTGGTTTTGGAATCCATATGTCAGGCTTGAGCCTCCATCCGCTTCCGCCGCATAAAATGATGGCTTCCAATACTATCCTCCTATGTTAAGATGTTTAGGTTGAGAAACAAATTTATGCTTAGTCTTTTAAAATTTGATGAGTTGTTTAGCTTCGCTTTTTTTGTTTGCTGCTCGCGTATTAGGGCGGCTGTTGCGAAGGTTAATTTTTAAACTTAAGGCTAGGTTACCCTTATTTAACAGCTGCTCAGCATGGAAAGGAATGTTTTTTGTTTTTACTGCGTAGAAAATTTTAGCCGTTTGGAACAAACATGGGTATAAATTGTGTTTATTGAACGATTATTCTATGGTTAGGTAGCTTTTGTCACTTCTTTGATTCATATTGTTTGATCCATTCTTTGAGTTCCATTTCAGGTGCTTTTACTTTGATCTCTTCCACGTTGGCGAAGTTTGTGTCGATCGTGTAGAGGGTTTCAGCCGCTTCCAGGGTTGATGTGGCCAGTATTATGGAGTCTGCTAGTGCTAACCATTTTCCGTGTGGTGTTTGGATGGTGGAGCGGTATTCCGCTGCTTTCTCAGCTATTTCTTTGTCCACGTTGCGTATTCTGGGTTCTAGCTTGATGACTTCCTGCTTCATTTTTTGTAACCCTGCATGGTCATTAGCTCTGAGGAAGGGTGTGTAGAGTTCAGTAAGTTGTATCGAGCTTAGAAGTGGGGTTATGTCGCCTTTAAAGGCTTTGTCAAGAAGTTTTCCGCATTGTTGATAGCCTGGATCTTCGAAGGCTAGACAGAGAAAGATGCCTGTGTCGATGAGGCATAGGGTCAAAGTTCTTCTTGGTCCTCCATCCTCATCTTTTTTAATAGTTCTGTTGCGCTTATGTTTCCTAGCTTACTTTTTGTTTCTTTTCCTACGCCTTTCATGCTTTCAGAGGGCTTTTTTAGCGGTTTAATGACAGCGGCATGTTCCGTCGCTTCCATAAGAACCTTGTCCCCTGGCTCCAATTTCAGTTTGTCTCTTATATCTTTCGGAATAGTTATTTGACCTTTACTAGACAATTTTGTAATACTCATTTTCTTTACCTACTTAAAACAT
>Ga0210017_1000919_pt1 | contig 25543 bp, 24 predicted proteins | sample CryGeyCG2014_020_FD_183966 | JGI IMG/M metagenome (GOLD analysis project Ga0210017, IMG submission 183966) | Groundwater microbial communities from aquifer - Crystal Geyser CG08_land_8/20/14_0.20 (SPAdes) (version 2) | ecosystem: Environmental > Aquatic > Deep subsurface > Groundwater | place... | reverse complement strand
TGGGAACTTAACTTATTTAGTAACATTAACAGAACACATTAATGATACAATTACTGCTATAAATTCAACTGTTTCAACAATTTTATTAGAAGTTGATGATCTAGAAGAATTGCATCAATGCTCTATAAGTCCAAATTCAACAATATGCACTTTGCTTAACAACATAAAGACAGATACAGGAAGCATTTTAACATTAACAACAAACATCAATACTACTGTTTCAAGTTTAGGTTTATTTGAAATATCCGCCTTGGTAGCTGGCTCTCCAAGGTATGCAAATGAAGAAGCCCTAATTGAAGCAACATTCACTGGGCAAAATGGCTCTTATGTAACTCCTGATACAATTAACATCACAATTTATGACCCAAACAAGAATATCTGGCAAACAGCAACAAAAGCGCAATTTACAGAAGGCTCTTACCATATCTGGATTTACAGCAAATCAATAAGCGCAACTCCGACAACAGGCATGTATACTGTTCATATGTTGGCAAGTTATCAAGAAGTTTCAGCTTCAAAATCAGCGCAATTCAGGATAGCAACAGGAGGCCCATATAAGGTTTATTTAGAATGTCCTTCATCATCTTATGTTGGACAGAATTTAGTATGCAATGTTATTTTACAAGATGAAGGAGAGGTGCCGACAGAATCAACTTCTACAGTCTGGGTTGATACCGATAATGATGGTGTTGCTGATGCTGGTGAACCGCAATCATCTTTCAGCAAGCAAACAACACCTCAACAAAATGTTACTCAATCTGTTTCAATAAATGTTCCGAGCAATCATGCAACTGGTCTATATGTTGTAAGGGTTGATACAAGTTATGCAAATTCTGCGCAACCAAATTCTGGTGCAAGTGATTCTGTGACTTTTAGCACTGCACCTGCTGAAGAACCCGGAGGAGGTCCAAGTGGTGGCGGTGCAGGGGGAGTTCCAACAATAACGGTTGAAGAAAAAGAAGGGAAAATACAGATTACAGATTTTCCAGAAAAAATTGAGATAATAAAAACAGAATCATTAGAAAAAACAATTGGAATTAAAAATATTGGAGATGGAAACTTAAATAATGTTAAATTAGTTATCTCTGGATTGCCTTTAGATTCTTACACAATATTTCCTGAAAAATATGATGTAATTCCTCCAGGAGCAACACAAACATTTTTAATAACATTTAAAGCAGACATTAATGAAAAAGAATATCCAATTAAATTTATAGTTACATCTGATGAAGGAAGTGAGGAAGTTAGCTCTGTCTTAGTTGTTAAAGAAAAAGCTGAAGTAGTTCCTGAAGAAGAGAGAAAAATAATTCCAGAGATTATAGTTCCTTCTTATTGGCTATGGATTTTATTGATTTTGATTGTTTTAGGAATTTTAACTTATTTAGGAATAAAGAAAAAAGAAGTTATTAGAGGATTATTTGAAAGAAAACATAAACCAAAAAAGAAAGTTACTGAATATCATTTATTAAATACAAAGAATATTATTATCGCTGTTTTGGCTGTGATAGTTTTAGCTTCCATCTTGTTTAATATTTCAATTAAAGAAATTCCTTTAAAGATAATTAATTTCTTTTCTGCTATTGAATTGCCTTCTGTCGGTATAAGCATTAATTGGTGGTTTATATTAGGGGTTTTAATTGTTTTATTCTTGGCTGGAATATTTGTTGTTTTGATTTTAATTCTTCAAGAAATTAGAAAACTAACTGCTGGAAAAAGATTAAAACCACAAAATAAATCTAGTAAAAATATATTGTTGATTATTGGAATTATTGTTTTAATTGTTTTATTCTTGCTTATGTTAATTTCAAATTCAAGCATTACTGGAAATGTAGTGGGAGTTGCAAATACAGGAAAATCAAATTGGCTACCTTTGGGATTTATTTTGATAATTGGGATTATTGGATTGCTAATTTATAATAGCAGAAAGAAAAATAAAGAAATTTTTCAGGAAGTTAAGAATATAGAAGAAAAGCCAATTGAAAAGAAAACTGAAATTAAATCCTTACATCAAGATATACAAAATTTACAATCTTCTATCTTTAAGGTTAAGCCAAGTGTAAGGGAAAGATTAGAAAAAATGCAGGGTTTAGATAAGCCAAATCCTGATAAGATAAGAACCAATGTTTACAAAATGTTAGAAGAAAATGGAATTAATATTGGCTCTCCCAAAGCATTTCAAAAATCACAAAAAACTGAGCAACCCAATCCAGAAATTCAGGCTAAAAAAATTACTGCAGTGAATAAACAAGATATGCTTGCTCAATTAAAAGGAGTGTATGAATAATGGGAAAAATCATCGGAATAATCTCAATTAAAGGAGGGGTTGGAAAAACATCTGTAGTTTCTGCATTAGGTGCTGCAATAGCTAATGAATTTGATAAAAAAGTATTATTAATAGACGCCAATTTTTCTTCTCCAAACTTGGCTTTACATTTAGGCTTGGTTAATCCTGAGATTACCTTACATCATATTTTAAACAATAGAGCTGATGCTAATGAAGCTATTTACGAAACAGAGCATGGTTTTCATATTATGCCAGGAGCTTTGGTTTACAAAAAAATAAATCCCATCAAATTAAAAGACAAAATAAAGCATTTAAGAGATTACTATGATATTATTTTAATTGACTCTTCTCCAACTTTAAATGAAGAAATTTTAGCAACAATGCTAGCTTCTGATGAATTATTTGTTGTTACAACACCAGATCATGTTACTCTAAGCACAACTTTAAGAGCTGTTAAATTAGCCAAACAAAGAAAAACCCCAATAAAAGGTTTAATTCTTAATAAAGTTCATAATAAGAATTTTGAGTTAAGTCTAGAAGAAATAGAAGAAGCTGCGGACTGTAATGTTTTAGCTGTTTTACCTTATGAATTAAATATTCTAAAGGCATTATCAAAAAATACACCAAGCACTTTGCATAAACAATCTGAATCAACATTTGAATATATAAAATTAGCTGGTGCTTTGATTGGAGAAGACTACAAAGATCCCAGGTTTAAATTCAAACTTAAAAGATTATTTGGGAAAATTCCAAAACAAGAGATTAACAGAACTATTTTTAGAGATGAAAGAAAGTGAATAATTTATTATTAGCTGGAGATTATTTAGATTTATTGGTGGTTTAACAAGGGCTTTTGTTGGTATTCTAAAGCACAGATTGCCTAAGAAAAAAGGCAAATTTGATTGAAGGGAGTTATAAGATAAGAAGAAAGCAGAAAATAGCAATTTAGAGCCGAAATTCTTAAATAGATTGAACCCTAAAATCTAGTTGACGGTGTCATCAACTTTCGGAACTACTGTAAAGACAAATGGAGTTACATACCCAATTTTGAAGAAATATACAAAATCATGTGGGACATATTAAAAAACAACAGCATCCTGTCAAAAGCCTATTCTATATCAAAAGGCAACAAGAAAATAGAGAATGTCATGAAGAATATGAAGACCTACTTCCCAAAAAACAGATTAAAGGCAATTCTGACCACATATGCCAATTTCTTCTTATTCCAAAAGCATTCTTTTACCAATATTGTGAATGATTATCTGGTTGGACTAATGAGTTCTGATATCAAAAGAGTGAAAGAATTGGACGAGAAGCTTGTCGACGTGAGAGAAGCCATATCGGTGAAGATTTTGGCTGATGAAGTGGCTTTGTTTGAGGGTGCGGAAAGGAATAACTTGAAGGAGAAATAGATGTTGAAATCTAAGTTTTCGAAGAAAGATATAAAAAGACTTCAGAAAAGGTTTGAAGATAGTTTAAAAGAAGTTGCCAAATATTATAAGGAAAGTGTCGAACAAAATAAGAAAATTAAAGATTTTTAAATGTTCATGCCTAAATTTTAATTAATGGGGGATCAAATGATTGGTGAATGCTTTTGCAAGGTTTAAACTGATTTTATCTAGTTTTATTTCTAATAATTTATTCTCAAAAGTCAATGATATTTTAACTGTGCTGAGTTGGCAGAACGGTTTATGCACCCGGCTGCAGACCGGGAGAAGTGAGTTCGACCCTCGCACTCAGCTTTTGGTGATTTTATTCAAATAAAATTTTTCAACACAATGGGAAGAAAAAAACAGGTTTTTAAACCAATTAGTCCTGGGCAAGTTAATCTTTACGCTTGTGGCCCTACGACGTATTCATATGCACATATAGGTCATTTTCGGGCTTACATTTTTGTGGATACTCTTGTTAGAATGTTGAGATATAACGGGTTGAAAGTCAAGCACGTCATGAATATAACTGATGTCGGTCACTTGACTTCAGATGCAGATACAGGAGAAGACAAGATGGAAAAAGCAGCTGAGGAAGAAAAAAAGACCGCATGGGAAATTGCAGAATTTTATACAAAAGATTTCTTTAATGTGATGGAAAAACTTAATGTCAGAAGACCGGATATCGTCTGTAAAGCAACAGATCACATCCAAGATATGATTGCCCTTGTTAAAAAAATCGAAAAAAATGGATATACTTACAAAACATCTGACGGAATATATTTTGACACGTCTAAACTATCTGATTATGGTAAACTTGCTGGATTAAATATAAAAGAACTAAAAGAGGGAGCAAGAATAGAAAAAAACCCTGAAAAAAAGAATCCAACTGATTTTGCACTCTGGAAGTTTGCTAAAGAAGATGAGAAACGCCAAATGAAATGGAATTCACCTTGGGGCCAGCATTCATTTCCTGGCTGGCACATTGAATGTACTGCAATGTCTATGAAATATCTTGGAGAAGTTTATGACATTCATACGGGTGGAATAGACCACATCCCAGTTCATCATACAAATGAGATAGCACAAGCAGAAGCAGCAACAGGAAAAGAATTTGTGCATTATTGGCTGCACAATGAATTTGTCACCATCAATGGAGAAAAAATGAGCAAATCTAAAGGCAATATATTCAAAATGAGTGATATTGAAGAGAAAGGTTTTGACCCATTATCATTTAGATACTTGTTTTTAACTGCTCACTATAGGTCAAAAATCAATTTTACTTGGGAAAGCCTAGAAGCAGCAGAAAAAACCCTAAACACCTTGAGAGAACACATAAGATTGCTGCAAGAAAATGATATAGGAAAGACTAATAAAAAGAAGCTGGAAGAGTATAAAATAAAATTTTTGGAATTTATTAATGATGATTTGAAGACAACAGAGGCTTTATCGCTGACATGGAAATTGATTAGAGACGAAAAAGAAATCAGCAATAAAGATAAGTTAGAATTAATTTTAGAATTTGATAAAGTGCTAGGGCTAAAATTAGATAAAGTAAATTCTGAAGAAAAGATTCCAGAAAATATTCAAAAATTAATCGGCGAAAGGGAAGATGCAAGAAAAAATAAAGATTATAAAAAGTCGGATGAAATTAGGGATAAAATAAGAAAAATGGGCTTTGAATTGCAGGATGTAAAAGATGGAATTAAAGTAAGAAAAATTTAACCAATAATAAAATATTTCAATGCATCAGAAATGCTTTCAACTTCTAAAACATCTATTCCAATTTCTTCTTGTATATCTACTTTTCTTGAAAAAGTTTCGGTTTTACAAAAGGTTGTAATGCCATCATTTTCACATGTTTTGTTGGTTTCAATTTCTGACTGAATTTTTTGGCCTAAAGGGACAAGAAACAGTTCCAATTGATTTTGCTTTGCAACTTTAGCCTTTTCTAAAACACCAGAAACTTTGCCTATTTTTCCATTTTCTTTTAGATATCCTGTTATTATGACTGATTGGTTTATAGTCTTATTTTCCAGAGCTATTATTGTTGCTATAGCTATTGCTGGTCCCGCAGATGGTCCTTCTATAGTAGAAGCATTTGCGTTAAAAGAATAAATTATATCATAATCTAACGGATCGGTATTTGTTATTTTTTCTGCAATAGACCTTGCGACCAAAATCGATTTTTGTGTGTCTTCAAAAAAGGAAATGTTATCAATCTCCAGCAATGTTCTTCCTTCACCTTCATGAACTTCAACTGTCAACCAAGCCATTATTCCTTGGCCTTCTTCTTCTACGGCTGGCAATAATATCTTGGCCTTGCTAAGAAATTTTTCGTTATTTGATTCCAGCCCTATGGTCTTTTCTTCTATAATTTCTGCTTCATTTTCAAGCCTAGCGAGAGGAATGCCAAAATAAAATATACAGGCTAATAAAATTACAAGCAAAAAGCCAAGTATTATTTCTTTTTTCATATAATCACTAAATACAGGGAACATGCCCAAGGTGAGGACAAATTTACAAACAGGTTGAATCGAGTTTTTTTCTCCATCCCGAGAACTCGCAAGCATCGAAATGTAAGTTTTATAGCTGCTCGGTTCCCCGCCTGACTCGTTCAACAAACAAACGACCCTGGGAGACGAGACTTCTCAGTCAAAAACCCGAGCCTGAGTGTATCATTGAACTGCCCTTGAACTATGATTCCACCTTGAACCGGATTTGCGGCAACAGGAGACCGGTAGCCTCCCAATCAGAGATTCCCTGCAATTAGATAATATCGTAATTAATCTTAAATAAGTTGATGTTTAAGCCTGAAAAATAGAAATCAAAATTCCTCCCAATTTCCAAAAATAGAGTATATTTATTCCAAAAGTTATTAGATTTGCAAGCAATTCTTCCCCAAACTCAGATTTTATAGCCCCATTAACTAATGTGATTAAAAAACCGTAAATGAATGATAAAAATATACCCTCAATTAAAAATTGTAAGTTAAGAGGAATGGAGATTAAATTGACGATCATATTAATGATGATGTAAACGAAAACACTTGACTTAAAATTTCCAGAAAATATCCCAGGCATGAAGCCAGATAAAATAACAAACAAAAATGTATAGCCAAAACCCAAGGTAGATGTAATTATTATGCTCAAAAAAAATACGGGGGTAAAATCTATGGGTATTCTAAGAAAATAGTTCAAAAAAACAATTATTCCTGTTAGCAATGTTAAGCCTAAAAAAACCATTATATTGGTAATTTTTTTAATGAGCAAAAATATTAGCAAAATCGTAACAGCAAACAATAATAAATATTTTATATCTGACTTTTCTAGCTTCATTAGTAATAATATGAATTTTAATTCTAAAAACAAATGTTAATTATGCATTTAGAAAAATTTTTCAACCCAAAATCTGTAGCTGTAATAGGAGCGTCCCATGATGAGGGAAAGATAGGTTATGTGGTTTTCACTAATTTCCTCAGCGGGTTGTTTGAAGGAAAATTTTATCCAATAAACAAAAATACAGAACCCATTCTCGGGCAAAAGGTTTATGATTCCATTTTAAATGTTCCAGGAAGTGTTGACCTAGCTGTAATAGTTGTGCCTGGGAAATTTGTTCAAAATGTATTATCAGAATGCGTTAAAAAAGGAGTTGAATCTGTTATTTTGGTTAGCAGTGGGTTCTCAGAAATGGGTGAAGATGGGAAAAAACTAGAGGATGAATTGAAAAAAATCATTCGAACCACGAAAACTAGAGTAATTGGCCCTAATTGCCTAGGAGTATATGATTCATCTTCCTATATAGATACATTGTTTCTTTCGAGAAAAAGATGCGGCAGGCCAAAACAGGGTAATATTTCATTTATCTCCCAATCTGGGGCAGTAGGTTCAACAATCCTTGATTGGCTTTCAGAAGAAGATGTTGGTATAAGCAAATTTGTTTCTTATGGAAATGGGATGGATGTTGATGAATGCGATTTGATTGAATATTTGGGGGATGACACTGAAACAAAAGTAATTACGGCTTATATTGAAGGGCTAAAAGGAGATGGAAAAAAATTCATGGAAGTTTGTAAAAGAGTATCTAGAAAAAAACCAATAATCATTCTAAAAGCTGGAAAAACAAAAAAAGGAACAGAAGCTGTTTCATCTCATACAGGGTCACTTGCAGGTTCAGGCAGAATTTATTCCGCAGCATTCAAACAATCTGGAGTAATTGAAGCAGAAACATGGCAGGAATTATTTGATTTTGCAAGAGCTTTCTCCACCCAGCCTATTCCAGAAGGAGATAAAGTTGTAATAGTAACAGATGGTGGTGGGTTTGGGGTACTGGCAACAGACGAAGCAGAACGGTCTGAATTAAACTTACCTGAGCCATCTGAAAAATTAAAGAAAAAAATAAAACATGTCATGCCACCTTATGCTATTTTACATAACCCGATTGATTTAACAGGTGATGCTGATGCTGAACGTTATCAGGTGACAATAGAAGAATGCCTAAAATCAGGAGAATATGATGGCGTGATTGCTATAACATTGTTCCAAGTTCCTAGGTTAGAAGAAAGTGTTGTTGACGATTTAATCAAATTAAAAAAATATAAAAAACCTATTATTTCATGTGCTGCTGGCGGTGAATATTCTAATAAATTAAGCAGAAAATTAACTCAAAATGGAATTCCTGTTTATTCTACTCCAGAAAGAGCTGTTAAAGCTATGAAAGCTCTGGCTAGATACATGAAAAAATAAAGTATTTTTATTTTGAAATTCATAATATAATATGCAAAGGAAATTCATTTTTGTTTGTGGTGGGGTCCTTTCTGGCCTTGGAAAAGGAATAACTGCCGCTTCAATAGGGCTCCTTCTTAAAAGCAAAGGCTTCAAAGTGACTGCAATAAAAATCGATCCTTATCTTAGCGTAGATGCTGGGACTATGAGGCCTGCTGAGCATGGTGAAGTTTTCGTGACAGATGACGGCGGTGAAATCGACCAAGATTTAGGGAATTATGAAAGGTTTCTTGATGTTTCATTGACAAAAAATCATAATATTACTGCAGGCAAGGTTTATCAAAATGTTATCAACAATGAAAGAAGTTTTAAATATCAAGGAAGAGATGCAGAAATATTTCCAGATGTTATTAATGAAATAAAAAGACTGATAATCAGCCCAACAGAAGGTTATGAATTTGTTATTGTTGAGATAGGCGGGACCAGTGGGGATGTTGAAAATCTTATTTTTCTTCATGCCGCAAGGGAACTAAGCAGGGAATACCCTTCAATTTATGTAATGGTAACTTATCTTCCCTTTCTCAGAAATGTAGGGGAATTAAAAACAAAACCAACTCAGCATGCTGTAGCAAGATTGAGAGAAGTTGGTATATTTCCAGACATAATAATAACAAGAAGCGAAATTCCAATTGACAAGCCAAGAATAGAAACTATTTCAAAAAGATGCTTTATACCACAAGATTTTATAATAGACAATTCTGATGTCGATAATATCTATAAAATCCCTCTTTTATTAGAAGAAAGAGGGCTGACAAAAAAAATATTCGAAAAATTCAAAATCAAAGCAAGAGAGAAGGATCTTAAAGAATGGAAAAAATTTGTTGATGGGATGGAAAATTCCGAAAAGAAGATAAAAGTCGGTCTTGTAGGCAAATATATCACTCATGGGTCCCAGAAACACAAAGATGTTTATATATCTGTATTAGAAGCTGTTAAACATGCTTCTTCGAAGAATAAAATTCAAACTGAAATTATACCAATAGACTCTTCAGAAATAGAAGAAAATGGGATTAAAATTCTAGAAGGCTTGAATGGGATTATAATTCCGCAAGGCTGGGGAAGCAGGGGGACAGAAGGAAAAATTAAAGCAATAGAATTTGTAAGAAAAAATAAAATTCCTTATCTTGGCTTATGCTTTGGCATGCAAATGGCAGTGATAGAATTTGCAAGAAACGTATGCAAATTAAAAGATGCCAATTCATCAGAAGCCAATGAAAAAACAAAATATCCTGTCATTCATATAATGCCTGAGCAAGAAAAATATCTGAAAAAAAACCAATATGGGGGAACAATAAGATTGGGAGCTTGGCCATGCAAACTCAATCCAGAAAGTAAAATTTATCAAATTTACAAAAACAGCAAAAATGTGATGGATAAGAATAATATAGTCTTTGAGAGGCATAGGCATAGATATGAATTTAACAACGATTTCAAAGAAGTTATGGAAAAAAATGGGTTAGTGATCGGAGGAGCATCACCTGATGGGAAATTAGTTGAATCAATAGAACTGCCAGAAAAAATGCATCCTTTTTTTATTGGCACACAATTTCATCCAGAATATAAATCTACACCTTTAAACCCACATCCAATATTTGTAGAATTTATTAAAAAATGCTCAAAAAATTAGCAATCAATTGTTTCAATTTTTTCTTCATTTACAGGTTCTTTTTTACAAGTATCAAGATCCCAGCAACAAACAATGTCTTTTCCTTCATCCAAATAATAATAATTGGAGACCGCCCCGCATTTGATCTTTGCAGACTGGCATGCAATATATTCTAAATCATCACTAAGATTAGCATAATTGCTTTTTAGCTTATCATAACTGGTCTTTAATTTATTGTGTTCATCATTAACCATATTTAAATCTGAAGATATTCCCAATTTTTCATCATTGCACGATTGAAGATCTGCTTGTGATGCCTGATAATTAAGTGCCATTTTTGTTAAATCTGACTGTATAGTTTCAACATTGGTTAAACATGTTGATAATTGATCATTTATATTGATTAACTCACTTTGGCATTCAGTATTTTGTTTTTGACATTCATCGTTTTGCTTTTGCAGAACCATATTATTTGCTTCAAGGTTATTTATTTTGCCAGTTTTTGAGACATAAGTTGTGACACTTCCAACAGTCAAAAGAAGAGCAAGCGCTAAGACAGTAATACTAATCTTATTGAATTTAGCTTTTTCGGTATTGAATTCTTTAGGATTTAAGCTCTTGAATTTCTCTTGAATCTTTTGTTTTATCTTATTGAATTTCTCCTTAAAATTAAAGCGGGTTTTTTCTCCATCATATGGTTCATACATTTTATCTAATTGATTTTAGGAATCTAGTTATAAATAAATTACTTAAAAATCCTAGAAAACTCATTTTCGAAATCCTTGAGACTGACTTGTATTCTCTTTGCTGCATCTTTCAAAGCTTTTTCAGGTTTTTCTTTTCCTTTCATTTTCAAGAACAATTTAGGTTGATCCATATATGGGTGATTCTTTATTGCAGCAGCCTCGTTAATGGTTTTATCGTTCCAGAGCTCTTCCCTAATTAAATTGGCAAAACTCTTACTTTCCCCCTCTAGTTCCAGCATTAAAATTCCTTCTTCATCTTTGATTTTTTTAACTTCCATATACTTCACCAAACTCTAAAATATCTTGACCTTTAAGCTTTTAAATACATGAGCTCAAATATAAACAGTGCCAACATGAAAAAGTATCTTTTATTAGGGTTTTTAACTGTTCTTTTGAGTTTTAGCGTTGTTTTGGCTGAAGATTACAAAAGTTTTGGTGAGATAAAATTGAATGTAGGTGAGAATGTTACAGTTGATGGCAATAGCATCTCTCTTGAAAATGTAGGGAGCTATGGTTCTGTTAGAGTTTATGTTGACAACTTTCTTTGTTTAATTGAAGGAGGATCGGGAACTTGTAATGACTTAGGAATAAGTGTTGTTGAATATCATTATGATGATTATCTTGTTAATAGATGGGCTAAATTAAACTTTGGGACACTTGATGTTACTACAACGACTACCATCCCAGGATCAACAACCACAACAACAATAATTCAAAATTATAATCCAAAAGTTCTGTACATAACATTAAATCCTGTAGAGGGAGACAAGAACTTGGCTGAAGAATTTTATAGTTGGTCCTGGCGGGGTGAATATGAAGGGAAAAGTGTTGAGGAAGTGGAAGATTATATTGCACTTGAGACAATTAATGTATTTAAGAGATTATCTGCAGGTACAATAAATTATGAAGTGGTAAAAAAGATCCACATAACAGAATTTCCAACTTATACAAATGGATTTGAATATAATTTTGAAAAATATCGTAATTGTGCAATTGGAGACCCAGATGGAGTATGTGAAAGTCAGAAATTTAAGTTTGACACTGTTAAATGGGTTAGGGATAATAAAATCTGTGAGATAGCAGACGAGAATGATGTTGATGAGATATGGGTGATAACCTCTCCATTTATTACAACATGGGAAAGTTTCATGATAGGTCCAAGTGATAGTTTTGATATTAATGGTGCTGCTTATAATATTCCTGAATGCAAAAAACATTATGCAGTAATTGACCCAAATTATTTTGCTCCTAGCCCATTTTTACATCCTTATGGTCATAGAATAGAAGCGACAATGAACTACTTAACTCAGGATTGGAAAAGAAATGATTATCAAAGATATTGGGAAGACTTTTCTGCTGAAAGTCGTTACTCAGAACCTTATGGTCAAGATAGATCTTATGAAAAAATAAACTGTGGAAATGCGGATTTCCCACATAACGCATTAAGACATTATGATTATGTTAATCAGGATTATAAATATTCTAGTTGTGTTGACTGAAAAAACTTCCCTAATTTTAAAGGTGAAACAGAATATATAAATTGTGAATCATGGAGTTGTGATGATAATGGTTGGCAGGAATATTGGTTTTCAAATCTCCCCAGAAGTGATGGTGAAATTGAGCTTGAAACAGAATCAGGTCTTAAATTCACTTTTAAGAAGAATTGGTGGTATTATATACTTTATCCAGAAAATTCAATTAAATTTAGAAAATCTTTAATTTCAACTTCTACAACAACAACTTCAACAACTAAAACATCCTCAACCACAACAATTGTTTATCAACCTGCATGTGAAAATGGCTGCTTGTTCAATGAAAAATGTATACCATTCGGAACTAGAGTTAAGTTAGATAACGCTCCCTCATATTGTGACATTGATAGAACAATAAAACCACAGGAAGAAATGGAAGAGTTTTGTATGAATGATTATGAATGCAAAAGCAATGATTGTTCTGATAGTAAGTGTGTAAGTACTTATAACCTGCTTCAGAGAATACTAGATTTCCTTAAGAATATTTTTGGTTTTAGAGTAAGTAACGTAATAGAAGCGATGAGAAGGGGTTAAACTTTCTTTCTAATGACATACAAATCCACATCAAAGCTAACAGCTAATTTTTTATGAAATTTAAATGTATGAGGAAGGCGAAAATTGTATTTAATAATATTTTCAACTTTCCAGCCATGCTTTTCTATATATTTAGTCAAAAAAACTCTTGATTTTGAATAAGACCTGTGCAACGAATAAATGACATTGCCACATTCTAATGCTTTTTCAAGAAAAATCCTATCTGCATGTTCTTTCTGTATTCCAAAGGGAGGGTTTTGAATGACTGTATCTACTTGGCCGATATAATCCTTAACATCCGAGTATACAAGTTGTATCTTGTTCTTAACTTTTTTTTCAGTTAATTGCTCTGCAATTTTGACATTTTCTTTTGCAGTTTCAAGAACATCTTTATCTATGTCTAATCCTATAACTTTTTTTGCCTCCAATAAAGCTGAGCCTATTGCCAATCTACCTGTCCCACAACCCAGATCAAGAATAGTTTTGCCTTTAATATCTCCGGAAACTGACGCTAAGTTAATTATCTCTGCTGCAAGCTCCCCTGGTATTTCGTATTGTTCCAAATCTGGGCTAGGGTTAGGGTTGGAATTAAGCTGAGAAAGCACTATTGCTAATTGTTTTTTAGGCAACATCTATATCATCAAACCTTGGGCAAATCATATTAACTAAAACATCAAATTTAAGACCTTCAAGTTTTTCTTTGGTCACTCTATCAAAAGCTAAAATAGCAACATTTTTTCCCATTTTTTCTAATTTTTTTTTCATTTTTTCTGCTTCTTCTGTCCTGTTCTGGCCTTTTTTCCAAGAAATTAATATCCCAACATTTTTTGCATCTTCTAATTGGCTGTCATGCCATGCTTTTTTCTTGAGATATTTCATTTTTTCTTTTTCTAAATCAATTATTTCATTTTTTTCTAAATCTAAACTGAATACCGGCTTGTCAACTTTTATTGCAACACCAATTGGATGAAACCTTCCAGCACCAACATAAAGAAAACAATCGACTTTGTTTTCAATAGCCTCAGCTGAAGAAGTGCAACACCCTAAAATCTGGCCGGGATATTTAAGAGTTTTGTGCATAAAAACTTCTTTGCCATTTTTTTCAAGATATTCCTTGACTGAATTCATCGCCTTAACAAACTGCACGCTTGTGACCAACCCTATTTTTTTATATGGTTTCAATTTATGAAATTCTTTCTCTAACACAGGAATCGGATCAATATCTATTTCATATTCCCAATAAACCACTGGTAATTCAGATTCTAACCCAAATTCAGAATGGCCTATATGAAGAATGGTATCACAATCCATCAACTTCGCTTCATGGTCCCTTAGGTCACAGCTCCCGTAACAAGGTTCTAGACAAATAATAACTTCAAACCCTTCTTTTTCAAGTTTTTTAGAAATGTCAATTATTTTTAATTTAAGGCCTTCTGGATACTGAATAAAAATTTTCTTGGCATTCAGTTTTTTTAGCTTCTTAACAATTTCATCTATATTACCCAAATTATCAACCTCAATATATATGGCAGCAATGTGATTAACAACAATACCAAAATAAATATTAAAATATTTTTCTTTTTTTTACTTTTGGAAAAAAATATGCCAAAAAGCGACCCTGAAATTAAGCTAATAAAATGAACGGGATAAGCAATATTTGATGGAATAAAAAGGTTCATAGAAGTTGTCAAGAAATAAAGAGCTCCCACAACAACAAAAGGCAATGGAATAATAGTTTGGAATACAACCAACTGTCCTGGGTATAAGAATGTTCCAAGTCCAACCAAACCTGATATAGATCCAGAAGCGCCAATTCCAATTGTATTTAGATTATAAAGAAAAGGTATACACATAGCTAGATTTCCAAAAATACCAGTTAAAAAATAGATGAAAATATATTTTAATCCGTTTATTTTCTTTTCGAGTGCAGCTCCCAAAAAAAACAAAGATATCATGTTAAACAACAAGTGAAGGAAATTTGCATGAAGAAAGATTGATGTCACTATAATTTCATAATTTCCTGATAGAAATCTTGACGGGCTAAAACCATAATTTTCTATAAAAAAAACTGGATTAGATAAACTAATAAAAAATACTAGAAAATTTATTAGTATTATAAGCAAAGTCAACTTCATTGACAAAATTAAATCTTTCTATCTTTAAATATTGTGTATGGAAGATATTTCATGGAAGACTAGACGAAAGGGTTATTGGTTGTTTAAAAACGAAAAAGTAATGAAAGATATAGACACGCCAAAAAGAATTCATTTCACTATCCTTAACGATGAAGAAAACCACCAAGTTATGTATGACAAGGCAAAAAACTCATGGAGTTGTGATTGTAGATTTTATGCTTTAAAACTTAAAGATTGCAGCCATATTACAGCATGTAAACTATTCAAAGGGGATGAAGATGCCAGTTAATGCTTCAATAGAATATTATAAGGCTGAAGAGAAGTTTACAAGTGCAAAGACTAAGGAAGAGAAAATTCTTTATTTGGAAGAGATGATAAGGCTACTTCCAAAACACAAATCGAGCGAGAATGTTCATGCTCAACTAAGAAAAAAACTTGCAAAATTAAAAGAAACAAAACCTAAGAAAACTGGGACAAAACCCAAATGGGCAATCAAAAAAGAAGGGGCTGGGCAAATATGTTTAATCGGATTAACAAACTCAGGTAAAAGTACATTGTTGAAAGAATTAACAAATGTAGATGTGGAAATAGCCTCATATGAATATACTACAACCAAACCCCAATATGGAATGATGTTGTATGAAGATGTTTTCATTCAAATAATAGAAATACCATCTACTTTTGATTCTGGATCATTAAGTATAGCATACAATGCAGATTTGATATTAATTCTTCTTGATGTCAATAAAAGTCTGATAAAACAAAAAGCAGAATTGGATGAAATTCTTAAAAAAAGAATGATAAAAACTAAGAAATTGTATATAACTACTAAACAGGGTCTTGATACTGAAAAATTGAAAACCCTGATTTGGGAAAACTTAGAAAAAATAAGAATATACACAAAAACACCCGGCAAGAAAAAAGAAAATAAGCCAATAATTTTTAAGAAGGGAGCAACAGTTGAAGGTGTTGTAAAAGAAGTTCATAAAAATTTCCTTAAACATTTCCGTTATGCTAAAATCTGGGGAAAATCTGTTAAATTTGGCGGGGCTACTGTTGGGCTGGATTATGTTCTTGCTGATAAAGATGTTGTCGAAATAAGGGCGTGAACTACCACATCTATCGAAGGTGGCTTCCTGCTTCTCCGACCATGGCTTGCTCGTTGCCGAGTAGAGGCCTAATCTCCACAGGCGTATATTGGGGAAGTTCCTTCCTATCCCAAGTTTGAGTATCAATTTAGCCGAGTTGTAGTCCCTATGTATTTTTAGTCCACAAAAAGGGCATATATGCCATCTTTGTGATAATGTTTTAGGGACTAATCTTCCACACTTTGAACAATGTTGTGTTGTTCCATTTGGATTCACAAGAGCTCTTTTCTTACCAGTTCTTTCAACCTTATAAGATACCATTCCTGTGAATATTGACCATGAAGCATCAAGTATTGATTTTGACAAATGATGGTTTTGAACCATATTTGGAATTTGTAAGTCTTTCAATGCTATGAAATCATAATTTTTGACATAATAATGAGAAAGTTTATGGCAGAAATCCAACCTTTGATTTTGAGTATGTTCATAGACTTTTGACAATCTTAACTTCGCCTTTTCTCTATTGTTAGAACCTTTCTTTTTTCTTGAAAGTTCTTTGTGATACCACTTCAACCTATCCTCACTTTCTCTCAAATATTCAGGGCTATCAAAATGATTTCCATCACTATCATAGGCATAATTTTCCAATCCCATATCTATGCCAACTTTTTTATGGGTTTTTTTCAACTTCTTGAGTTTTTCATTAGAAATAATCATAGCAAACCACTTGTTTGTCTTGGTCTTCTTGATTGTAATTTGTTTGATTTCTCCTTTTGGTCTGTTCTGCTTTCTTCCTATCCTCATTCTTATCTCTCCTATTTTTGATAAGTGAAGGGTTGTATATCTTTTTCCTTCATTAGAAATACTAAATTCACTTTGATTATAAGAAAAGGTCTTGAACCAACCCTTCCCTTTGAACCTCAACCTGCCAACTTTTCTGCCATTCTTCTTTGATTGAGATAATCCTTTTAGATTAGAAAATAATCTACAATTTTCATATTGGAGAACTTTTGAATAGACTTCATTCAAATCTTCATTCTCTTTTTTTAGTTTCAAAATATAATGTTGTGTCTTGTTTTTGTCTATCTTCTTTGATTTGTTCAAGAAGTCGAGAAGTTGATTGTATGTGAACCTACATTTATCCAAAGTGAACAATAGTCTTTGTTCCTGTTCTCTGTTTGGATATAACCTAAACTTGAATGTTGTTTTCATTTCCCAAATTAACCTTCTGTTTAAGTGTCTATTATCAAATAACAATGAAAGTATAGGTATCTTTGGGAAGAGTAATGTTGTAATGAATCATGAAAAGAAACTATTAAAATGAAATTATGATCATTCCAGTTAACACAAAAATAATACCCAATTTTTGGGTAAGAGACAATTTCTCTTTCAGAAATATTCTAGCCAGTAAGACAACAAGAACTGGGGATGCTGCTGACATTACTAATATGATACTTGTATATCTGGTTAATTTAAAACCTAATGATAAAGAAAGGACTGCTATTGAATCAAAAACACCAACTATGAACAGCCATTTCCAAATTCCTTTACTCTCAAATTTAATTTTTGATCTCTTTATTGAAAAGATTACAATCAAAGTTAAAATAAGAATAATTTTGTCTATCATAACAAAAGCAGCCCAACCAGGATTTTCTAAAAATTTGTCCCAAAATGGAAGATATAAACCACAAAGAACAAGTGCTATCAAAGTTTCCGGTACACCTTTGCTTATATTTTTCAACTCAAAGTCTATTTTTTTTAAATCATTGTAATCAAAAGATGCCAAAATAAGACCTATAAATATTATTCCGAGACCTAAAAGTATCGTATAAGTTACAGCTTCATGAAAAATTATTATAGAAACCAAGACTGAAACAGCAGCATAACATGAAAAAATCGGGCTTATCACACTGACTTTTCCTTTATCTAATCCGCGATAAAATAATAAAAATATTATGGCATCAAAAATACCGAAAAATAAAAGGTAAAGAAATATATTGAAACTAAATTTTGGTATTTCGAAATTAGAAATTAGATAAATGAACATTGGTATCAAAGCAAACATTTGAGACCATAATAAAGTTCTTAAGTTTCCAATTTTTCCAACGGTTTTCTTTACAAAAAAGTCAGATAAACCCCAACCTATCATTGAAAAAAGACCAGAAATTAATGCTATTTGAATTTCAGATAACATAGATATAATAAATAGGACCATAGAATTATAATCTTACTAATCAACAAACTTAATTGGGAGCTTAGGTAAATTGCAAAAACTGGTTGTAAAATTGTAAGCACCGGCATTCAAGAAGATTATTTTATCTCCAACCTTAGGATCTTTAAGTTTAACTTTATATCTGAATATATCCATGGAACAGGGGGTACATCCTTTAATCAAATACTCGTTGCCATCATCATTCTCACCTTCAATAAGCAGTTTTATCGGAACAATTATTGTGTCCATAGAAGAATTGTAAACAGAAACGTCAACTATTACATTGTTTTCATAAATCGCCAATATCTCAGTTTCCAGTTTTGTTGCAGGTGCCGATATAAATCTTCCAGGTTCTATTATCGTTTTAACATTGTAATTTTTTTTCAACCAATCTTTAAATTCTGTAATTCTTTCAAAAATTTGTGGTAAGTTTCTATCAGTTGTATTCTTATATTCTACCGGTAATCCTCCACCTATATTGAATAAATCAATTTTTTCAAGAGTTTCTTTTTTTATTATTTGAGATATTTCTTCTTTAATTGACCACTCGCTTGTATTTTGGGTTTTCCTATGAAAGTGTATTCCCAGCTTATCAATTTTTTTGTTTTTCCTAAGTTCTGGTATTAGCCTGTTTATTTGATTGGAAAACATCCCAAAAACAAAATATTTCCCCGTATAGATTGTATTTTCTTTTAACCTCATCCGGATAAGTAGGTTTATTTTAGTACTTTTTTTCTCAACATATTTCAGCAAAATTTCCAAATCCGTTTCATTGTCAACAACAAAATTTCTTATATTTTTTTTAAACAATTCATTCAATAATTCATGATTCCATGCTTGGGCAAAAAACCAAACTCTCGACATATCCTTAACAAAACTCAAAGTTTCAATATTGTGTGAACTAAAAAATGAATCTGTATTTTCCTCCAAAACCCATGATATTTCCGGGAAAGTTTTGACACTGTAAGATACATCCACTCCTAACTGCTTCAATTTCTTATACTGCTCCAAAATTTTTGCTTTGCTTACAATAAACTTAGTCACCAATAACACCTTCTTCTGATAAAATATCCAATGCCGCAAACATGGCCATTGGGAAGAAAACACTGGCATCGCCTATAACAGTAACTGCATCTGCATCATCCTTAATTTTTCCCCAGCTTTTTGCTTCTTGGGTTGTTGCTCCACTTAAGCTTCCAGAGTGTTGATGAGCAGTTGTCATATATACAGCATATTCAGCCCCTCCATTCAACAAGCTTCCAAGAATTGCATGATGCTTAGAAACGCCTCCCCCCAAAGCAATTATTCCTTTTTTGTCATCATGGCTTGAGCTATAAATTAATGTGGAAAAATCTTTTACAACATCAATTACAAAATCCGGATGATCCTGTTGAAATAAAAATAAATGAAACCCAAAGGCACCATCAGTAATTGCAGGACAAAATAGTGGCACATTTTTTTTAGCACACTGATAAAGTATTGAGTTCTCATCGTTCAATAAAAGTCCCATTTCCTTCAACATTTCAGCTACAGGCCATCTTTCCTTTTTTTCATAAAGTTTTTTCAAAAAACCATTTGCCCATGATTCAAATTTTTCATAACTTTCGTTTTTAATTAAAATATTTCCAACCCTGTTTGTTCCCCTTTCATGCAAAGCAACATCATCACTCGAATATTTTCCAATATAAAAATCCTCGCCTATTGTTTTCATTATATCTTCTTCTATGCTGCCAACTGTTGTGATAACTATATCAGCCATTCCCAATTTTACAATTTGGGCAAAAAATCCCCTTAATCCAGAAGTAACCATATTCGATGTGAACGTTAGGTAAATTTTTGCTCCTTCTTTTTTCATTTTAACAAAGCAATCAGTCGCTTTTTTCAGTTCAATTCCCTGAAATCCTGAACTTCCCAGATCCATGACTAAATCAGAAACTTTTGTTCCTTTTTTCCATTGAAAATCTTTAACTTTTGCCATAAAATCACCTTTAATTTTAGAGACCAAATCGACTAAACAATTCCAGAACTAGTTTTTTAAGGATTTTCTCTTTTTGACATTACAGAAATATTGGATAGGAATATTTAAATTGTTAATCTTTAATGTTTTGGAAACCGATAATTAATAAGGTTTTAAGAATGAATTTGATGAATCAGATCAAACAAGAAATAGAGAAATTACTTAAACAATCTGAATTACTCGAATGTGATATAATTATTGAGACGATAGAAACACCTCCTGATCCAAAAATGGGTGATATCGCAACAAACATATCATTCTCACTTGCGAAGAAACTTGGAAAATCTCCTGTAAAAATATCAGAAGAAATTGCAGAAAAAATAAAATTACCAAAAGATTCGTTAATAAAAAAAATAGAAACTAAGGGCGGATATATTAATTTCTTTTTAAATTATAAAAAACTCGGAAAAAAATTATTGAAAACAGCCCTGAAGGAAAATGAAAAATATGGATCTGGTGATTTTGGCAAAAGACAACAAGTCTTAATAGAATATTCAGCCCCAAATCCAAACAAACCCCAACATATAGGTCACATAAGAAACAACATCATCGGCATGAGCATTAAAAATATTTTTGATTTTTCTGGGTTCAAAACGCATCCTACCAACTGGATTAATGACAGGGGCATTCATATCTGTAAAAGTTTGTGGGGTTATCTTCAATTCGGGAAAAAAAATAGCTCAGATGAAATCAAAAATTGGAAAAAATTATTGGACGAATGGTCTCATGATCAAGAAGAATGGCTGACACCAGAAGATGTTGATAAAAAATCCGATTATTTTGTGATGGATTATTACGTGAAAGGTTCTAATCTGATAGAAGAAAATAAAGAATGTGATAACCAAAACAGGGAACTGCTTCAGGAATGGGAAAACGAAAACCCAAAAGTAAGGGCTCTATGGAAAAAAATGAACTCCTGGGTATATCAAGGCTGGGATGAAACTTACAAAAGGCAAGGCTGTATTTTTGAAAAATATTATCATGAAAGTGAAATCTACAAAAAGGGCAAAGAAATCGTTTTTGAAAACATAAAAAATAATGTTTTTTTCAAATCCGACCAAGAAACTATTGTTGCAAATTTGGATGAATATAAACTTCCTGGATTGGTCGTTATTAGAAGTGACGGAACTAGTTTGTATCCAACTGCCGATCTTGCATTAACTGAAAAAAAAGTCAAGGATTACCCAAATGCTAAATTGATTTGGGTAGTTGGAGGAGGCCAAAAACTTTATTTTCAGCAGCTTTTTCATATATTCGACCTGATAGGGATTGTAAAAAAAGAAAAATGCTACCACCTAGGATATGGAATGATATCACTTCCCGAAGGAAAAATGTCTTCAAGGGAAGGTAAAGTTATTTTAGCCGATGATTTGATGAACAAGGTTCATGAACTTGTAAAAAAAGAAATTGAAGAAAGAAACCCTGAATTAGATGAAAAGAAAAAATATGATATTGCTGAAAAAATTGCTCTAGGGGCAATAAAGTATGGAATACTAAAAATAGATGCATTCAAAGACATTATTTTTGATATAAAAGAAACTATAAATTTTGAAGGCAATACCGGGCCTTATTTGCAATATGCTTATGTAAGAGCGAATAAAATCTTGCAAAAATCAGGAAAGTTCAAGGAAGCATTCCAAACAAATGAATCATCAAAAAAAGAAAATATGCTGATAAAAAAAATAATGCAATTTCCGGATACAGTTGAAAAATCGGCAAAGGAATATAAACCAAATCTTATAGCTAACTATAGCTATGATCTTGCAGAAATATTTAATATATTCTATCATTCTTGCCCTGTATTGCAAGCAGAACATGAACAAACAAAAAATTTTAGGTTGACCTTGGTTAAGGCATTCAAAATAACATTAAAGAATTCATTGAATCTTCTGGGAATAGATACCCCTGAAATTATGTAAATCCTATTTATTTTAATCTTATAATAAATTGATTGTGATTAAAATCCAATGGCTGATATTTGCAATATTGTCCGCTGTGTTTGTAGCAATGGTATCAATCCTGAGTAAAATTGGATTGAAAAACATAGACCCAACTTTAGCAACTGGCGTAAGATCAGTTGTTATGTTTATTTTCATGGTGTTAGTTCTTTTATTTACAAAGAAATTCCCTGAACTCTCGGCGTTAGATAAGAAATCTGTTTTTTATATTATCTTCGCTGGAATTGCTGGGGCTTTGTCTTGGATTTTTTATTTTATTGCTTTAAAACTAGGTAAAGCTTCACAAGTTGCCCCCATCGATAAGATGAGTGTAGTTTTAATAATAATATTCGCTGCATTATTTCTTGGGGAAAAGTTTACATTGAAAATTGCTTTGGGAACTTTGTTATTAGCAGCAGGAACATTGTTAATAATCCTAGGTTGATTATTCTACTGTTATTATTTTGATAAAGATACAGTTCTAAAAAATAAAAAAGGAGGTTTGGCAACCAAAATTTTCACATAGAGAAGGAGATGTAAAATTATCAGACAACTCTGTGGGTTTTATCTCCTTTTTTTCTCTTGATAATATTATTGGTCTTTTTCCTATTAAAAACAAACCTAAAAGGCATCTTAAACCCTCTTTTTCTAAGGGTAAAAAATAAGGTTAAAGGAATTCAAACGTATAAAAAAAGTATTTTAATATTAAAATTCTAATTATAATACATGAAATTTTTAATTGAAGAAACTAAAGACGGCCAGAAGGCATATCCAACTTTTTTAGCAAAAAATCCACAAGCCATAGCTGTTCTTAACAATAAATTAGTCCAGCAAATACTTCAAGAATTAGGGAAAGAGCCAGCTTGCCCAATGGATATTTCCAGAAGATTAAAACAGCATGAACAAAAAATCTATTATCATATAAGAAATCTTGAAAAATTTGGTTTGATTAGATTAGAAAGATTAGAAGAAAGGGTTGGCGCAACTGCAAAGATTTATTCGGTTGTTTCCCCTGTTATAGCGTATAAATTATTCGATGATGGGACCGTAGTTGACAAAAAAACTAGAGCATCAGAAATAAAATTCCTTAAACCATTTGTTGAGGATGGAAAGCTGAATTCTATAATAGTTATTGGAAGCCCTGATCCGCATGGCAAATATAAGAGCCCTGCTTCAGATGGATATTGCGGAATTAATTTATCAATGTTCCTCGGCCAATATGTAAATGATTTCAAAATTCCGTTCTACAAGTTAGATACACAAATCACAAAAGATAATATGAAAAAAAATATGATTATTCTTGGCGGGCCGAAGACTAATATAATTACAGATAAGATCAATAAAGAATTTCCAATTTACTTTGACTATTCTGAAGAATTCAAAGATTGGGTGATTGTCTCGACTTTAACAAAGAATATTTACAGGGAGAAATATTGTGGTATAATAGCCAGGATTAAAAACCCATTTTCAGAAGAAAAGGAAATACTTTTACTTGCAGGAAAGGGTTTTACTGGATCTATGGCTGCAACTCTCGGCGTGAGTAAATATCCAAAAGAGACCTCAAAAGGAAATTCTGTAAATAACAATATTATTGCAAGAGTTGTTCGCGGAATAGATATTGACTCTGATGGGATTATTGACGATGTAGAATTTTTAGAATAGTGATAAATCACTATGTCACTTTGATACTTTAGTGTTAAGATGTGTTGGTGTGAAAATGCTTGATAATTATCTTTCAATTTCTGTAATTTCTCATTAATTCATAAAGTTCTGCATCAATTTTTTCTTGTCTTTCTTGAACTCGACCAGTATAGCTTTCTATGTCTCCATCTAAATTTCCAGTATGTTCAGGTTTTATCGGGTCATCTTCTGTAACTATTTCGTAAACTTTCTGAAGTAGTTCTAATCCTTCAGATGTTCTTCCATTAACTACTAGTTGTTTAATAAGCAATTGAAACTCGTGTATAGCATCATAATTTTGGGAAACTCTCATAGCAACACCTTTTCCTATTTCTCATTATGACATAAACCATACCTTACAAGAATCATCCTTCCATCAGCAGAAGTTGAGGGACTCATAGTCATGGGATCATATAGTTTTCCCAAACTTTCAATGTACTCTTCTTTGGAATAAACGCCTCTATCCTTCATGTATCGCTGTCCTTTTTCTAGAACTGTAAGTTCAAAAATATCGTATAACGTAGCTAATATTATGTTGTGAGGTGATGCTGATGTCCAAAAAACAACATTTCCTTCACCATAATCATTATTACTTCTTATAAATTTCGAACTCGGGATCATGGATATGCCTATAATCCGTAATATCATTAAAAGGCCATCAGGATTTTCATGACTCTCAAGTTCTTCACATGATATCTGTGTTTCTGGTTCATAGGGCAATACTTTTTCTTTTTGTCTTCTAGGAGAAATAACTCTATAACGAGGTTCAGATGACTGTCTGTGATCTGATCTAATAGGTCGACCTAAATCACCTATTGAAATATTACCTGTATCATGTCTATCTGCGTACTCACTACCGTGTCTACCATCAGATGTCTCTGATAATCTTTGCTGAAGTTTGGCTAATCTTCTGGCAAGTTCTGATAAATCTCCGTTACTTTGTCTCCTTTGTTCACTCCAGATGTCTCTCATGGTTCTAGGTCTCCCCATCATTTACACCTTTTTATTTTCAATTGCCTTATCAATTCTTTCTCCAAATTCATCTAAAAAAGTATCGACCCCCTCAAAATAAATAGCTTTATTGGGTGGGAACAAATCAGCAACAACCATTAACTCTTTTGATCCATATTCACCAAAAATTCTATCTGCCAGAACAAAACCATATTCTGTTTGAACTGTCCGCATGACAGGTATATTCCCTTCTATCAAACCTATCTGTTGATTCATTTGAGGCATGTAACTTTGGACATTATCATCAGTGATCATTGTTTCAACATCTTGTATTAATCCATCTAATGAAGAGAAAATATTACGATTACCAAATACTTTGTGTGCCAACACACTTCTATGTCCTGAAACTACTTTTTGTCTTTTATCAGAAGCAAGAACTTTATAGGGATTCATACTAGAAAGTGTGTGAAGTGTGATCGCCTCTGCGGAACCTTCTCTGAATACTTCAGAATAAATACAATCTCTATACATTTCTAGTAGTCTCATGTAATCATCCTTTTTAATATCTCCTGTACATTCTAATGTTCTCACAGCCGATTTCATACTT
>Ga0210017_1000917_pt1 | contig 25591 bp, 16 predicted proteins | sample CryGeyCG2014_020_FD_183966 | JGI IMG/M metagenome (GOLD analysis project Ga0210017, IMG submission 183966) | Groundwater microbial communities from aquifer - Crystal Geyser CG08_land_8/20/14_0.20 (SPAdes) (version 2) | ecosystem: Environmental > Aquatic > Deep subsurface > Groundwater | place... | reverse complement strand
ATTTTTTAAATAATTTTCAGGATATGTTCAATCCCTGGTCAAATGATTTAGGTATATATCTAAGTACGCAAACCGGTTTATTAGAGAATAAAAATCTTTTAGAAGAATTAGCAAAATATACCAGAATAGAAACTAAAGGTTGGAATGAATTTGATGGCATTAATAATAAGCGCCAGACCGTTCCTGGGGAAGCGGAGAAGAGGCTTGATCAAGTTTATGCCCTGCAACAAGGAAGTTATGCAGTTTGGGCAGGAGATGCTTTTGTAAGCGCTTTAGGCGTATTTGTAAACCAATTAGCAATAACCGCTTTTAATAATTTAATGTCTTCCATCGGCAAAAATACCGATACCACTACCCACCCTTATGACTGGAGCAGTTTATCTTTATATAATGCCGGTCCCAGCCGAGGCGGAGTTACGGCGTCTAAAGAGAAATTCAGGACTTTGTTAGAGCCGAATTTTAAAATGCGGGGGGACTATAGCGTTTTATCCGAATTAACCACTTGCTCCAATCCGGATAAAGCCGGTCCGACCAATTGCGTCATTAACGACAGCTTTAGCACGGCTATTACGGAAAAGATGACCGTGGGCCAGGCCATGAAACAGGGCTATTTGAATCCCAACGGGATATTCGGTTTTATTTCCGCGGACGGTCTGGAACCCCGCTATAACGAGGGCTACCCTTACCGCTCCATGTTGATACTGCGCAAATTCAGGATAATCCCAGTGGGCTGGGAAGTGGCGGCGGAATTGGTTAAAGACAGCGGCCAAACCGGGGTGAATTTGGAATATATGGTTAATTGTTTTGATCCTAATGATAATAATTATAAAGGGCCATCCGACGGGCCAATCGGAAACTGGTGCCGCGGGTTGGTTGATCCAAGCTGGGTTCTAAAAGCGCCGCAAAATTTTTGCGCCAAAGAGGGTTATGGGCCGGAAAAAATTTCGGAAATAATTATCGGAAAAGAAAAAGACAGCATTTTAAAAATTTCCCGCGATAATAAATATTGCGCCGATGAGCAGTCCTGCATAAAAGAAGACTCAAACGGCGCCTGCCAGCTGTTCGGCTACTGCACGGCTGAGCGGCGCAAGTGGGACTTTAGTTCCGCTTCCTGCGAGCCCAAATACAATACCTGCCAGACATTTCAGGCGCCGGAAGGCGGCAGTGTTTCTTATCTGGAAAATACCTTGGATTATACTAATTGTAATTCTAATAATGTCGGCTGCCAATGGTATTGCGATATTTATGACTACGCTAATTCTCAATGGACTTGCTCTGACACGACAATCGGCGACAAAATATATTTTAACAAGTCGGTTGCCGCTTGCGATGCCAGCTCGGAGGGGTGCGCGGAATTTATTCGGACCAAAGCCGGGACCGGCGCTAATATGCTGGTTAATTCAAGCTGGGAAGACGATTTAAATAAATGGAGCACAGGCGGGATCGGTACAGCCGTTATTGATACCGTTGCCAGTTATTACGGCGTAAAATCATTAAAGATTGATAATGCTCCTATCTTGCCTAATGATTATACTTATACTCGGCAGGTAATAGACGGCATATTACCGGACGAGTTTTTTACCGTGTCTTATTATGTCAAATCCAACATGATTAACGGAACCAATAATGGCGGCCAGGACGGCGCTTGGCTGGCGGTTTTTATGCAAGCTACCGACGGTTCGGCGGTGCCGGACTATTCCGGCAATAATTGGGTGGATAGTTCGGTTTTATCCAGTCCTTATGACAACGGCGGGGTATGGAAGAGAATAGAGTTTTCTTTTATAACCCGTCTCGGCACGGCCAGATTAATGATTGAGCCAAGAGTCCAAGGCCAGGTCGGCACGGCCTATTTTGACGGCCTTAAAGTGGAAAAAACATTATTCACCGACAAATCCGCTACCGCTTACAGCGATTACCGCGGCGACGGGCTTATTTACCAGAAATTTTTGCCTGATTATTTAAAAGCCAGCTGTTACGTGGCGGACGGCATTGATTATAATTATTCCGCCACTGCTCCGGCCGAATGCTATAATTATACGCATTTATGCATCCAGTCGGATGTCGGTTGCGAGCTCTATACTTCCGTTACCGACGGCATGAGCTTGCCGGCCCAGGTAACCTCTTCGGACTACTGCCCGGCCGAATGCGTCGGCTATGATTCTTATATCAAGCAGGAAACGGATTATTATTCCTTAGTGCCCAATTACTTTATTCCGGCTACGGTCAAGCAGTGCAATGCCAGTTCCGAGGGCTGCGCTGAATTTACCAATTTGGACAAAGTGGGCCAAGGGGCGGAGGCGCGGGAATATTACACTTATTTAAGGCAGTGCATTAAGCCGTCGGACCCGGCCTCAATTTGTTCTGAATTTTATACTTGGGAAGGAGACGATGAAACCGGTTATCAGCTGAAAGTGGTTATTTTACAAGTGGATGATGATAATTTAGGGGGCCATGGTGCGGTTCTACGCGATCCATTTTATATAGTGGATGATAGTTCTGCCTGCGATGCAGTGATTTATAAATTGCCGGTGTCAGATCCCCAGTATAATTCGGATTGCCGCGAATTTTATAACACTCAAGGCGAAATATCATACCATTTGTACAAAAATACCGTTTCCTGCTCCGATGACTGCCACCCGTACCGCATTACCGATCTTAATGAAGTAACCGACTTGAATGGGGTTGATATCAATTTGGCTGATTGCCAAAATTTATCAATTTATCCCGGAGTTTGGTCGGATATAAATTATAATGCCGGCATCGCGGGCCGCGCCGCCTGCGTATTATGCAAAAACAACGGCAGATGGGATCCCGCTTACAATTCCTGCGTTTATAGCGGCACAGACAAGGAAAGCCAGAAATGCGGCTCCGGTCAAGCCGGCTGTTTTGAATACACCGGCAACACCGGCAGCAATATGAAAGTGATTTTGGCTGATGACTTTGAAAGCGGCAATACTGACGGCTGGACCCAATTAGGCGCGACTGTGATTTCTAATAGCAATACATCCATTAGAGTCGGCGGCCATTCCTTGGAAGTAATAGCCGTCGGTTTAGCTGATCTTCAAAAAATAGTAGGCGAATCAGTCACAGAAGGTAAGTCGTATGTTCTAGAATTTATAGCTAAACCTATGGCAGGCAGCGTTAATCTTAATTTTAGTTTTATTGATGGGAAAGGAGGTATAGCTACTAACTTCAGCCCAGTAGTTATAAATGGTAATAATTGGCTGCCTTACAGAGTTAGTATGCCTAAATTGGACCATAAATCCACATCTACCGAGGTTTTGCTTATAAACGGCAATGGAGATTTTTATATTGATGATATTAAATTAACCGAGATTACGGATCGCTATTTCTTTATCAAGGATACATGGACAACGCCCGCTTCTTGCGATCAGGATATTTACGGTAATCCTTGGCCTTATTACGCTTTGGGTTGTGATGAGTATAAAGACCGCAATAATAATACTCATTATTTAAGAAGATTTAGTAAATTATGCTCCGATTCCGCTATAGGGTGTGAAACAATGATTGATACTCATAATTATTCCGGCTATGCCTCCAGTATTTGGCAGGATACAAACGGCGACGGCATTTGCGATCCCGTGGCCGAACCAAGCTGTGTAAGCGTGCCGGCCGACAACGCCATTTATGCCACTTTTGATTCTAAGAAAAATTGCGCCGAGAGCGCCAAAGGGTGCCAGGCCTTGGGACTGCCTAATAAATATGAAGCGGAGATCGCTTATGACACTAATTATTTAATTAATAATCCGGACAGCTATAACAGCATTTTATGCCAAGACAACGAAGTCGGCTGTCAGGAATGGCCGGCTGACTCCGGTATTAGCTATTTTAAGGATCCGGTGGAAATGGCTTGCGAATGGCGTCAGCAAAAAGCATCGTCTGTTTACGCTTGGTATAAAAAGAAAGTAAAAAGATGCGATACTGACGGCGACAGCATCGGCGACGGCGTTTATTGCGTTAAAGACAGCCATTGTCCGGCCGGCGAAACCTGCCAGACAGAAGACAATGATATTAAATGTCCGGTTAATGACTTAACAATTGGCGATGTCAAGACCATCGGCTATGGCGGTAACAGCCAATTAATAGAACAGCCCGATATTGATGCCAATGGCCTTAATTGGGCTGGGCTTTGTCCGGCCGGCCAGTCCGGATGCAGTGAACTAATTGATCCGGTCAGTAACTTTGCCAATAATTTAATCTTTAATGCCGACTTTTTGGATATTGACGGCGATGGCGTTAACACTGACGGCTGGATTGCCGGTCCGCCGGATGCGTTTTATCAGCAGATTAATTTAGAGCCCTATACTTTATATATTATCGCGGCCAATAACAACAATACGGCCGTTATCCGGTCTAATGGTTTTGATTTTTTGGAATTAGCCGATAACAATACTTGGTTGGCTTTACAGCAAACTGTATTACAGCAAACTGTATTACAGCAAACTGTAACGGCCGCGGCCGGATTAAACCAAAGGGCAAGCAAGATGTTTTATACTTTAGCCGGCGCCGGCGCTTCCTCTATCACCTTCGGGGTGAGCGCGGTCGGCGGCGGAGTGGAATTAAAAAAAGTCATCATAGATTATCAATTAGAAAATGATCTAGACCAGACAACCTGCAACGGCGTTATTAATTTGGATGAGGGCTGTGTTTTATTTGATAAGCGGGAACAAGCGGGTGCGAATTTATCGCCATTGATTTACGATGCCGATAACAGTTTGGTTGGCCAAGGGGCAAGCATCTGCGCGGCCGGTACCTGCGACTCCAACCAACTGATCAAGGCCTCTCCGGACCGGGCCTGCGGAGAGTGGCTGACTTGCCGTTCCATGGTAACGATTAAAGACGAAAACAACCGAGATAATAACATTTGTTTTGACATCGGATTGTGCAGTAGCGTTGACGCCAACGGCAATTGCGATAATTACATCGTGAGCAAGAAACAGGATCAGACCTACTCACCTTCAGGTCCGGTGGACGCCGGCGCCATCAGCAATTATTCCGGCTACGCCAAGGCCGGCACCGGAGTTTCCTTGGTTAATAATTATTATCCTTTGGCCGCTATGAGCCAGTTGGGAGATTTTATTGACGTGTCCAACGGCAGTTTTGAAACCGCCAGCGATAGCGGCTATCCAATTGGCTGGAGCTGGGTGTCTCTCATTTCTTGGAACGCCAATCTTTTTAAAGTAATAGACAATCCTTATGACGCCAAAGAAACAGAAGGCACGGGCTACGCTCCGGACGGGAAGAATTTTTTGAAGCTCGGGTCTGACTTCAGCGCCACTTCCGAATTTATTGACGTGGTGGCTGACCAAGATTATTATATTTCCGCCCATATTAATACCATTAATTTATCCAATGGCCTGGCCAAAGCGCAAGTTCAGGAATATGACAGCGTTGGCGCTATTGTCGGTGCGCTTAATCCCGTTCTCAATTTATCATTAGACCAAAGCAACGGCTGGACTTTTAAAATCGGCAGGTATCATGTGAGTCCCGGCTCTTATAGGATAAAAATCATCCTTGCTTCCAAACCGGGTTCAATCGGCAATTTTTATTTTGATAATGTGAGCATCCGGCCGGTTTTGGAAAGCCGGAGCAATTGGTACACGGCCCAGTCCTGCCGACTTTACCCCCAGGATGATTCGCTCTCCTGCGATTATTACAATGATTCCGGCATCAAGGAAAAGGGCTGGTGGGGCTACTGTTTGGAACATGACCATTATCCGGGCGACCCTAGCGCCTGCATCCTTTGGTGGCCGGTCGCCAAAGTCAAAGGCGACGGCCTGGAAGAGGGCGCCGGCTATAATGGTCCGTTTCCGGTTTATTATACAATAAATAAAGCAGATAATAGAACACTTTATTCTGGCCAGCAGCTATGGGTACATGATAAGGGTGATAAATATCAGTGTGGCAGGGACGCGAATAATAATTTAACTATTCCAATGGTGAATTATACAGTGCCAAATAATTTTACTAATATAGAAGAAATGTATATAGAAAAAATTGATTTAGTAAGTCCTGACCCTTCTTTTAGTATCCCCAATCCTGGTAAAGGGGCAGACAGTATACCTTGTGCTAATGCCAATTGGTTATCTACTAATTGCGGTAGCAGGGGGTGTACTGTATGGACTAGATATTGCGACTATAAGTGGGAGGCATGTCGATGGCATAACGCCGGTCACGGAACAATTTCTGGAGTTTTACAGGTTACTTTTAGCGGAGAATTTATTTCAGATATTAAGATAAGTTTTGGCGATCATGGTAATACTGGAAATTCTTTAAGGGTAGATGTGTATAAAAATAAGCCTTACGCCGCTGAAATAGCGCAAACTGTGACGCCGACAGGCAAAAATAAATATTGGAGCGGACGTACTTATGAAGGCAGTACCTGGGCTAATCCTTGCCAAGATTTTTATGGTATCTTTCGTCCTATCAGCTGTATGTATGACACTGATCGTATTCCTTTCGGCGCCATTTCGCCGCCCGACCCGGCCGTCCTTCCTAATCCTTACGATTGGGATACCGACCCGAACATACTGGGCAATCAGCCGATTTATTATAAATTTCCGGATATAGACAGCACTACTTTGCAGCCCCTGCCCACCCCGGTCAGAATGGGGAAATGGCAAAATTCAAGCGATGTGCAGAGAATATTCGCTCAAAGTTACGGGATTTGGTCTTGGAGTTCAAATCTTTGCGTCGGCGGAGATTTTGACACCAATAATTGCGTTAATGATTTAAATTGCCAGAGTCTATGCCAGCAAAGATGCACAGATGGTGTTAATATTTTTCCTTCTTCCTTATGTTTAGTGCGAGATGATTGTAATTATTATGGAGATGAAAAATGTAATTTAGGAACTGGAACTTGCATTGGGCCTTATATTGGTTCTTGCACTGCCGATCAAGATTGCGAGAATGGTTATTGCGATAATACTTCGGGTTTTTGCAATGGCGGTTTAAATGATAGCAAAGCTTGTAGTTCTGATACCGACTGTATGTTGCCTAATATAACTTGCGGTCCTCAGTCTTGTGCAAACAGCACTGCGTGTATTAGTGACAGCCAGTGTTCAGGAACTTGCAGTGTCGGAGGCGCTAGCCGATATTTTCTTAATAATACAATCTCTAATTGGACCCCGCCGGCCGGTATGGCCGATATATGCCCCCTGCCGGCAAGAGCGCCAGCTGATTATTGCGCTTATGTGCCCATAGTCAGTAATATAAAAATCAACGGCAAAAATGATTATTTCCCCGTTACCATTAGCGGAAAAGTTAATCTTACTTTTAACAGCCAGGTTGACAGCCAGCAATTGCCTTTAATAATGTATAATATTGATTGGGGAGACAATACCCAGACCGTTATGAGCGGAGTGGAGATGCGCGACAAGCCGAATGCTAATTTGCCCCATTCGCTCTACCATTTGTACGGTTATTGGGAGTTAAAGAGCAAAAGGGCGGTTGACCAGGGTTTAAATAATAATAATGTTTATTGCGGTTTGAACGGAGGGCCGGTTAATAATTTTAATGGTGTTGGCAACGGCAATTCCTGCCCGGTTGGCCAGGATTGCTGCCTGGTTCAGCCGAAAATTAATATTAAAGACAATTGGGACTGGTGTAGCGGCCAGATTGACAGTACCGGCGCGATGGCGCAAACGCCTAACGGAAAAAATGATTGCAGTATTTATCAGAAATTCGGCGATGAAACTGCCGTGGCTAATGACGGCTGGATAGTAGTGACATTTTAAATCCGAAATTCGAATATCTAAATCCGAAACAAATTCAAATGACAGAAATAAGAAATTCAAAACAATATGATTTAGAAGAACGTACATTTAAATTTGCCAGGCAGGTGAGGAGTTTTGTGAAGAAGCTGTTAAGAATAACAGCAAATATTGAAGACGGCAAGCAGGTGATCAGATCTTCTGGTTCGGTGGGAGCGAATTATATTGAAGCCAACGAATCATTAAGCAAAAAAGATTTTATAATGAGAATAAAAATTTGCCGCAAAGAAGCAAAAGAAAGCAGATATTGGCTGATGCTTGTTGAAGCTAATAATAATCAAGAATTAGCAAAAGAACAACAAATTTTAATAAAAGAAGCTGGGGAATTAACGATGATTTTTGGTTCAATTTTAAAAAAATTCGAGAAATAAAAATACGAAGCACTAAATCCGAAATCCCAAACAAATTCATATGACGAAAATTCGAAATCTAAAACAGTTTTGTTTTGAATATTTGAAAATTTGAATTTAGATATTGTTTAGGATTTCGTGCTTCGAATTTCGTATTTATTAATATCGGAATAAATTAATTATAATTTTTTAAAAGTTTTGGTAATTCGTATTTTGAATTTAGATATTGTTTAGGATTTCGTGCTTCGAATTTCGAATTTATTAATTGTATGTCCAGCATAGACGAAGCCATATTAAGAAATCAAACTCTCTCCGGCCCGGCCCAGGAGGCCTTGGCCGCCCGGCGGTTGAGGCAGGGGGATGGTCAGGAGGAAGAAAAGGCGGAAGAGGACCAGCCCGGGCGGTACCAGTCATTGAGGATGAAAATGGCGGCCGCCAAAAGAGCGCTTGATTTAAAGGAGAAGACCAGGCAGATGGTGGAGAATAAGGTCGTCAGCCCGGTAAACCAAGCAACCGGCCGTATGCTCCGGTGGGCATGGCTGGCCATAATACCCTCTTTCGGTTCGTCAATTTTATGGATAAATCTTCATGTGTTTTTGTCATTTGTTTTCGGCGAACGGCTTTTCTGCAAATTAGGCCATGAATGGCTGCCGCTGGCGGAAGCTAAATCAATTTCCGGCCGGGCAACCGGCGACACAATCGGCATAGCGGAAAAAATGGGTCTGATTTTTTTGGATTTATTAATATTTTTTATTATTTTTGGCATAATAGCCATAATAGTATGGCTGGCGAATAGTATAATTTTTAAAACAGTAGATGGAATAACTGGCACTTGGGAATGGATAACCAACCCTTAGTACGCATAAATAATATTTTAATTAAATGAAAGAATTTTATTCAAAAAACAAAAAAATATTAAATAATTTTTTTATATTTTTTTTAATTATATTATCTTTTGGTGTATTTAATATTTGCTGGGCTGGAGCGATTGATAAAGTTGTGGTAACCGTGGTTGGTTGGATAGCAAGTTTATTTATTCTTATTTGTGGCTTAATATTAACCGTGGTTATAAAAGCAATAATAATTATTACAAATTATAATAATTTTATTAATGAACAATCAATAAGTGAAGCTTGGAAAATTGTCAGGGATTTGGCTAATATGTTTTTTATTTTAGTGCTATTAATAATTGCTTTTGCCACAATTTTAAGGATAGAAAATTATAATGTAAAAAAAATGTTGCCAAAATTATTAATAATGGCTGTTTTGGTGAATTTTTCTAAAATGATTTGTGGTATTTTTATTGATTTTTCCCAAATTATAATGGCTACTTTTGTTAAAGCTTTTTCTGACGGTGGGGGTAATTTTGTTAACTTATTGAGAGTGGATGAATATGTTAAAGTAGCAAAAAATTCTGCGACATGGACTGATAGCACTAATCAATTAAATCTTACCAACACAGTTGCGGCTATGATTATTGCTGTACTCTTTTTAATAATTGCCACCATTACGATGCTGGCGATATTAGTTGTTTTTGTTATGCGAGTAATAATGCTTTGGATATATGTTATTTTATCGCCCTTGGCTTTTTTATTAAGCACCTTTCCCGGCGGACAGAAATATTCTGCCCAGTATTGGGGAGATTTTACTAAATATTTAGTTAACGGTCCGATTTTAGCTTTTTTTATTTGGCTATCTCTTATAACAATACAGCGGTCAGGTGAATTTTCTAATTTAGCATTTCTTAATTCAAGTGATACATTAATTTTACCAGATACAAATGCATTAACTCAAATGCTTACAGATAAAAGTTTTATGTCTTTTTTAATCGCTATAGGTTTATTAGTCGGCGGCCTAATGGTATCATCCCAGATCGGTGGAATCGGCGCCAGCTGGGGTACCGGCGCGGTTAAGGGTTTGCAAAGCCGAGCTTCGGGAATGTTGAAAAGAGGGGCAAGTGAAATTGGAAGGGGGGCAAAAGACCTTACTTTTACAGCTGGCAGAAATTTAGATATAGCGCAAATGAAATTACAAAAGCGTATATTCGGCAAAGAAGGAGTAAAATATTATGCTAAATCTTTGAATTATCGTCAAATCAAAAAAGGTTGGGATGCATCCCGGGCGCAAGCTTTGCAAAAGTATGAAACTGGTGAAGAAACCGGTGGGCCAGTTAGTGGAGCTTGGCATGATATAGTTAATAGATACACCAGTATAGACCAATATAGGGCCATTAAGAAAAGTACGGGCAACATAACAAGAGACAAAGAAGAAGCTGCCAGATTAAGATTTAATGCGGGCAGATCAGGCGAGAGGATCGAAAATACAGGATTGGATGATGAGGATAAAAAGTTAAATAAAGAAAAATATAAAAGTGAACGGACTCAGATGTTGGCTAGTTATATTAAAAATGCTCCGCCGGAATTTACCACTGAAGAGGAAAAAAAGAAATATGCCAATGAGCAGTATCATTATGATATGGTGTCATTGGATGAGCCGGAAAAACTAGACAAAGAAAAAGACAAAAAAATAATAGAAGAAAACGAGAAGCAAGCTAGCATTCTTGAAGATCCACGGGCGACAATTTTTGGCAGAAAATGGGGTTCTGAAAAAGCGGCTAAAAGAGCAGGCGTTGGTTATGTGTTTAGTGAAAGAGGGGCTGAAGAACAATATGATAGCGCCATGAGTGAATTAAGAAGATCTACGGGCGATGAGAGCGGGGCGATTGTTGAGGAAGTAATAAAGTCTTTTGAAAAAGGGGAAACCAGTAAAGTTGTCGGTGGATTTAGGCTGTTGGCGCAAAACAATGATATAAATGAATCTCTTAAAGATAGAAGAATGATAAGTTTAATGACAAAAAGCAACGGCCTATTAGAAAAATTAGCCAAAAGTAAAACCGTTAATGGATTGAATGAGAGTAATGTCGGGGCGCTCAAAGATGATTTTAGAAGTAATCCTGTGACGGCCGCCAATGCCCAGGCCATGATACAGTCAATGTTCAGCGAATTAGGATTAAATAAAAGTATGGGCGCGAAAATCGCCGCTGGCATTGGAGAAATTGGAATTCAAAAAGGCAATTCCATAACTTATGCTATGGGTAAAGCGGACCAGACTACTGGCGGTCATACCTATGACGAAATGACTTTTAAAGACGGCAGACTGCATGCCAGCGATGAGCGAAGAATGGCCGGAGCGAGCAAGCTTAAAACTTTTGAAAGCCAAGCTTGGGCAAGAAACCTGCACCCCGATTCCTGGTTCGCGGAGGATGTTAACGGCGCCGCGGCTTATTTAACAGACGAGGGAGAAACGTTATTGCGTAATATAACCGCGCATCAATTAGAGCAAATAAGACGTTTAAGGCCGGATAATTTTAAAGCAGCTTCAAATCCCAAACTTTTAAGACAGATAAAATCTTTAGCTGTCGAGGTAGCCAAAGAAGGCGATACCCAGCAAGCTGATTTAATAAAATATTTCGGCGGATTTATAAAAACCAAGCTAAAAAGCGGAAAGTTAGATAGTTTGGAAGAAATGAAAAAAGCTTTAGATGAAGATCAAAATGTCTAATGATTTTATTATGGAAATTATATGATAGATTTAAATAACTTTATCAAACAAGCCGAGGAATTGATTTTTTATTTGGATGAAGATAATGCCAGAAAAATATTGAAGAAAATCAGCATCGATGATATGCGATTAATCAATAATGATTCTATGTTGAAAAAAGCTTTTATAGCTTTGAGGTTTCTTATTATTCCCTTTTTACATACAAATGAAATTGTTGAATTATTGAAAGATAACATAGCCATCGGTTTAAATTTAGAGGAGCTGGATATAACAGAGAGAATTAGAAAAAAATTAATATTTTTGCATATAACAGACAGGGATAGTTGCAAAAAAATATTAAAAGACGCGATAGTAAAAAACCAGGAAACAATTATCAAGCTAGTTGAAATAGATAGCAGTAAAAAATTAAAAACAGTAGTGGATTGGCTTAAAGATTATATTGTCCATACAAGTTTAAAAGGCGGTGGTTCATTGGCTAGGGCTAATTATTTTCAAAGTCCGTATTTTAGTAAATTGGCAGATAAAGAAAAAGAAGTATTAAAAAGATTATTTGCTTTGTATAATTTTTTAAATATTTCATCTTTTTCGCCAGAGGGGTTTGAAGACGATTTATTATTAAAAACCAAAGATGGCCGTTTAGTAACTACTAATAAGGGGAAAGTGGTTGTTTTATATGATCCTAAAAAATCAGCTAAAAAGCCATTAATAACATCAGAAGTTCGAGCGTCCAAAAACCAAAAGATAGAAATAGAAAGAACATTAGATGAGTTGAGAAAAATTTTAGCGGATTACCCCGTCGGCTCTTTAGAGAGGAAGGCGATTGAAGAGGAGATTGAGAAATTGAATAAAGAATTATGAATTATGAATAAGGCAAGCAATGTTAAAAAATTTAGGCAAACATAAAATAAAATATTTATATTTTTACCATTTATAAAGTATACTTGACAAATAGTAGTACTTTTTGTAAGATAGAATTATGATAATAGCAAGAGATTTATTCAAACAAATAAAACCCTATATTTCTTCGCCGGAAGTCATTATCATCACGGGCATGCGCCGGGTGGGAAAAACTACCCTTTTGGAATATATAAGCGATTATATTGAGTCCGGCAATAAATTATTTATTGATCTTGAAAATCCATTAAACCAGAAATTGTTTGAAGAAAAAAATTATGAAAGAATAATGGCGGATTTTGAAAGCCGGGGGTTGAAATTAAATAAGCGGGCTTATGTTTTTTTAGATGAAATCCATTTTTCAAAAAAATTGCCGTCGGTTGTTAAATATTTATACGACCATTATAAAATAAAATTTTTTTTAACCGGATCGGCCAGCTATTATCTTAAAAATTTTTTTTCAGAATCATTAGCCGGAAGAAAATATATTTTTGAATTATATCCGCTTAATTTTCGTGAATTCTTGCGGTTTAAGGGCAGCCGGTTAAAAGTTCCGGCCGTCAGCGATAAAATAGGCGAAGCCACTCACGAAATTTTCGCTCTTCTTTATGAAGAATATTTGCGCTACGGCGGTTTTCCCGGAGTTGTTTTAAAAGAAAATATTTCGGAAAAAAAGAAATCTCTGGAAGCGATATTTTCTTCTTACTATCAGCTTGAAGTTCTGCAATTAAGCGATTATCGGAATGTTTCGGCCGTTAGAGATTTAATTCTGCTTTTAGCGCAAAGGACAGGCTCTAAACTTGATATTTTTAAATTATCAAAAGAGCTGGGCATTGCCCGAGAGACGGTTAATAATTATTTGTCTTTTTTGGAAGGCACGTATTTTATAAAATTAATAAGGCCGTTTAGCTGCAATAAAGACACTGAAATAAGGCAAGCGTCGAAGGCATATTTAGCCGACTCAGGACTACTTAATATTTTGGGAAAAATTGATGAAGGCAAAATATTTGAAAATAATATTTTTCAAAATTTAAGGCTCAAAGGTGAATTAAATTATTATCAGCGTAAAAATGGATCAGAAATTGACTTTATTTTAAATAAAGCCAAAGCGTACGAAGCCAAAGTGTCTCCGGACGAACGGGACGAAAAAAAACTCGCCAAACTTTGCGCCAGCTTAAAAATAAAAGAATATAAAGTTATTTCTAGAAATCACAGCGAATTGGATAATATTATTTATGGATTTATGGTGTAATATTAAATTTGCCGAAAAAAATTAGGAATAAGGAATAAAACGAGTAAAGTACATATTACTCTATGTTTAATATAAATACCGCTTGACTTTACTTTATATTTAATATAAAATAAAATGATAATATATTTTAGCTAATATAAGTTATTTTTATTATAATTTGAGTATTTTAAGCATAATATTTGACAAAATTTATGTATATGATATATTTAAATTATCATTAATTTTAGGATTTGTACTCCTTAAATTTCAAATTCATTATGCTTGAAAGAATATATAATATAGAAAAAATATTAAAACCCAATAAAGCATTGATTATTTATGGGTCAAGACGAGTCGGCAAGACCACTTTATTAAAAGGATTTTTAAATAAAACAAAGTTAAAATATAAATTTGACACAGGAGATAATATTACAATCGCCGATATATTGGGCTCAAGAGATTTTAAAAGAATTTTTGAATATTGCGCCGGCTATGAAATGATTGCCATTGATGAAGCGCAATTAATACCGGGCATTGGCATGGGCTTGAAAATTATAATAGATAATTTACCGAAAATTTTTATTATCGCTACCGGCTCATCTTCTTTTGACTTGTCGCGGCAAATCGGCGAACCCCTGACTGGAAGAAAAAATACCATTATTCTCTACCCGATTTCCCAAAAAGAACTAAGGTTGAAATTCAATAATTATGAGTTAAAACAGAAGCTGGAAGATTTTTTAGTTTTCGGGGCATACCCGGAGATAATAATGGCAGACACGAAAAATGAAAAAATAAAAATTTTGGAAGAAATAGTGAATTCTTATTTGCTAAAAGATATTTTGGCGCTGGAAAAAATAAAATCTCCAAAAGCTTTAGTAAATTTATTAAAATTATTGGCTTTTCAGGTTGGCAATTCAGTATCTTTAAATGAATTAGCCATTCAATTGGCTATTGACGTAAAAACCGTTGCCCGTTATTTGGATCTTTTGGAAAAAAGCTTTATTATCAAAGCTCATTGGGGTTTTAGCCGTAATTTGCGGAAAGAAATTGCCAAAAAGGGCAAATATTATTTCTTGGACAATGGCATCAGGAACGCCGTTATTTCGCAATTCAATAGCTTAAAAGACAGGAATGACATTGGCCAGTTATTTGAAAATTTTATTTTTTCTGAAAGATTGAAAAAATTAGCATATGACAATATTTACGGTTCGTTATACTTTTGGAGAACATATAACGGCCAGGAAATAGACATAATTGAAGAACGCGACGGCAAGCTTTACGGTTTTGAAATTAAATGGAAAAAAGACAAGATTAAGCCGCCGAAAGATTGGCTCTTAACTTATAAAAACGCGGAATATAAAATTATTAATCAGGATAATTATTTGGAGTATATACTTTGAATGGCATAACCCTAAGTTTACCTAAGTGCCAGGCGATTGAAGAGGAGATTGAGAAATTGAATAAAGAATTATGAATTATGAAGTCACAACAAATAAAAATAGATTGGCTAAAATATTAGCCGATTGGCCAATATAATAGTCGGTAAATAAATATAATTAAAATAAAAAGATATTTTTAATCGGTAATAAGAAATATTTTAAAAATTTTAGGAAATAAAAATTAAATGGCAGATATTATTTTACAAGAAAAAATTAGGAATAAAATATTGTTAATACGGGAACAGAGAGTTATGTTGGATCGTGATTTGGCGGAGTTTTACGGAGTTGAAACAAAAGTTCTTAATCAAGCGGTAAAGAGGAATATTGAAAGATTTCCGGGGGATTTTATGTTTCAATTAACCGAAGATGAGTTTAAAAATTTGAGGTCACAAATTGTGACCTCAAATAGTGGTGGCCAGCGTTATCGGCCCTATGTTTTTACGGAAATGGGAATAGCTATGTTATCCAGCATTTTAAGAAGTAAAAAGGCCATTCAGATAAATATTGCCATAATGCGAGTGTTCGTAATGGTAAGCAGGATTATAAATTCTTCCCAGGATTTAGCTGAGAAAATTAATGAATTGGAAAATAAATACAACAAGCATGATAAAAATATAAAAGATATTTTTTCCGCTTTGCATATTTTATTAAAAAATAAGGAAGAAGAAGGTCTTAATAAAAAAGAAATTGGGTTTAACTATGAAGAAGAAAAATAATATTTTAGTATCCGGGTCGTTGGTGTATGACCGGATAATGGATTTTCCGGGATATTTCAAGGATTACATCATGCCCGAGAAGGCGCATATCTTAAATGTCTCATTTGCGGTTAACGGCCTGACCGAAAGCTTTGGCGGCACCGCCGGCAATATTGCCTATAATTTGTCTTTATTGGGGTTAAGGCCGGTGATACTGGCAACAGCTGGCAGAGATTTTGGAATTTATAAAAAATGGCTGGCTAAGAATAGAATAGACATATCGCGAATTAAAATAATAAAAAATAAAAATACCGCTTCGTGTTATATCACTACTGACAAAGCCGATAACCAGATTACGGCCTTCAATCCGGGAGCTTTGGAAAGTATTAGTAGCGTGAATAATATCTCGAGATTCTATCGCTCCGCTCCGCTCCGCTCCAGAATGACATTAGCAATCATTTCCCCGGGGAATAATAAGGATATGGAGAATTATGCCCGGGTTTATAAAAAAAATAAAATTTTTTATATTTATGATCCGGGACAGCAGATTACCAGCTTAAAAAAAAGTTCTTTATTAGCCGGCATTGCCGGCGCTTCAGCGCTTGTCGGCAATGATTATGAATTTGATTTAATAAAAAAAATAACCGGTTGGACAGCTAAAAAAATACTTGATAAAGTAAGTATACTGATAATAACCAAGGGGAAGAAAGGAGCGGAAATTTACGATAAAAATAAAATATTTAAAATACCGGCTGTTAAACTGAAAAAAATTGTGGATCCGACTGGCGCCGGCGACGCTTTTCGCGCCGGATTGATTGCCGGGCTGGCAAATAATATGGGATTAAAGGAAATTGGCAGATTAGCTAACACCGTTGCTTCCTACGCGGTGGAAAAAAGAGGCACGCAGGCGCATCGGTTTGGATGGAAGGATGTTAGGAGGAGGTATAGGGAGAGTTATGGAGAAAAATTATTTTATAAATAGAATCATGAATCATGAATAATGAATCAAGTAAAATAAAATCATTCACAGATTTAAACGCCTGGAGAGATGGGTATAAATTGATAAATGGATTAATTAAAAAATCTAGGGAAAACTATAATTTATGATTCACTATTCATGATTCATAATTCATTTTATGAACTATAAAATAAAAAACATAAAATTGGCTGAAGGAGGAAAAAAAAGGATTGCCTGGGCGGAAAGAGACATGCCTGTTTTAAATATGATTAAAGAAAGGTTTGATAAATTTAAGCCGTTAAGGGGCTTAAGAATTTCCGCTTGCCTGCATGTGACAGCCGAGACGGCTAATTTAGCCAGAACCTTAAAAGCCGGCGGGGCAAATGTTTTATTATGCGCTTCCAACCCCTTGTCCACGCAGGATGACGTGGCCGCGGCTTTGGTTAAGGATTATAAAATACCGGTTTTCGCCGTCCATGGAGAAAACAAAAAAAGCTATTATGCCAATTTAGAGCATGCTTTAAAACACAAGCCGCGGATAACTATTGATGACGGCGCCGATTTAATATCTCTCCTTCATTCCTTATATAAAAATCAAGCCCAGGATATTATCGGCAGTTTGGAAGAGACCACTACCGGCGTTATCAGATTGCAAGCATTGGCTAAATCGGGCAAATTGCGGATTCCGGTATTTGCCATCAATAATGCCAAGACAAAATATCTTTTTGATAACAGATACGGCACCGGCCAGTCCACCCTGGACGGCATTATCAGGGCGACTGATATGCTGATTGCCGGCAAAAATGTGGTGGTGGCCGGCTACGGCTGGTGCGGGCGGGGATTTGCCATGCGCGCGCGGGGCATGGGTGCTAAAGTAATCGTTACCGAAGTTGATGATATCAAAGCGCTGGAAGCGGCTATGGATGGCTTTGTTGTCATGCCGATGCGCGCGGCGGCTAAAATCGGCGATTTATTCTGCACTTTAACCGGCGATATTAATGTTATTAGAATTGAACATTTTAAATTAATGCCGGACGGGGCGGTCGTTTGCAATTCAGGGCATTTTGACGTTGAAGTTGACGTGGTTGGCCTTAAAAAAATAGCCAAAAGTTTTAAAAAGAATGTCAGAAATAATGTTGATGAATATATAATTAAAGTCAAAAGTCAAAAGTCAAAAATCAAAAGTATTTATTTGTTAGGCGAGGGCCGGCTGATTAATTTAGCCGCGGCCGAAGGTCATCCGGCATCGGTGATGGATATGAGTTTTGCCACTCAGGCGCTTACGGCTGAATATGTCATTAGAGCCAAAAAGAAATTTAATAATATTGTTTATGAAATACCGGAGGATATAGAAAATTGGATAGCTAAATTAAAGTTAAAATCAATGGGAATTTCTATTGATAAATTGACTCCGGAACAAAAGAAATATCTGGAGTCGTGGGAAATTGGAACATAATCAATTAACAATTAACAGCTTATGTCTAAAAAAAATATAAGATTAATTACTTCCGAATCCGTTACCGAGGGCCATCCGGATAAAATTTGCGACCAATTAAGCGATGCCATTTTGGATGAAATGTTAAAGCAAGATCCTGATACCCGCGCTGGCATTGAGTGCTATAATACCACCGGTTTGGTTTTGGTGGGAGGCGAAGCCAAAACAAAATCATACGTAAAAATAGATCAAATAGTCAGAGGAGTATTAAAGGATATCGGCTATGATAAGCAAGAATACGGATTTTGCTGTGATGATGTCGGGATATTGGTAACTTTGCATGAGCAAAGTCCGGATATTGCCCAGGGAGTGGAAGAAGACAAGGGCGAATACAAAGAACAGGGGGCAGGCGATCAGGGATTGATGATTGGCTATGCCACCAATGAAACGCCGGAATATATGCCGCTACCGATAGTCCTGGCCCACAAATTAACTAAAAGACTGGCGCAGGTCAGAAAAGAAGGCATCCTTCCTTATTTGCGTCCGGATGGAAAAAGCCAGGTAACCGTAGAATACCACGGTGACCAGGCGGTTAGAGTGGAGACAGTAGTGGTTTCTTCCCATCATAGCGAAAAGGTTAATATGAAAAAATTAAGGGCTGATATCAGGGAAAAAGTGATTGAGCATGTTCTGGGCGATTTAATAGACAAAGATACTAATTTTTATATAAATCCTACCGGTAAATTTGTTTTAGGTGGCCCGCCGGCAGACGCCGGCCTAACCGGCCGGAAAATTATAGTTGACACTTATGGCGGGGCAGTGGCCCATGGCGGCGGCGCTTTTTCCGGCAAGGACGCTTCCAAGGTAGACAGAAGCGGCGCTTATATGGCCAGATATGTGGCTAAAAATGTAGTGGCCGCCGGACTGGCGGACAAGTGCCAGTTGCAGGTGGCTTATGCCATCGGCGTAGCCGAGCCGGTCGGCATTTATATTGACACTTATAATACCAACAAGATTCCTGAAAATAAGATAATTGGTTTAATAAAAAAATATTTTGATTTCCGGCCGAAAGAAATTATCTCCAAATTAAACTTGAAAAAGCCGATTTATCAAAAAACCGCCAGTTATGGCCACTTTGGGCGGAATGGCAAACAGTTTACCTGGGAAAATACTGACATGGCGGAAAAGTTAAGCCAAGAGATAAAAAGAAAAAGACAAAAGTAAAGCTTAGTTTTATGTTTACAGGCATAATAAAAAAAACAGGCATAATAAAAAAGATTAATAAGCGAGCCGGAAAAGTACATTTTACTATTAATGCCGGCAATTATATCAATAAATCAAAAATTGGCGACAGTATTGCTTGCGATGGTGTTTGTTTAACGATTATTAAAATCAATAAAGATAATTTTATTGTTGAATTAATGCCGGAAACATTAAGATTAACCAAGTTTATAAATTATAAAGCGGGAGAAAAAATAAACCTGGAGCTAGGCATTAAAATCGGCGATCGGATTGACGGCCATTTCGTCATGGGGCATGTTGATGGCATCGGTTTAGTTAAAAAAATAATAAAAAAAGGAAAATATAAAGAAATAATAATAAAGGTTCCAAAGAATATAATTAGATATTTGCCCTACAAGGGTTCGGTATCAGTGAATGGCGTAAGTTTGACGATTTCCGGTGTTGGAGCTGGCTGGTTTAAAGTAAGCTTGATATCGCATACTTTAAAAGAAACGAATTTATCAGAATTAAAAGCGGGCAGTAAAGTTAATATAGAGGTGGATATGATAGCCAGATATTTAGAAAAATTATTAAAATAATATGGAAGATAATAAGTTTGGAAAATTAGACGGACATAAATGTAAAATAGCTATTGTGAGAGCCAGATTTAATGAAAATATTACTAATGATTTAGTTAAAGGATCTCAAAAAGCCTTGCAAGAATGCGGAGTTCTTTCTAAAAATATAAAAATATTTTCAGTTCCCGGCTCTTTGGAAATTCCTTTACTATGCCAGGCCTTGGCGCGAAAGAAAAAGTTTAACGGCCTGGTAACCATCGGCGCCGTCATTAAGGGAGAAACGGCTCATTTTGAATATGTGGCCAAAACAGCCTCGGAAGGGATCCTTAGGGTAATGCTTGACCATCATCTGCCCATTACTTTTGGAGTCATAACTGCTTATAATTTAGATCAGGCCAAAAAACGTTCGGAAAACAATAAAAGCAATAAAGGTTTTGAAGCGGCTAAAGCGCTGATAGAAATGATAGCAGTCTTAAGCGGAATTAAATAATTTATGATAAGCTTTGCAGCCAAAGTAATTGCCGGCCGGGGAAGGGGAAAAAGAATCGGTTTTCCGACGGCTAATTTAGACAAAAAAAATTTAGCCATAGATTACGGAGTTTATTTAGTGGCCGTGGAAGCGGCCAAGAAAAATTATTCGGCTCTTATGCATTATGGCGCCAAGCCGACATTTGCCGAGGGCATGGCGCTGGAATTATACATAAAAAATTTTAGCAATTATATTTATAATAAAAATATTAAAGTAAAAATTATAAAGAAAATCAGGGAAATAAAAAAATTTAAGAATAAAGACGAATTAATAAAACAGATTAAAAAAGACATAGAGTATGTTTGATTATTTGCAAAAATATAAAAATTTACCCAAAGATTTGCGGGATAAAATTTCTACGCCGGCGGTTTTATCCATGATTGCCGGATTAGAAAAAAAATATAATGTAAATTTAGCCGCTGTCATCATAAAGGCGGTGGTTAAAGATATTGACGCGAATAATCTGATTAATTATTTTATTCAGGAATTTAAATTAGATCAGATAAAAGCGGCTGCGTTGGCGGATGAATTAAATAAAAAAGTTTTTTCAGAAATATCGGCTTATTTTAATAAAGCCGGTGAGGTTCCGCTTCCTAAGGAGGCGGGAGCTAAAAGCGCAAAGACAGAACAGCCGGTGAGCCAATCGGCTAAAGATATTTTTATCCCGATTTCTAAGATTAATATAGCGGACAAAAAAATAGGCGGAGCCAATTTCTTTTTTTCCGCCGAGGACGAGGAAGAGATTAGAAAATTAGCTAAAAATATGGACGGCAGCATGATTTCCCATTCTAATAAAGAGCAGAAGGAAGAAATAATAAACGAAATTATCAAAGAAGTTAAAATAAATTTTGGTAGCGGATTGCTGGCCAGCCGCTTTAAAGCTATAATAAGAACTTATGTTAGGGGCATAAGGGATAGAGTGGATACGAGAGAATCTTTAATCAAGCCCATAGAACAAGGGGGGCTTTCTTTTGACGAGGAATCAACTGATAAAGTTATATTAATCGCCAATCAGATTATTAAGAAAAGAAATATTAAAATAGCCGCTGACGTAAATCAGAAAAATTTTTCCGGAGATAGACAGCCAATACCAAATCCGCCGCTTCCGGAAGAGTTAAAGCTTAAAACAAATTTAATAAAAGATATTGGCTTAAGGGACATTGCCTATAATTTTAAGGAAAGTTTAAAAAAATCTAAAAATAATGAAAATTTTAGAACATTAGATACCGCCCATGAATTAGCTCCGCTTTTGCCGAAAATAGCAAAGAGCACGCCGATTAAAAAAAATATAGAAGAAGAAAAATTCAAAAAGCAAGCTACCGGCAGTTTTATAATTTCCAAGCCGGAAAATAATAACAAGATAGATGAGCACCCAAGTATTATAAATATCCGCCCCCCTAAAGAATTAATCGGCAAGATTAAAATGGAAGACATAAAGTCAATGCCTAGGGTTATGGGCCCAATAGATGAATTAAGATCAATGAATCTGGTTAATTTTAGGCGCATAAACAACCAGCCCTTCCTGTCTGCTCAAAAAATAAAAGAAAAAATCAGCTTGCTGGAAGAGGAAGAATATGGGAAAAAAATAGAGGGGATAAGGGCCTGGCGCCAAAGCCCATTGTATAAATTATATTTAAGCATCGGCCAAGAAAGCATTAGCAATAACAAGCCGATTAATGCTATAATAGAGGAAAGAAAAGATAAAAATAATATTTATTTAACCGGCCAAGAATTTGAAGCTATAATGGATTTAAATAAAAGCTTAAGATTTTAAATTTTATGCGGCAATTTACCGTTCCCCAATTTATTGACGTGGAAGATAAAATTATCGGGCCAATTACCACCCGGCAGTTTATTTTATTATTAGTGGAAGCGGTTTTTATAGCTATTTTTTATAAAATTTCTGATTTTGCCCTGTTTATTTTTTTAACGGTTATAAGCTTGATAATTTGCATTACCTTCGCGTTCGTGAAAGTTAACAGCCGTCCGTTTCATTTTTTTGTCTTGAATTTGGCGCAAACGATAAGCCGTCCGAGCTTGAGGGTTTGGAATTATACATTTAGAAAAATTGAAATAGAGCGCGAACAAGACATGGCGGGAACAAAATTAATAAAAGAAAGCAATTTGCCCGCAGCCAAGAATATAACTTCAAGATTAGCTGAATTATCCCTAATAGTTGATACTCAAGGGGCTTATAAAGGAGAAGCTAAAGGAAGTAATATTATTTTAGATTCTTCAAAAAGCGCGAATATTTAATAATAGCCAGCATTATTTATGCCCAATAATAATTTAGCAAGAAATAAAGTAAGCGCTTCTACCCAGCGCTATTTGGATATAGCGGAAATAAAGAAAGACACGGTGCTTATACGCGATGGGTCCTTGCGGTCAGTAATTTTAGTATCCAGTATAAATTTTTCATTAAAAAGCGAAGATGAACAAAATGCCATTATCTCCGCTTATGTCAGTTTTTTAAATAATATTGATTTTCCCCTGCAAATCGTAATTCAATCCCGGGAATTGAATATAGAAAATTATTTAAACGATTTATTAATAAAAGAAAAAGAACAAACTAATGAGCTTTTAAAAATGCAAACAACCGAATATATCAGATATTTGGAAGAATTGATAGCTTTGGGAAAAATAATGAACAAGCATTTTTATATAATCATATCCTACAGCCCCATAATCAGCGATCGCAAGAATTTTTTATCTTCTTTTATTGAAGTTTTTAATCCCAACCGCATAATAAAATTAAAAGAGGAAAAATTCTTGCAAAGCCGGGCCAAGCTTAATCGGAGAGTAGAAAATGTAATTTCCGGATTGGCATCTATCGGCCTAAACGCGGTAGAATTGGACACCCAAAGTTTGATTGAGCTTTATTATAATACTTACAATCCGACCACATCGGCTAACCAAAAGATGGTAGATATTAAGAAGATGCGTTTTAAAAATTAATTATATTTTTATAGATAATAAAAAAGGCGTTTATGAAAAAATTTTACAGTTTTTATAAATATGTTTAATTTAAATAAATTTAAAAAACAAGCTAAAAAAGATCAGGCAGCCAAAGCCGCTGGAAGTTTAGCAGCCCCCAAAGGCATTTATGCAGAAACAGAATTAACCAAAGAAATGATTGAGGGAGAAAAGGCTTATCGGCGCGGCACTTTAACCGTTAGGGATCTAATCGCGCCTTCAGCCATGAAAATCAATTCCAATTACCTTAGGTTGGGAGAGAAATTTATCAGAACCCTGTTTGTTATTAATTATCCGCGGTATATCAGCGTCGGCTGGTTTTCACCGATTATAAATTTAAGCACTACTCTTGATATTTCTATGTTTTTTTATCCTATTAATTCGGCGATAGTATTAAAGCAATTAAAAAATAAAGTTGGCAACCTGGAAGCGCAAATTATTTCCGACGCGGAAAAGGGTGCGGCCAGAGACCCTTTGCGCGAAACCGCTTTGCGCGACATAGAAGCTTTGCGCGACGCTTTGACCCAGGGTACGGAAAAATTTTTTCAATTCGCGTTATATGTCAGCATTTACGCAGATGATTTAGAGAGTTTGGACAAATTAACCGAAGAAGTGGAAAATATTATCGGCGCCCGTTTGGTTTTTTCCAAACGCGTGCTCTTTCAAGCGGAGCAAGGATTTAATTCAACCATGCCGCTAGGCAATGATGAATTATTTATTTCCTTTAATTTAAATTCCTCGCCGGTGGCATCATCTTTCCCGTTTATGTCCTCGGAGCTCACCAGCGATAATGGAGTTTTATACGGTATCAACAGGCATAATAACAGCTTGATTTTATTTGATAGATTCAGTTTGCAAAACGCCAATTCGGTTGTTTTCGCCACTTCCGGCGCCGGCAAAAGTTATGCCATTAAATTAGAAGTATTGCGCTCTTTAATGATGGGTACGGAAGTGATTATTATTGATCCGGAAAGGGAATACAGCCATTTATCAGAAGCGGTCGGCGGAACCTATATAAACATATCTTTATCTTCGGAGAATAAGATTAATCCTTTTGACTTGCCTCGTTCTATCGGAGATGATTCCAAAGCCGGAGATATAATCAGGAGCGCGGTTATTACGGCTAAAGGCTTGATTAGGCTAATGCTGGGAGAATTAACCCATGCGGAAGATTCTATTATTGATCGGGCCTTGATTGAGACATATACTAAAAAAGATATTACGGCCGAAAGCGATCTATCCAGCATAGATCCGCCGATTATGCGCGATCTGCAGAATATATTGGAAGACATGGAAGGGGGCGCTGATTTGGCTTTAAGATTGCGTAAATATACCGAAGGAACTTTTTCCGGCCTTTTTAACAGCCCAACCAATGTTATTATGGATAATATGCTGGTTTGTTTTTCTGTCCGGGATTTGGAAGATGAATTAAGGCCGATAGCCATATATATGATTATAAATTATATTTGGAACGTGGTGCGTAGCGAGATGAAAAAAAGAATTTTAGTCATTGACGAGGCTTGGTGGCTGATGCAGCATGAAGACAGCGCGAAATTTATTTTTGCCCTAGTCAAGCGCTGCCGCAAATATTACCTCGGCGTGACCACCATTACCCAGGATGTCAATGATTTTTTAACTTCCATTTACGGGCAGGCCATAGTCACCAATTCTTCTTTGCAGCTTTTATTAAAGCAATCTCCCGCTTCCATGGATTTAGTGCAGAAGACTTTTGTTTTAACCGAAGGAGAAAGATATTTATTGTTTGAATGCGGAGTAGGCGAAGGCATCTTTTTCGCCGGTTCCAGGCATGCGGCCATTAAAGTAGTGGCTTCCTACACCGAAGACCAGCTGATCACCTCTGACCCCCGGCAGCTTTTAGAAATTGAGGAAGCAAAGAAAGAATTCGCCGACAGCCTGGAGAATGAAGGCGATGC
>Ga0210017_1000915_pt1 | contig 25616 bp, 27 predicted proteins | sample CryGeyCG2014_020_FD_183966 | JGI IMG/M metagenome (GOLD analysis project Ga0210017, IMG submission 183966) | Groundwater microbial communities from aquifer - Crystal Geyser CG08_land_8/20/14_0.20 (SPAdes) (version 2) | ecosystem: Environmental > Aquatic > Deep subsurface > Groundwater | place... | reverse complement strand
CAGCATCTGAGCAATCTCTGGCTACTCCACTACATGCCCCAGTTGTACAGACATCGTTGAGCGTACAGAATTTGCCATCGTCACAAGTTATACCATCTGCTACTGCGGTATTTGAGCAGTAAGCATCAGTAGTTCCTGGATTGACGCAAACATCAGCTGTACAAGAATTTGAATCGTCACAATCGGAATCAAATGAACAGGCTATTACCGGAGCCGGACTCCAACCTAAAGCGGCATAAGCATCAACTAATCCATAACCATAGGTATTGTTCGGACATGTCCCACCTAAACATTCAGTAGTTCCTTGAAGAGCAACTCTTACTTCATCAGGAGTGGTGGCGTTTCCATTAGCAAGCACTAAGGCAGCAGTTCCAGCTACATGGGGAGCGGCCATTGAAGTTCCCTGGAAGAAATAATAGGCAAAACTACAGAGTTGGCGAGAACTGGCAAAAGTTTGCTGTAAAACTCCATCAGCATAGCCATCATTATTTAGATCTACATCGTTGTTTCCACCTGGAGCAACTAAATCCAAGCTAGGACCATAATTGGAATAGGGGGCCTTTGTCTCGTCATACTGAGTTGCACCGACGGCAATGACATAGTCATCGTAAGCTGCTGGATAAAGACAAGTTGACTTATTGTCATTGCCACAAGCAGCAACGACAGTTACTCCTTTACCGTAAGCATGGGCAACAGCATCTTTTATGGTTGTAGAATCAGAAGTTCCACCCAAACTAAGATTAATCACTTTTGCTCCATTATCAGCAGCATAACGAATTCCTGAGGCAACATTGGCATAGGTACCACTACCTCTGCTGTCTAAAACCTTCACTGGCATCAAAGAGGTATTAAAAGCTACGCCAGCCACTCCCAAAGAATTGTTAGTGCTCTGGGCAACTGTTCCAGCCACATGGGTGCCATGACGGTTATCATCATTGGGATGTTCGTCTCCATTGACAAAATCATAACCTGGTACAAAGAAAGTATTAGCTAAATCCGGAGCCAAACAATATTTGCCATAAGTTTCGTAGGCAATTCCAGTATCAACAATGGCTACTATCACACCTTGACCAGGGGTGCCAGGTGCTCCCAATAATTCCCAGGCTTCTTCCATTTGAATTCCACCATAAACCGGATTATCTAAGTGCCACTGATAACCGTAATAAGGGTCATTAGGAACCCACTGGGCATAGGCAATATAGTTTGGCTCAGCATAAACTACATCTGCTCTCTTTGAATATTCCTTTATTTTTTCTCCAACCTTTCCTTCGGGAACTTTAAGAACTCGAAATGGCTCTTTATCTCCTTTGAACTTAACAATAATTTCATCTGAAACATACTCAGCCTTACCAATACCATTATCGGATTCCTTCACGTCAAGAGGAGGTTTAGCCGTAACTACTCCAGCTACGACTAAGCCAACCAAAGCAATCGAACCCAGAATTATTAATCCAATTTTAATTTTTCCCATATTTTAAATTAAAATTTAAAAATATCGACCTTTAATAGATTTTAACTCCTACTTTTATTCTATTTCATCAAATCGCCTTGTCAAATAGTCTTATTTACAAAGTTTTAAAAGTTCTTTGGCGTTTTCTACGGCATAGCCATAAGCAACGTTTAAAATAAATCTACTTACCTTTCTTTAATTTTAAAAATTCCTCTGGTGAAATTTGGAAACTCTCAAATATAGATTTTAAGGTTTTCCTTTTTAAATCGCCTGACTGATGAGGAATGATTGCTACTCTACCATCGCTTGGTCTTCCCCATATCTCGTGGTCGCCTTTAGCCATTTTATAAAAAGAAAAGCCAAGTTTCTTGGCTACTCTAATAACATCGCGATACTTTGCCACAGGAAAACGGGGCATAAGATTATTTAACTACTGCAACATTTAAATCACTAAGTATTTTCCTTTTCTCAATGCTTACTCGAGGAATAGAAAATTTCCTTACATGTTTCTTTTTGTATTCCAAAACAATTTTAATTACATCCTTTAAATTATCTACAGCTTCTTCAATAGTTTTCCCTTCAGCGTAACAGCCCTGTAAAGAAGGACAAACAGCTAAAAAACCGCCTTCTTCACAAACTTCAATTTTAATTGGATAAAGATAAATTTGCTTCATATTTTTATTTTAACTAATTGGAAACAGAAGTCAATGGTTTATTTACAAAGTTTCAAAAGTTCTTTGGCGTTTTCGATGGCGTAGCCGTGAAAATCGTTATTAAAATAACAATAAACATCTAAGCCTTGTTTCAACCATTTTTTGATTTTTTGAGCTAAGGAGCTTAGCTCCTTTTTTGTATATTTTGAAGAAAATAAAACTTTTGAGCCATGCATTCTGATATAAACAAAATCGGCAGTCACCACTTCGGCTTTTGGATAAGACGGCGAGTCGGCAATTACCCAGGCAGCATTATATTTCTTAAGAAGTTGGTAAGCCGTTTCATCGCACCAACTTTTATGTCTGAATTCGAAAGCGTATTGATAATTCTTCGCTAAAATTTTTAAAAAAGCTTCGAGGCGTTTTAAATCAGCTCGAAAACTTGGAGGAAATTGGAATAAAATCGGGCCGAGTTTTTCTTTGAGATTTAAGGCGTTTTCTAAAAATTGCTGCCAGGCTTCTTTAACTCCGTTTAACCTTTTAATGTGAGTGATAAAACGACTGGCTTTGACAGCAAATAAAAAATCCTCGGGCGTCTGATTATACCAATTTTGGTAAGTGCTCGGCCGAGGCAAATGATAAAAAGAGTAATTTATTTCAGCAGTTTTAAAGTGTTGAGAAAAATATTTTAACTTGTCTTTTGATGGTAGATCTTCAGGATAAAAAATACCTTCCCAATCTGAATAAACCCAACCAGAAGTACCGATAAAAAGTTTGCTTGGCTTTCTCATCATCGAATAACAAATTTATCTTTAAGAAAAGCGGTGATTTGAGAGCCAACCTCTGGAGCAGACCAAAAATATTCATGTCCTGGCGCCCGAAAAGCTAGAGCAAATCTAAGATGTTCACCTTTTAGTTTTGAAAAAATCCATCTAAAAGGAGTTTTAACTAAAGAGAAAAGCAAAGCTTTTACTTCCCCTACTGACAAGCTATCTTTTCCATTATTGGTTAGTCGAAGAGTATTTTTTGATTGGAAATTTTCGTGCCAAAAAGGGACACCAGCCTCAATTCCGTAAACTGAATCTCTAACCTCTCCAGAAAGCTTTTCCATCGTTTTTTCAACAAAGGCGCCACCGCTGGAGAGCCCAGCGACAATGATTTTTTTATCTGGCAAGCTTTCTGCCAAAAACTCCAAATCTTCAGCCAGAGTATCCGACGAAGAATTAAAAAAATTTAGAAAATCTTTAGCGCTGGCTATTTTCCCTGATAGAGTGTTTTTTGTCCTCTGGTAAGGAATAACTATTGAATCATAACCATAGCCATTAAGAGTTTTTTGAATCTCTTCAACAATTGGAGCGAAATCTTCTGCTTTTTCAAAAGGCGTATTGCCCCAGCCACCAGAATTAAAAATGATAATGACATCGCTATTTTTAGCCGCTTCTAAAACTTCTTGAGGTTGAAAACTATCCGGAATAACTTCCGACCCAAAAAGAAAAAATAAACCTCCAAAAACCACGCTGACCAGGATAAGCTGTTTTGCTGTTTTCATTTCTGATGAAATTTTTTATCGAGGGCTTTTATAAATTCAAGTAAAAGAGGATCATCAAAAAATTCTCTTGCCCACAACCACCAAGGGCCGAGTGGAGGGTTTTTATATTTTTTCCAATATTCGAGAGCTTGCAAAAAATTTTCCGCACGATCAGCCTGACGGAAAAATCTTCCTTCTGGACTTAAACCTTTTTCATAATCTAACCAAAGATTTCTTATTTCTTTTTTAAAACGAGCTGGTAATTTTGAAATAAGTTTTTCTAAAGCCCTTCTTTCTTTCTTTAGCTTATCGATAGCTCGCTTCTTCCTTTCAGTAATCGGAAACCTCGGCCAGATTTTCATTAACTCTCTGAGCTTTTTTTTACTTCTGGGTAAAATAGAATCATAGGGAGTTATATCTCCCGCATAGACTTCACATAAATCGTGGATTAAAGCCATTTTAATAAGTTTCTCTAAGTTAAGCCCTTTTTTCTCCCCCCCCAAAATCCAGCTCATTATCGCCGTTCGAAAAATGTGCTCAGCGATACTCTCTGGGTTTTTTATTTGGTTTATCACCCATCCTCGCCGAGGCATCTTCTTTAACTTTCCAATTTCAATAAAAAAATCGAGAAGTTCCTCCATACAACTTTAATTTATCATATTTTATTCAAACAAAAAAGAGAGGAAAACTCCTCTCTGAAATAGAAGGGAATAAAATTTTCTTAGCTAATTCTGTATTTTATCTTCTTTATTTTATAAACCGTTTGAATGGGTGAAGAAACAACAACTTCATCACCAATTCGGTGACCTAAAAGCGCCTGGCCAACTGGGGACTCGTTAGAAATTTTTCCCAAAGATGGGTTAGCTTCTAAAGAACCAACGAGAGTAAATTCATCCCTTTGACCGTCTACTTCAACTATTACTTGAGCTCCCAAATTTATAATATTTTGTTTTTCTTTTGAAGGAAGTTGAATTAATTCAGCATTTTTAAAAATATTTTCTAGCTCGGCTAACCTCACTTCCAAAAAACTTAAATCTTCTTGAAAAGAAAGGTATTCTGGGTTCAAATCTTCCGAATGCCAAATCTTAGGTATTTCACCTTTAGTTTTGGAAAACTTAAGACTCTTTAAGTCTGCGTACTCTTTTTTTATTCTTTCTAATCCTTCTTTAGTTAAGTAAAACTTTTTTTCTTCCGCCATGGTTATGACTTTATTTTAGTTTTTCAAGAAAACTTGTCAAGACCTTTTAAAAAATTTACTAAAAACGGCTTTTTACTTTATTTTCGAAAGTTTTTTACAGGTAATGCTTATTTTATTATACCAAGATAGTTTGTCAAGAGCAACCCTTGATTTATCCACAGGAAAAATAAAATTGCCATTGGGGCAATTAAAATTATTAAAAATAATCTTTTAGGTAATGGGTGGGTTCCAACCTTTAGGAATTATGGGCAATTCTCCTACATTAACCTCAATGTGTTTGACCTCCGGCTCTGACCTTATTTCTTTTGCAATGAAGTTTTCTATACTTTCTAAATTGGGAGTGGCTATACTAACCATTAAGTTATATCTTCCAGAAGTTTTAACTAAATGGTAAACCAAAGGAGATTTTTCAAATTTTTCTATGAGACGGGAAATTGTGTTGTTGTCTGCTTCAACGATAACGTGAGCGCTTACTGAATAAACTTTCTCCATATTCAATAATCCCTGAATTTTTAAAACTCCTTCATCTATCAATCTTTCTACTCGATTTTTAATCCCTACCGGGCTCAACCCAGTTTTTTTAGCAATTTCAACGAAAGATTTTCTTCCATCCTCAGAAAGGGCTTGAATAATTTTTAAATCTATCCCATCTATTCTTTCCAAGCTCCAGGGAGCATAAGCAGAGTAACCCTCTACCGAAAAATCAGCCAATCCCGTCCTGTCGCACAAAACCGCGTATTTGATATCTTTTATTTTAAACTTATCTTTTTTAAGCCGCATTGTTTCCATGGCACGTTTATAACCCTTACCAGTAATAATATCATTATCAACCAATAATACCTTTCTTCCTCTTACTTTTTCTTCCTCTAATCCTTTTCCGTCATCCTCCATGGTGGTAAAAACCACATTCGCTCTTTCTTTTTTGAGCCATTGGTAAAGCCCTTCTCCGTAAAAAACTCCGTCATCTTCCAGTCCTATGACGCAACCTCGGTCTCTCCCGAAATATTTTTTGACATCTCGGCCAAGGCCGGCTACTAATTTTTGAATTGGTTTAAATTTTAAGAGAATATCTGTCGGCATATTTTTTAACATATTGTTTTATCAACTCATCTCTAAGTTCTGGGGTAGTAGCCGCAATTAATAAGCCTACCTTATCATGCTGTCTTCCTGGAAGAAACTCATAATCTTTGTAAGAACCATCCGAATTAACACTAACAACTGAACAGCCAGCAGTTTTAGCAATCGGAAAACCAGGATCAATTTCTGAACGTGGTTCGTTAAACATAACGTAGGCATCAACTAAACCCGAGGCTAAATACGCATAAATAAATGAACCACCTTGAGGATACAAAAGTCCCTTGGGGTGCAAATTTTTAATTAAATCCCCGAAAATGTCAAGAAATTTCTCTGAATATAAAGATTTCATTAAATAACTGGCTAAAACTACGGGTTCTGTTAGTTTTTTCCTGGCGGCGGGCTTAATTTTCCTTTTCTCACCAGTCTTCATATCTAACAAGTAATTTTGACCACTATTCATAACATAAAATTTTTCATTTAAAATATCGGCAATACCAGTAGCAATAGGGTTTCTTTTTTTGTCATAAAAACTCAAGGCAGTATACCAATTGTGCTCAAAACCCTTCAGAAAAAGAGCTGAGCCATCAAAAGGATCAATGGCACCATAAAGATGGTTTCCATTTTTAATATCCCTGGCTTCCGGTTCAGAAAAAACAGTTGCCTTTATATTATATTTTTTTAATAATTGCTCTAAAATCTCCTCACCTACCCTATCAATGCCGATTTCAATATCTTCGGGTCTATTTATCACCTCACCTAAAACCTGCCGACCATCTCCTTTAGCTGCTTTTTTCCTAACCTCTTTGGTAGTTTCAGTTAAATATTCAATTAATAAGTCTTTAATGCTTTGTTTTTGCATAACTTTTATTTTACTTCCCTAAGAGAAAGTGTCAAGGGCCTTGATAAACCTTTCGGTGTCTTCTAAAGTCCCGATGGTTACTCTCACTGCTTCCTTTCCATCGGGAGATAGTTTGGGTCTAACTAAAATACCTTGAGATTTTAAGCCCTCAATTAATTTTTGTGAATTTGTCACTCTTAAAAGTAAAAAATTAGCAGCACTCGGGTAAAAGAAAATCCCTTTTTTTCTTAAAAATTGCTCTAATTTCGGCTTAGATTTTTCCATGACTTCTTTGATATAATCCTCCACATATTTTGGATCTGATAGGGCAGCTAAAATGGCAGCTTTGGCAAACATGTTTACATCATATGGTCCCCGAATTTTTTTTAACTCTTGGATATTTTCTTCTTGGGATAAAACATAACCCGTCCTTAAAGAGGGTAAACCAAAAACTTTAGCGAAGGTTCTGACAATAAAAAGATTATCATATTTATCAATTAAATTTTTAGCCGTTAACCCGGAAAAATCAAAACAAGCTTCGTCATGCAAAACAGCGACGTCTTTTTCTCTGGCTTTTTTGAAAATTTTTTCTACATCCTCAATGGAAGTTAAAACTCCCAAGGGATTATTGGGATTACAAATTATAACTAATTTTACTTTCTTGTCTTCAAGCAAATTGAGAACTTGCTCAAGAGGAAAGATGCCATCCTCTACTCCATAAACAGGTTCTAAAACTTCTGCTCCCTGAATACCGGCTGATTGATAATGCATGGCAAAAGAGGGAAAGGGAATGATAACCTTATCCCCGGGGTCTAAATGAGCCCGGCAAATAACATCAATTCCTTGGTCAGCGCCATTAGTTACCATAACCTGCCCATCTTTCACCTCAGCATATTGAGCGATTTTTTCTTCTAAATCCCCATACTCTGGATAAACCTGTAATCTTCCCGAATCAATAAATTTTTTTAAGGCCTCTCTGACTTTTGGAGAGGGCTCAATAGTTCTTTCATTAAAATCTAAAAGTAAATAATCTTTTTCAGATCTCCCTTCTATCGGCGGATTATAATGCCCCATTTTTTTAATTCTTTCTTTAACCATAAGTTGGCAGAGGTCTGTCCTCTACTAAATTAACCCTTTAGTTGAAGGTAATTCTTTTAAAATTCTTTTTTCTTTTGAGCAGGCAATTTTCATTGCCTTGCCAAAAGCTTTAAAAATTGATTCGGCTTTGTGATGCTCATTTTCACCAGATAATACTCTAATATGTAAAGTTGCTTCTAAATGTCTAACAAATCCCCAGAAAAATTCTTTAATTAAATCTGATTCTAAATCACCAATTTTTTGTTTTTTAAACTTGCAATCAAAGCTCAAAAAAGCCCGGCCAGAAACATCAACAGCTACCACTGAAAGAGCTTCATCTAAAGGAAAGACAAAATAACCGGCCCGATTAATTCCTTTTTTGTCGCCCAATGCCTCTTTAAAAGCTTCACCGAGAGAAATTCCAATATCTTCCACTGTATGATGCTGGTCTATTTCAACATCGCCTGTGGCTTTTATTTTTAAATCAAAAAGGCCATGTCTGGCGAAGTTGTCTAAAAGATGATCCAAAAACGGAATGGGAGTTGAAATATCAGCTTTCCCCTTTCCGTCGATATTTAACTCTATTTTTATATCTGTTTCTTTTGTTTTTCTCTGAAGAGAAGCTTTCCTTGGCATATATATTATTTTAACACGATTTGACAATCTCTCAAAGAATACTTAGAGTAAAGAAGATAGTCCTTTGGTATTCTATTTAAAGAAATCTGCAGGAGGTGCCGCGTGAAAGGAGAAATCCGAGGATTCCTTATCGACAGAGACGGGGTTCTAACCGTCACAGATGGAAAAATCCCCTGGCAACACGAGCTGGGCCGCCGCCGAGTCTACAATTATGTCCAGATGGGAAATCGAGGCAAGTTCCCGAAAATAGGAATCTGTACCGGCCGAGAGTATGGTTCAACAGAGTCCACCCTCTTTGATATTGGTATTCCCAACTGGTGGTCGATCATCGAGAGTGGAGTATTCCTGTTTAATCGGTGGACTAAACAGGTCCGGGAAAATCCAGCCCTTACTCAGGAAGTGAAAGAAGTTTTTCAGGAAATCTCTCAACTAAGAATCCCTAGAATTCTTAGCCGATATCCAAACGATCTCTTCCTTTATCCTGGGAATCAAATTTGTGTAGCGATTGAGCTTAAAGAAGGGGCGAACTTTAACATTGAACAAGCCTATGAAGAAATTTTAGAAGAGGTTAGGGATTTGGTGAAAGGTAAGTTAGTAACCATTCACCCTTCCTCTATCGCAGTTGATCTCAGCCCTGCTAATATCGATAAGGCATCTGGCGTGAGGTTTCTCTGCGAGACAGAGGGAATAGATCCTGCCGACCTTTTTGGTATTGGAGATTCTCCGGGCGATTTCCCTCTTTTTGCTGCCGTAGGGCATATTGGTTGTCCTGCTAATGCTACCTTTAAGTGCAAAGAAGAAGTGACAAGAAGGGGTGGAATTATTTCCAATAAACCATACGCGGCAGGTGTTGCAGATATACTTTATCGTGTCACGGGAGTTAGATGGTCCTAACTCCTTTTTTATTTTCTTTTGAAAGAAAACAATAGAGTTTCAGAATGCCCTTGGCTCTTTTTAAAACATAATTTTTGAAGTATTTTTTCTCTTTTTTGTTTTTTACACTAAAATAACGGACTATCCCCCACCAAAACATCACCAAGATTGCCGCTATTGCTGACCAATAAATTTGTTTCCTGTCGAGGGGTTTTTTATATATTTTATCTGCAACTTTTAAAAATTTTTCGAAAAGTTCTAAAGTAATAGGAGGGTTGCGAAAAAGATTGTCCGCAAACAAAAACCCAAAGTCATAAAAAATTCCTCCTTTGATATTCTGGCCGGCGTATTCAAAATCTAAAAGAAAAATTCTACTATTTTTTCCGATTAAAAAATTTTGGAAAATGAAATCATTGTGAGTAGAAATCCCTTTTTTAAGAGGGGAAATTTTTCTCTGGGCTTCTTTTTCAAGTTTTTCAAAATTTAGAACAGTTTTTTTATCGATGAGCAGCCAAAGAGAATATTTTTTAGTAGCTAAGCGATATTTCTCTATCTCGTCTCGAAAGACATTATATTTATTTTTAAATTTAACCCCGCTGGTATGAAAGATATGAAACATCCGAGCTAATTTCTCTTGGTATTCTCCCTTTCTAATGAATAAAGACATTGTAAATAATTTTCCTTCAATATATTCTGTCACCATTGTGCCATCGGGCAAAATAAAAATCTTCTTGCTCTTTGGCTGGAGGATATTTTTCTTATGTAATATATAAATATAATATTTTGGCAAAATTTTTCTCAACTTTTGGTCGCGACTCAAGGCAAAAATATTCTTTGCTTCAACCTCCCTATCAACAATATCTTTTCTTTCCCAGGGAAGTCGAACAAAAAACTTCTTGTTCTCATATTCAACTATCCAATTTCTGTTTGTCTGCCCCCCAGCTTTTTTAACCCTTATCTTTTCTGGTCGCCAATCTTTATTTAATCGGCGAATTAATTTAATATCTTTAATCATTTTTTAACCTCTTTTCAATAGATTTTTTGTGGGCATTTAAGCCTTCCAATGAGGCAAATTTTGTAGCGATTTTAGCTAATTTTTCAGCTCCATCTCTCGTAATGTATTGATAGGTTTGAATTTTAATAAAATCTTTTACTGATAATCCTCCAGCGTACCTCGAAGTTCTGTCAGTTGGAAGGACATGGTTTGGACCTGAACAATAATCGCCGAAGGCCACGGCGGAATATGCGCCAAGGAAAAGGGAGCCATAATTTCTCAGTTGATTGAGATATTTTCTTGGATTTTTCACTTGAAGCGACAGGTGCTCTGGTGCAATTTCATTAGCAATTTTAATTGCCTCTTTTAAATTTTTAACTAAAATTTCTTTCTCTTTCCGTAAAGATTCTCTAATAACCTCTTTTGTGGCTATTTTATCTAATTGAGTTTTTAATTCTTTATTTACTTCTTTTATTAAATCTTTTGAATCTGAAATTAAAAATATCTTAGTATTTACATCGTGCTCTGCCTGGGCTAATAAATCGGCAACAATAAATTCGGGGTTAACAAACTTATCAGCAATAACTAAAATTTCACTTGGACCAGCTAAGAGATCAATCCCACAATCTCCAAAAACTTCTTTTTTAGCTTGGGTGACATAGATATTTCCCGGACCAACAATTTTATCTACCCTGGGAATGGTTTCTGTTCCATAAGCCAGGGCAGTGATTGCCTGGACTCCACCCACATTAAAAATTAAATCAGCCCCAGATAGGTCGGCAGCCACTATTGTTACTGGTTTTATTTTTGGCGAACAAACAATAACTTCTTTTACCCCAGCCACTTTAGCTGGAATTATACACATTAAAGCAGTCGAGGGTAAAGGATATCTCCCTCCCGGAACATAAGCCCCTATTTTTTCAATTGGGACTATCTTTTGGCCAACTGTTATGCCATTTTTTGCATATTCAAAATCTTTAAAATTCTCCATTTGCCGCTTGGCAAATCTTTTGATATTAGTTGCTGCCGTTTTAATTGCTCCAATTGTGTCTTTATCAACTTCTCTATAGGCCTGTTTTATTTCTTTTTTGCTGACTCCAAAATTCTTTAATTTCAACTTATCAAAAATGGCTGTATATTTCCTAACAGCCATATCACCTTCTCTTTTAACTGCGTCAATTATTTGTTTAACTGAATCCATGTTTTTACCTTGAGACTCGGTGGGTGGGTTGGAGTCCATTAAATTAAGAAACTATTTTGCTTACTGGAAATTCAACTATCCCTTGGCAACCCATTCTTTTTAACTTTGGAATTAATTCTCTGACGCTTTTTGCTTCGCAACCTATTGTCACATCGTACCAGTTCTCGCTAGCTAATTTTCGAATAGTTGGCACTTTCAATTTTGGTAAGATTTTTAAAATTTTATTTAATTTCTCCCCGGGAATATGCATCATTAAATTTACAACTTCCTCGCCCCTAACTGCTCCTTGAAGCAAGAGAGAGATGTCTTTTATTTTTTCTCTTTTCCATTCATCCTGCCAAGCAGCCTTATTAGTAATTAATTTTGTTGAACTTAAAAAAACCGTGTCTAAAATTTTCAAATTATGAGCCCTTAGGGAAGCTCCGGTTTCAGTTACATCAACGATAGCATCGGCAAATCTTGGAGGTTTCACCTCGGTTGTGCCCCAAGAAAATTCAACTCTGGCTTTAACTTTATTTTTCTTTAAATAATCTTTTACTAAATTAATTGCCTCAGTTGAAATTATTTTTCCTTTGAGGTTTTTTATTGATTTTATTTTTGAATCCTGAGGAACCGCTAAAACCCACCTGACTTCCTTTATCTTTTGTTTGGCGTATTTCAAATCACAAACCTCAATCACTTTTGCCTTCGATTCAAAAATCCAATCATCACCCGAAATACCTAAATCTAATTTTCCTTTCTCTACATATTTTGGAATTTCCTGGGGTCTCAATAAAAAGCATTCAATTTCCGGGTCATCAATCTTTAAAAAATATCCCCTTTCGGGGACATCAATATCAAATCCGGCTGATTTAAAGACTTTTAGAGTATATTCTTGAAGAGAACCTTTAGGAATGCCCAATTTTATTTTTTGGCTTTCCATTTTAGAGCACAACTTTATTCAGGGGGAATTCGACAATATCAGTGCAGCCAATTTTTTTCAGTTTAGGAATAATATTTCTTATTTCTTTTTTATCTGCCACCGTAAGAACATCAAACCAATTTTCTCCTCGCAAATGAGTGACGGTTGGCTTTTTTAAAGATGGCAAAACTTTAAGAACTACTTCCATCATTTCATTTGAAGCATGAAGCATTAAACCTGCGTATTCCTGGGCCAACCTTGCTCCTTTAAGTAAATATCCCAAGCTCTCAATTTTCTCTTTTTTCCATTTATTTTTTAAGACTTTTTCATTAGCAATTAAAATGACTGAGCTTTCGAAAATGGTCTCTATAATTCTTAAATTGTAAGCTTTCAAATAATTTCCAGTTCTTGAAAATTCAATAATGGCATCGGCCACAACGCCAGCTAATGGTTCGTTAAGAGCATCGGAATATATAATCTCAGCTGGAACCATATTTTTTTCTAAGAATCTTCTAGCAATATTTGGAACTCTGGTGACGATTTTCTTTCCATCAAGGTCTTTTATTGATTTAATGGCTGAATCTTTAGGTACTGCTATCACAATTTTTGTTTTACTCGGAACCGGTTTGAGAAATTCTAGATTACAAATTTGGACTATCTTGGCCTGGGCTTCTAAAACCGAGGCTTCAGTTGATATACCGGCATCTAAAAAGCCCTTTTCAATAAATGAGACCATTGCTACTGGTCTGATGAGTATACATTCAATCTCTGGATCGTCAATTTCAATTTTTTGGAAATTCTCATCAAAATTAATATCATAACCTGCCGCTCCAAAAAGTTCGAGGGAATCTTTTTGCCAGGCTCCGATTGGAAAGCCGAATTTTAGTTCATTTTCCTTTGACATATTTTTTTGAAATTTTTTGATAGGCTTTTCTAAATGGAACCCCTTTTTCCACTAATTTATAAACTCTCTCGGTGGCGTAGATTTCTTCGGTTAAACCCTTTTTGCATTTTTCTTCATTAACTTTTAGATTTTCAATTATCAATTTTGCAATTGATAAACTTTTTTTTGTTATCTCCAATGCCCTCATTGTCGGCTCCTTGGTAAGTTGTAAGTCCCGATTATATCCTGATAAAAGATTACCAATGAGCGTTTTAATTTGAGATTCGTAAGAAAGAATAGTGTAGTATTTTGCCCTTAATAATTCTAAAACATCGGGGTTTTGCTTTTGGGGCATGATAGAGCTGCCGGTACAAAATTCTGGGGGTATTTCAAAATAACCTAATTCCGGTATGGTAAATGTAATCAAATCATTAGCCATTTTGTTTAAATCAAACATTACTTGACTTAAACTATGTAAGATTGTTGATTCAAACTTACCTCTACTGTTTTGAGTATAAATAGGATTTTTTTGAATCTTTTTAAACCCGAGCAATTTGGAAACATATCTTCTATCAACTTTTATGGGGAGTTCATATCCCACTCCTGTTCCCAATGGTGATTGGTTTACCAATTTAAACACGAAATTTATTAATGTTAAATTATCCTCCATCGACTCAATAAAAGAATCCCCCCAAAGCGCGATTGAGGAGGGCATTGCTTTTCTAGTATGGGTATAACCAGGTAGTTTTATTTTCCCATATTTTTTAACGAATTCTCTCATTGCTTCAATGAAATCTCGTATCAATTTCATACAATTTTCCAAATCATCTTTATAACATAATCTCAAAGCAGTCAGTACTTGATCATTTCTTGATCTTCCAGTATGGATTTTCTTTCCTAAATCTCCCAATTTTTTTGTTAGATAATTTTCAATGGCGGTGTGGCAATCTTCCTCCTCTTGTAAAATCTTAAATTTACCAACTTTTGCAAGTTGAATAATGTTATTGAGTTCTTTAACAATTTTTTTTACCTCTTCTTCCTTAAAGACACCGATTTTACCAAGCATCTCGGCATGGGCCATAGAACCAATGCAGTCATATTTAACCAGTTTTTGGTCCAAAATATAATCTTCTCCAACCGTAAAATCCTCGATTTCCTTATTCAATTTATAGACATTCCAAAGTTTCATACAAATTTAATTTTAACCCATCGCTAAAACTAAGTAAAATATACTAAACAAAAATCTTCCTCGAGGTCTTGAAATTATTTCTTTTATTTATTTTCTAATTTTTTCTTTCGAAGGATATGATTTATCAGCCGGATGGCATTTATCTTTATGAAGCCGATGGCATTCTTTGGGTCGTATCCTCCAAGCACATCCATACTTGACTGGGCCTGGTCATACAAAGAAAGGGACGATTCTCTTCCCGCCATGATTACATTACCTTTATATAAAGCAGCTCTTACTTTCCCTGTAACATATTCTTGAGTTTTATCGAAAAAGGCTCTCAAAACTTCCATTTCCGGTGAATACCAAAATCCATAATAAACCAATTCGGTAAATTTGGGAATTAAACTATCTCTCAAATGCATTACTTCCCTGTCCATAGTTAAACCTTCTAAATCTCGATGAGCTTTCATTAAAATGGTTCCAGCCGGTGTTTCATAAACTCCCCGAGATTTTATTCCCACAAATCTATTTTCAACTATATCTTCCCGGCCAATACCGTTTTTGCCAGCCAGTTCATTTAAATAAGTAAACAATGCTAACGGTCCCTCTTTGATGGTTCCATCATCTAAATTTTTCACCCTAACTGGATTACCTTTTTCAAATTCTATTTCGGTTAAAGCTTCTTTATCCGGTGCGTCCTTTGGGGAGACGGTCATTTCGAACATACTCTCTCTCGGCCTCCTTGCTGGATCTTCCAACTCTCCAGCTTCATAAGAAATATGCATAATATTGTCATCCGAACTCCAAGGTTGTTCTGCTGTTTGCTTAATTGGGATTCCATGTTTTTTTGCATATTCAATCTCATCTGATCTTCCCTGAAATTGATTTAAGAATCCATCATCTTTCCAGGGCGCGATAACTTTAATCCCGGGAGAAAAAACCTGATAAGTAAGTTCGAGCCTCACCTGATCATTTCCTTTACCAGTGGCCCCATGAGCTACAATATTCGCTCCCTCTTTTTTAGCTACTTCTATTTGGACTTTAGCAAGTAAAGGTCTGGCTAAAGAAGTTCCCATTAAGTATCTTCCTTCATACATAGCATTTGCTCTTATGACTGGGAAGATAAAATCTTTAATAAGTTCTTCTTTCGCATCAATTACATAAGCCCTGGAGGCACCAGTCTTTAATGCCTTTTCTTTTACTGCTTCAAAATCTTCTTTTTGTCCCAAGTCGGCTGTAACCGCAATAACTTCGTATCCTTTTTCGACCAACCAGCGCAAAATAACCGAAGTATCAAGTCCTCCGCTATAGGCTAAAACTACTTTTTCTTTTGGCATAGCGACTTGCTTTTATTTTATTTTTCTGTAAAAACAGGTTTTGTGGCCTGTGTGGCAAACGTTGCCAATTTGGTCGACCTTTACTAAAAGGGTGTCGTTGTCGCAATCGAGCCAGATTTGTTTTACCAATTGAAAATGACCTGAGGTCTCGCCTTTTGTCCAAAGTTTTTTTCTTACTCGACTCCAGTAGGTAACCCTTTTCTCTTTTAAAGTTTTTTTCAGGGCTTCTTTATTCATAAAGCCCAGCATCAAAACTCTATTTGTTTTAAAATCCTGAGCAATTACCGGAATGAGGCCGTTTAACTTTTTCCAATTTAATTTTGGCAATTTTTTACCTGACATTAATTCCTTTTTCTTTTAAATATTTTTTAAGTTCGGGAATTTTTATTTCTTTAAAATGAAATAAGCTGGCAGTTAAAGCAGCGTCGGCCTTGCCTTCTTGAAATGCTTCTAAAAAATGCTCCTTTTTTCCCGCTCCGCCAGAAGCAATCACTGGTAAATTAGTCGCTTCTTTTAATTCTTTTAAAAGTTCTAAATCATATCCCTCTTTTGTTCCGTCTCTATCTTTAGAAGTAGGCAATAATTCTCCAGCCCCTCGCTTTTTAACTTCTTTTGCCCATTTTATAGCATCTAAATTAGTTATTTTTGTACCACCTAAAATACAAACCTTCCAATTTTTGCCTCGTTTTTTTGCGTCAATCGCTACCACAATTTTTTCAGAGCCGAATTTTTTAACTGCCTGAGCTAAAAAATTGGGATTTTTAACAATAGCCGTATTCAGAGAAACTTTACTCGCCCCAGCTTTTAATAATTTTTCAATATCAGACAAAGTGGCAATTCCCCCACCGACGGTTAAGGGAATTTTAATAACTTTGGCTACTTTTTTAACCAGAGTAAAAAATGGTTTTCGATTTTCTAAAGAGGCGGAGATATCAAGCATAGCCAATTCATCAGCTCCTTCATCAGAATATTTTTTGGCTAATTTTACTGGATCGCCAGCTAATCTCAGTTTTTCAAACTTTATCCCTTTAACCACGCTCCATTTCCCTTTCCAGATTTTGCAATCAAGGCAGGGTATAATCTTCTTTTGCGTCATAACTTTTAAATTATCTAACGAAATTTTATTTTCATAAATTGCCATTCCGACGACGGCACCATTAACTCCAATTTTTGAAAGTTTTTTCAGGTCTTGAATATTTCTTACTCCACCAGAAGCAATTATTTCTAATTTTGGAAAATTTGAAACAAGTTTTTTATAAAGAGAGAAGTTGGGACCTTTTAATGTGCCGTCTCTTTCAATATCGGTACAGATTATAGTTTTTGTTCCCAATTTCGCTAAATCTTCCAAAAAGGAGCTTAGCTCCTTTTTGGCTTCTTTTTGCCAGCCTCGATAACAAATCTTTTTCCCCAGAATATCCACAGCGACAATAATTTTATTTTGAAATTTTTGGGCAATTCTTTTAAATTTTTCTGGCTTCTCTAAAGTTATACTACCTAAAATCACTTTGTCTATTCCCAAATCAAAAAGTTTTTTAATATCTTTTTCATCTCTAATCCCTCCGCCAAATTCGATTTTTAAATTGGTGTTTTCAGCAATTTTCTCAATTGTCTTCCAGTTTTTTATTTTTCCTTCTTTTGCCCCTTCTAAATCGATTAAATGTAATCTTTTTATTCCTACTTTTTGAAAAATTTGAGCTATCTTTAAGGGATTTGAACTATAAACTTTTTTTGTTTTAAAATTACCCTTAGTTAATCTAACGCATTTCCCCGAAATTATATCAATGGCCGGAATCACTTCCATAATATAAATTTTACAATATTAGGCGATGAAAGACAAACTTTCATCTTCACCTTCGCCCCGCCCCACGTGGGGGCGGGGCTCGGTTTTTGATTTTGTAAAGTTTTTAAACTAAAATAAATTAGACGCTTAATTATATGAAAACTTATCTTATTCTAACTTCCTGGGTTGAACATTTGACAAGAAACATTTTAAAGAAAGCTGACAATTTTGAAATTGTTTTTCCTGATTTTGGCAGGGATGGAAAAAGATATTTTCCGGACGGAGAGATTTACATGAAAATATCAAAAGCTAAGAAGTTAAAGGATAAAAAAGTTATTGTTCTACATTCTGGAGCGCCAAAGCCAAATGAAGGGTTAATGGAGTTGGAATTAATTTTACAAATTTTGAGGGATAATAATGTGAAGCCTGAAATGTTTTTTACTTATTTCCCTTACGGAATGCAAGATAAAGTTTTTGAAAAAGGTGAAACCAATGTTGCTGAAAACTTAGTTGAAAAACTAATAAATTATTATAAAGTTAAAAAAATTTACATTATCGACCCTCATTTTGGCGGAAGAAAATGGGTCAAAAAATATCCAATAGTTTCAATCTCGGCAGTACCCCTTTTAATCAAAAAAGTTAAAGATGATTTTGCTGGGAATATTTTGTTTTTATCACCAGATAAAGGAGGCCAAAGACGAACCAAAATTTCAAGCCTCAAAAAGAAAAGATTAAATTCTTTTAATGTAAAAATGTTTTCTCCGAATTTAAATCTAAAAGGAAAAGTCGTAGCCGTGGTCGATGATTTGATTGAAACTGGTGGCACCCTTGTGAAGTTTCGAGAAATTGCTAAAAAATCTGGAGTAAAGAAAATTATTGCCCTAATTACCCACGGACTGATACCTTCTGGCGTTAGAAAAATCAAGAAAAAATATTCAAAACTTTATTTAACAAATACAATAAATAGAAAAGAATCAAATATTGACCTAACTGATTTAATTTTAGAAACTATTTCCAAAGCATGATCGAGCTCGATGGTGCAACTTTAGAGGGCGGTGGGCAGCTGATGAGGACAGCGGTGGCTTTGGCGGCAGTGACTAAAAAATCCTGCCGCGTCTTTAATATAAGGCGCGGTAGGGAAAAGCCAGGCCTGATGCCCCAGCATCTTCTAGGGATTCAAGCCCTGGCTCAACTTTGTAACGGCCGCTTAGAAGGAGATTGTCTTGGTTCAGAAGAAATTAAATTCTATCCCGGCGAAATTGATCGAGGTCGGACCTCAATCAATGTAAAAATTGGAACGGCTGGAAGTATTACTTTAGTTTTGCAAACTTTAATTCCGCCGGCTTTATTGGGACCGGAACCAGTGAAAATCGTTTTTGATGGTGGAGCGACAGATACCTTTTTTAGTCCAACAATTGATTATTTTCAACATGTTTTTTTGAAAGTTTTAGGAAAAATGAGAGAGGACAAGAACACTTCTCGTCCTGATGAGGTTAATGTTATAAAACGGGGTTATTATCCAGAAGGCGGAGCGAGAGTGGAGGTAAAAGTTTTTCCATCAAAATTGAAACCAATTAATTTAACTGAAAGAGGGGAATTAAAAAAGATTTTAGTAATTTCTGGAGCCTCAAATGCATTGAAAATTAAAAAGGTAGCTGAAAGACAAATTGCTGGGGTAAGAGAAATCCTGGGAAAATTGAAATTACCAACCGAAGAAAAAGTTGAATATTATGACACCCGCTGTCCGGGAAGCCAAATTTGTTTAGTCGCCGAGTTCGAGAACACCACAATTGGAGTTGATAATTTAGGGAAATTAGGAAAGCGAGCCGAAGACGTTGGCAAAGAAGCAGCTTTAGAATTATTAAAAGAGCAAAAATCTGGCGCTTGCTTAGATAGGCACCTGGCCGATCAAATCTTAGTTTTTATGGCTTTAGCTGGAAAAAAGTCTCGGGTTTCAGTTTCCGAAATCACAAATCACTGTAAAACAAATATCTGGGTAATTGAAAAATTTATTGATGGAAAATTTGAAATAAAGGGCAATCTAATTATATGGCAACCATCTTAATTCAAGCCAATGCCAAACTAAATCTTGATTTAAAAATTTTAGGAAAGAGGTTTGACGGCTATCATTTAATTAAAAGCATCTTTCAATCGATTGATCTTTCTGATTTTTTATTGATTGAGAAGTCAAAAAAGGATAATTTTACTGGAGCTATTATTTGTCCTGAATCCCAAAATATTATTTTTAAAGCTAAACGAATTTTAGAAAAAACTTTAAATAAAAAATTACCTTGCCAGATTCATCTACAAAAAACTATTCCAATTGCCGCCGGGCTTGGTGGAGGAAGTGTTGACGCCGCCGCTACTTTACAGGGTCTAAATTTACTTTATAATTTAGGGTTATCTAAAGATGACCTGGTTAAAATTGGCGTGAAGATTGGTGCTGACATCCCCTTTTTCTTTTATGGCGGGACATGCAAAATTGAGGGAATCGGGGAGCGAGTCTCTCCGATTAAACAAAAGTCACCAAAATTTTTTGTTCTCTTTCGCCCTCACAAAAGAATTGAAACCAAAAAAATGTATGAACTTTATGATAAAACTGGGAAAAGTTTTTTAGAAATAAATCGGGAGCTTTGTCCAGGAGTAAAAGAAATAGAGAAATACTTTGCCAAATTTAAATTAGAGGCTAAACTTTCTGGTTCGGGTCCAACGATGTTTTGCAAAATAAATAGTTATAAATTAGCCAAAAAAGTTGCTGAAAACTATCCCAAATTTAATGGAGATATTTTTATCTGTCGTCCTCAAAAAACGGCATTAAAAATTACAAAAATATGAATTTTACTATTATTTTAGCTGCTGGAGATAGTGAAAGAATGGAAGGGATTAATAAAATTTTTTATCGGATTGGAAAGAAACCCCTGATTTTTTATACAATCAAAGCTTTTGAAAAACATCCCCTGGTTGGTGGAATAATTTTAGTAGCAAGGGAATGGGATTCTAAGAAATTTTTTATTTTGATTAAAAAATATAGGCTTAAAAAAATTAAATTGATAGTAAAAGGCGGGAAAGAGCGTCAAGATTCGGCCTTTAATGGATTAAAAGCAGCTGAAAAATTAGGAGTCAAATCTGGAGATTTAATTTTATTTCATAATGGTGCAAATCCCCTTGTTTCTCAAGATGAAATTACAAATGTAATTCGAGCAGCTAAAAAATTTAGGGCAGCATTGGTTGGACAGTCCGCAAAAGACACAATAAAAGAAGTAAACAAAAATGGAATTGTAACTAGAACTATCGATAGAAAAAAGATTTTTTTGGCTCAAACTCCTCAAGTTATTGAATATAAATTAGCCAAAAGGGCTTTTGAGAAAGCTCGTCGGGAAAAATTTTATGGAACAGATGATGTTTCTTTAGTTGAAAGATTGGGAATAAAACCTAAAATTGTCCCAGCTGGTTCCAGAAACATAAAAGTAACTTATTCTGAAGATTTAAAGTTTGTAGAAAATCTACTGAGTCGATGAAGCTAAAGCTTCATCTCCATCTTTGCTTCCTTCGGAAGCTCGATAAATGAAGATTATTTTTGCAAAACACATTGGCTTTTGTTCAGGGGTAAAAAGAGCAATAGAAATTTCAGAAAAGTCATTAAAGGAAGACCCAAAGCCAATTCAATTTTTAGGCCCATTGGTACACAATGAGAAAGTAGTGGAAGAATTAAAAAAGAAAGGAGGGAAAATTATCACCAATTTAAAAGAGATTAAATCTGGGACGTTAATTCTCAGAGCTCATGGAGAAATTCTCGACCTAAAGAAAATTAGAAAAAAAGCATCAATAATAATCAGAGACGCTACCTGCCCCTTAGTCAAAAGAGCTCAAAAGGCAGCCCAAAATCTTTCTCGGGCTGGATATAAAGTAATCATTATTGGAGATAGGGGGCATCCTGAAGTAAAAGGAATAAGGGGACACATTAAAGATAAAGGGATTATAGTTGAAGATAAATTGGAGGCTAAAAAACTAAAAAAATTTAAAAGATTAGGGGTAGTGGCTCAAACTACCCAGGATAGCAATAAGGTAAAGATGATTTTAGGAGTTTTAAAGCAGAAGTCAAAAGAGCTAAAATGGTTAAACACTCTCTGCCCCGAGGTATCAAATCGCCAAAAAGAATTGAGAGTAACTTTAAGGAAGGTTGAGGGAATTTTGGTCATTGGTTCAAAGTCTTCAGCAAATACTCTCCGTTTGATAAAAATCGCCCAACATTCTAAAAAACCAGTCTGGTTGGTAAATTCTTTAGGAGAATTTAAAAAAATAAATTTTAAAGATCTCTCTACTTTAATGGTAACTTCTGGCACATCGGCGCCAGATTGGGAGATTAAGAAAATAAAAGAATGGCTAGAAGAAAAAGTAAAATAATAAAAATCGGCAGTCAGAAAATTGGGGGAAATTTTCCCATTTTGGTTCAATCGATGACTAATACTCCTACCTCAGATATCGAAAGGACTGCCAAACAAATAAAAGAATTGGAAAAAGCTGGTTGTGAAATAATAAGAGTAGGAGTGCCTGATTTAAAATCGGTAAGCGGCCTGAGAGAGATTAAAAAGAGAATTAATATTCCCTTAGTAGCTGACATTCATTTTTCAGCAGATTTGGCTTTAGAAGCAATAAATCAGGGCGTAGATAAGCTAAGAATTAACCCCGGTAATTTTCCGAAAGATAGATTAAAAGAAATAGTAAAAGCAGCTAAAAAGAAAAAAATTCCAATTAGAATCGGGATAAATAGCGGCTCAATAGAGAAGGATATCTTGGGTCCAGAAAAAAGAGTGACGGCTGAAATGATGGTCAAATCTGCTGTAAGGAATATTAAATTAATGGAAAAACTAGAATTTTATAATTTGGTAATCTCTCTAAAAGCTCCTGATGTTTTAAGGACAGTAAAAGCCTATGAAATGTTGGCGAAAAAAGTTAACTATCCTCTTCATTTAGGAATAACCGAAGCTGGAACAGAATTTTCTGGAACTATTAAATCAGCCATGGGAATCGGGTATCTTTTGCTAAAAGGAATTGGAGACACTATTAGAATTTCCTTGAGTGCCGACCCAGTTGAAGAAGTAAAAGTCGGATGGGAAATTTTGAAAAGTTTGGGCCTAAGAGAAAGAGGAGTAAAAATTATAAGTTGTCCCACTTGCGCCAGATCTGAAATTGATGTTTTAGGATTGACCAGAAAAGTTGAGAATTTAACTCAGGAAATTAAAAAACCATTAACGGTTGCTATAATGGGTTGTCCAGTTAATGGCTTAGGAGAAGGGAGGGAGGCAGATTTGGCAATAGTGGGGGCTGGAAATAATTTGGCTTTAATTATGAGGGATGGAAAAATTATTTACAGGGGTAAAGAAAAAGATATTCTCAAAGAATTTAAAAAGGAGTTGGAAAGCCATTATTGAGTTTGATCGGGTTTTAAAAAAGTTCCATCGACGCAACTTCTATATCCCTTTGAGGTGGCGCAAGAACCACATAAACCTATTCCGCATTTAGTTAAAAATTCTATCGAGGAGTAAATTTTCTCAGGGTCTACAAATTTCATCTCTATTTCAATTGCCTTTTTAACCATTGGCTCCGGACCACAGTTTAGACAATATTCGGGCTTTGCTTTTTTGATAATTTCAGGAAGAATATCAGTCACTAGCCCTTTATATTCCGTTTCGCCGCTTTCGGTAATTAAAAAGGTTTCTTGAGATAACTTTTTAAATTCTTCTACGTAAACCAAATGATTTTTATCTTTAGCTCCCAATAAGGAAATTACATTTTTATATCTTTTGGCAAAAAGGTAAAGCGCGGCGATTCCTGTGCCACCGCCTGCTAACAAGATTTTTTCATCAATTTTCGGTGAGTTCCCATAAGGTCCCCGAATACAAAGATTATCGCCTTCCTTTAATTTCGCTAATTCACCAGTAAAATAACCTTTTTTTCCTATTAATAAAGTTAAAGGGCTATCGTCGCATACTGAAAAGGGCTTCTCTCCTTTTTCAGGGAGCCAGGCAAAAACAAACTGTCCTGGTTTTGCTTCTATTTCCCTATCCAGTCTCAAAAGAAACAAATCTTCGGCTAAAAATCCATTTTCCTTTACTGTGTATTTTTGATATTCCGTATTTAGTTTCTCTTTTAAAAAGCTGGCGGCCTCGTTTGTCCCTTTTTCAAAATCAATAAATAACGCATGAAAATATTGTTTTATTTCCTCCGTGTCCATCCCGGATAGGGCTGAACCGATACCAAAAAAATTGGCTCCTGCTTCCTGATAAGCCCTCGCCTCTCTGGCAGTTGAAATACCGCCGCAGGCAATCATTGGTAAATCAGTTAACTCTCTTATTTGTTTCACCGTAGATATTCCTAATTCTAAAATTGCCTTTCCGGATATCCCCCCAACTTTATTTGAAAGAACGGGGTAGCCATTATATAAATACAATTCTGGTCCTCTGGTATTTATGGCAGTTATACCCGATGCTCCGCCTTTTAGCACTGCTTTTACTGTTTCTTTCACATTTAAATTTGGAGAAACTTTCACAAATACTGGTTTCCCGAGAGAACTGATATTTTTTACTATTTTTTCTAAAATCGCTGTATCCCTGCCAACCGTTTGGCCATATTTTCCAGAATGAGGGCAAGAAATATTTAATTCAAAACCATCGGCAAAATCTATTAAAGTTTCGGCTACCTCTCTAAATTCTTCCTCATTACTTCCAAAAATTGAAATAAGTAAAAATTTATTGGCTCCTATCTTTATTTTTGAAATTCTCTTTTTAAACTCTTTGGCTCCTGGATTAGATAGACCAACCGCATTAATGAAAGAAAGAGGGGCGACTTGCGCAATGACAGGCTCTCTATATCCTTCTCTGGGTTCTGGCCCAATACTTTTTGTGGTTAGAATTCCTATCTCTGGAATTTCATTAGCAATTTTCTCAACGGCCGATGCTTCGGTAGTTACTATTCCTGCCGGAATGGTAAAGGGTCCTGTAATTTCTTTATCAAAAATTTTGTATTTCATTTATTAATGAAGATAGAGTCGTTTTAGACCGGCTTTTTTAGCGAGTTCGATTGCTTCTTGATATTCTTTTTTGGTAATTGGGCGATTGAGTTCAGGAAATTCTCTAGCACGAAAATAGGGAAAATACTGTTCCATTACATTAAGAAAAGTATCTTTGGAAATTTCTTTAGCGAAAAAATCAACGATTTTTTCTGTCCCAGTCAAATTATTTGGTAAAACTAAATGTCTTACTAATAAGCCTTTAACCGCTACTCCTTTTTCATTAATGACCAGGTCGCCAACTTGCCGATGCATTTCCTTTATCGATTTTTTCATTATCTCAAAATAATTCGGGTCATTGGAATATCTTAAGGCAATTTTATCATCGGAATATTTTGCATCGGGCATATAGATATCGATGGTTCCGTCTAATAATTTCAGTGTCTTAACAGAATCATAGGCATTGGTGTTGTAAACAAGAGGAATTTTTAGACCTTGTTCTATTGCAATAGATAACGATTTCACAATTGCCGGAACATGAGAAGTGGGGCTAACTAAATTGATATTATGGCAACCCATGTTTTGAAGTTCTATCATTATTCCTGCCAATTTCTCGAAAGAAATCTCCTTGCCAATTCTTAGTTGAGAAATCTCATAATTCTGACAATAAACGCAGGCTAAATTACATGAGCATAGAAAAACGGTACCTGATCCTCTCGTTCCTACTAACACACCTTCTTCACCAAAGTGAGGATGGTAGGCAGATACCATTGGTAACCTTCCTAATTTACAAAACCCCATTTCTCCTTTCAACCGATTAACCCAGCATCTCCTCGGGCAAATTTCGCAATTTTCCAAAATTTTAAAAAGCTTTTCAATCCTAAAATCAATTTCCTTTTTTGAAAGATTCAAATAACTAGGATACATTTAACAAGTGAGGTGGAAAAGACCGATTACTTTGTTTTGTTTCCCTTCCTCTAATGCAGATTCTTCATTAATAACATTAAAGG